>OLSL01000002.1_pt1 | contig 297450 bp, 267 predicted proteins | sample 1672511 | NCBI WGS metagenome assembly OLSL01 (sample SAMEA3136694, study PRJEB25190) | human gut metagenome | biome: human gut; feature: human-associated habitat; material: faeces | place: Austria | collected 2013
GATTCGAACCCCAGATACGCTTTTGGCGTATACACGATTTCCAATCGTGCTCCTTAAGCCAGACTCGGACATCTCTCCAGCTTCTCCGTGTAAAACAAGTTTTGCACGTGCGATGATAGATTATATACCAGTTTAATATTCACTCACAAGGGAAAAATAGCCATCTTGCTCAATAATCCGCAAAGGCACATTGAACAACTCCGACATACGCGCACTCGTAAGAAGCTCTTCCTTTTTGCCATCATCGAAGAGCTTACCTTCTTTGATCATGACAACGCGCTCGATTTCGGGGATGATGTCCTCGGGATAATGCGTCACTAAGATGATCGACTTTCCTCGCTCAACCAAATCGCGCATCGACTTTCTTACATAGTACATGCCTTCTGGATCAAGACCAGTCGTCGGCTCATCAAAAACAAGAACTTCCGGATCATGGATGAGTGCGCGAGCCAAAAGGATGCGGCGCGCCTGGCCGGTCGAAAGCGTCTTGATATCACGCTCGGCAAGATCTGCCACGCCAAGCATTTCCAATATCTCCATCACCCGTTGTTGCGATTCAGGAGTCACGCGATACATCTGAGGAACACCGAGCGTGCCGAAAAGACCGCCAGCAACGATGTCCTTCGCAGGAAGATGAACCGTGATCTGATCCTGCATCGTCGAGGAAACAACACCGAGCACTTTCTTCGTTTCTTGAAGAGTGGTGCGGTCATTCCCGCGGAAGAGCACGGGAGGGTTGTCGCGATAGAGCGGAAAATCCTCGCGTGTGATAAGGCGAATGAACGTAGACTTTCCCGCGCCATTAGGACCGAGCAAGGCGATGTTCTCACCAGAGTGCAATACAAAAGAGTCGACCTCTAAGATATTCTTTCCGTCCCGACGCACGATCGCATCAGTGAGTTGAATGAGTGGCGCTTCGTTCTTCACGTCTGTCATGCTTGCATACCTCCTGTTCTTCACGATCGCTCTCCATGATAAGCCTACTTTGCCAAAACAAAAGAGCGGAGACCATGCCTCCGCTCTTACTGTAGCTTTAGTCGGTATCGATCAGTTTTGGCTACTCGTTCTTGTCTCCACCCTCAATAGCGCTCAAGTTAGAGCCTTCTTCACCGGGCTTATCAGAACCCTCCTGGTTGCCAGGATTATTATCGCCCGAATCGCCTTCGGAGTTGCTACCATCTGAATTTTCGTCAGAATTGTTGCCTTCATATTTACTCAGATCGACGTTATAGGGGACATTGGCAGGCATTTCATTAACAACAACCTCAGATTCTTCCTTGTAGTGATTAAGCCACTCTTGGAAATCTTCGGCTTTCTTTTGTGATCCGTAAATTTTACGCATGTAGTCAACGATCTCTGAAGGATAGGCAGAAAGAGAAGTCGGATTGCCTTCAATGTTGAGAACATCGGTGCAGAGGATAACATGAATACCGTAATCGCTTGCAGTAAGGGTGATTTGACCCTCTTCTATACTATCAAGAGCCTGATTGTAGGCATCAACATAATTGTTGATCGTATTCCAGCCTACATCACCGCCATTACGAGCAGAACCCGTATCGGTTGAGTATTGCTGAGCCGCTGTTGCAAAATCGATCTGGCCAGAGGTGAGCATGCCAACCACCTCTTCAGCCTTTGCAGCATCGTCCGCAGCAAACAGGATGTGAGAAGAACGCTTTGAACCATTGATCATGTCTTTATATTGGTTCATGAATTCAAGTAATCCCGCATCGTCGCTCGTGTCTACTTCTGTAATCACCTTATCTTGAAGAGCCCGAGAGGTAAGACCGATTTTGATTGAATCACGGTATTGATCTTCCGTGACACCAGACTGAGCAAGTGCATCTTGCCAAGCCTTATCGTTACTGTAATTTTTCTTCATCGCATCGACTTGTTCATCGATCTGCGATTGTTCGATCACTACTTCGTTCTCATCAGCAGCCTGACGAATAAGCTCCTGCTGCACATAATAATCGACTACCTGGCTACGTACCGACGCAGGATCTTGTGAACTTTCTTTAAGCCAGTTAGCCCAAGCTTCTTCTTCAGTAAGGTTCGAGCTCGTGCGGAAGTCTTCAATATATTTAGTAACGGTATCTTCTTCGATAGGTGTTCCGTTAACTGTTGCAGCCGTTCCGCCAGTAAAACCGTATTTCGAATTACAGCCGGCAAGCACCAAACAACAGATGACGGCAAGAATAAAAGCTGAAACTTTTAAAAACGTTGCTTTGAGCGTCATAGCGTTCCTTTACTTTATATATGGTTATGCACAGTAAAATACCCTGCGCGAGTGCGCAAAACGATTGTTGCACATCTCGACTTTCTTGCGTTTGTCTGCACAAATGCTCCATTTTAAGAGCACTGTTTTCATATGCTCTTCATATATCGACACCTGGAAAGATGCCAATTTACTTATTCTTTTGCTCCTTCTTACGTTGCACCGAAGACAGCGTTCTCTTGCGCAGGCGAATATTTTGCGGAGTGATCTCAACTAATTCGTCATCTTCAATGTACTCAAGCGCTTCTTCGAGAGTGAATTCGATCGGAGGGGTAAGCTGGATCGCCTTATCAGCACCCGAAGAACGTTGATTGCCCAGCTGTTTAGCTTTTGCAACATTCACGACCATGTCACCCTCTTTGGCAGACTCGCCGACGATCATACCCTCATAACATTCCTCACCAGGGCCAACGAATAGGCTGCCACGCTGCTGGAGTGTATCGAGCGCATAGGCTACCGACTTTTCCGTTGCCATCGCGATCATCGAACCATTCTTGCGGCCGCCAAATTCACCGCGATATGCACCATACTCGCTGAAGTGATGGAACATCGTTGCTTCACCACGGGAAACATTGAGTAAGCGCGTGCGCAGACCCATCGTTCCGCGACTGGGTATCTTGAACACAAGATGCGTCTGGTCGCCGCGCTGGAACATATCGGTCATTTCGCCGCCTGCTGTACCGAACACCTCGATGCACTTACCCGCATATTCGCTTGGAACATCAACTGTCGCTTCCTCGATGGGCTCGAGCAGATTGCCTTGGTCGTCCTTCTTGATGATCACGCGCGGGCGTCCAACCTGAAATTCAAATCCTTCACGACGCATCGTTTCCATCAGGACGGACAGATGCAAAAGCCCACGACCAGCTACTTCTACACCAGATTTATCCTCGGTTTCACGGATACGCATAGAGATGTTGCTCTCCGCCTCTTTGAACAAACGCTCCTTCAGCTGTCGCGCGCCCACGATCTCACCCTCGCGACCAACAAGCGGAGAAGTCGAGGCCTCAAACACGACCGCCATCGTAGGCTCTTCCACTTCGATCGGGTCGAGCTCGATCGGGTTTTCACGGCTGGTGACCATATCGCCGATGTCGGCATCTTCCACGCCAACCACTGCGATGATGTCGCCAGCAGAAACCTGTTGCTCTTCTTTTTTACCAAGAGCATCAAAGGTGAATACCTGCTTGATGATGGTGTTGTATCGAGTCCCATCATTCTTGATCACGAGCACCTGCTCGTTTTTCGACATCGTGCCCGAGAACAAGCGCCCCACTCCGATACGACCAACGAAGCTTGAATGGTCGATCGTGCAAAGCTGCAGCGCAACAGGACCTTCTGGATCGCAGTCGGGTGCGGGAACTTCCTTCAAGATGGTATCGAGCAACGGGATCATGTTGTCGTTATCGTCATTCGGCTCATAACGCGCATAGCCATTCACTGCTGAAGCATAGATGATCGGGAAATCGAGCTGCTCATCGCTTGCCTCGAGCTCAACCATGAGGTCGAACACCTCGTCGACCACTTCTTCGGGGCGCGAACCGGGGCGGTCGATCTTGTTGATAACAAGCACGATGCGCAAACCCAGCTCAAGTGCATGACGCAGAACAAACCGTGTTTGGGGCATAGGACCTTCGAAGGCATCCACGATCAGAAGTGCGCCATCAGCCATATTGAGCACGCGCTCAACTTCGCCGCCGAAATCGGCGTGACCCGGCGTGTCGATGACGTTGATCTTCACATCTTTATAGGAGATCGAGATATTCTTGGACAAGATGGTGATGCCACGTTCGCGCTCTTGGTCGTTCGAGTCGAGCACGCGCTCTTGGACGTCCTGGTTTTCACGAAAGACGCCTGCAGTGTAGAGCAAGCGGTCGACGAGCGTGGTCTTGCCGTGGTCGACATGAGCAATGATCGCAACGTTACGGATGTTTTCCTGTCTCATAGTTATAGGTAGCCTTCTCTTGTCTTGATCGTGTGAACGATGGTGTTTGGTGTCAGACTGAACGCACAACGCGGGCTTACCTAGAGCAAACCTTCATGCGCGATTCAGCTTCCTGCACAAGCCTTTCAATAATAGTACCGTGCTCATTTACGTATGAATGAAGGAAAGATTTGGGCTGTGAAAGGTTCGCTCAAGAAATTATTCGGCGAATTTTACGCTATGCTTTTTCCTGTAATGTTTTCATGAGAAGGGGGAATCATGACGGTATACCAAGATCAATACCATATGGCCGATTTCACGTATGACGATTACGAAAAGATCGTCATCACACAGAAGGGTCCTATCTATATTTGCGCATTCAACGATGCAGGCAACTTGAATGCGATGTCCTACCAGCAAATGGCGGAATTCAATGACTTCCTTATTAAAGTACGCATGGATCCCGATTGTCGTGTGATTGTGCTGACCGGCGAAGGCTCGTCGTTCTGTGCAGGCTTCAACTTGAACGATCTCGCACTCGATCCACCTGAGGAAATGGGACGCACTCAACGCGATTTCTTCATCATGCAAACGATCTGCTCTGACCAGGTGGTGAACATGCGTGCATGTCCGCAACCGATCATCGGAGCGTTGAAAGGTCACGCGGTTGGTGGCGGCCTTTCCATATCTTGTGCTTGCGACCTGCGCGTTTTAGGTCAATCCTTCAAGATGCAGGCAGGATACTTGAATATCGGCCTTACCGGAACCGATATGTCGGGATCGTTCTATCTGCCGAAGATCATTGGGTTTGCCCGCGCGAATGAAGTACTCATGACGGCGCGGCGCATCGGTGCTGAAGAGCTCTACGACTGGGGCTTCGCAAATCGCCTGGTCGCCGATGAAGATGTGATCGACACAGCACTGGAGCTTGCGGAGATGATGGTGAAGAACACCTCTCCGTTCGGCTTGCGTCTGACCAAAGAATCGATGCAGTCCTCTGTTGATGGCAATAGCTTCGATACGCAGATCAAGATGGAAAATCGCAACCAAGTGGTGGCAACAGAAACGCAAGATGCGTACCGCGGAACGCGCAAGATGAATCCGAAACTGCGCGAAGATGTGAAAGCTCACCCAGAAAACTATACGTTCAGCAATCACTAGATCTTGTAACCACTGAACATAGACACAAAACGAAAGAGCGGTTGCGAAACGTACCCGCTCTTGTTTTAGTGAAGCAAGAAAGTATTGAACATTTTCGGTCGCACTTTCTACGTAGCGGGCTTCCCTACGTCGGGCTTTGCCCTCCTTACACAACAGTCCACTGGACTGTTGCGCCCTCACGGGGTTCGATCCGTGTAAGTTGCCCAATAAAAAACGACCACCCAAATGGATGGTCGTATTCATGATGGTGGAGCATAGGGGGATCGAACCCCTGACCTCAGGCTTGCAAAGCCCGCGCTCTCCCAGCTGAGCTAATGCCCCAAAAAAATAGCAACTTCCGTTGCATACGCGATGGATCTATTGGATCCTCGAACTTTTATAATAAACACTCCACCGGCTAACTCGGCTCACGGTGGAGTGTTTATCCACAAAAAATGGTGGGCCCAAGCAGATTTGAACTGCTGACCTCACGCTTATCAGGCGTGCGCTCTAACCAACTGAGCTATGGGCCCGAAAATCGCGCCCATTTAATATATAAAACCCCTCACTTTTTTTCAAGTTATTTTCAAAAATGGAAGATTTTACACGCGAGCGGAGTTTATTCCTTCTCTTCTTCAAAGTCTTCTGGCTCGATCGTCTTGATAAAGGTGTGGAACTGCTCGATATCATTCTCGTTCAAAATATGGTTCTTTTTGATGATGAACGGGTACGATTCCTTTTCGAGCACGTCCTCTTCGATATAGATCGGCGCATTTTGGCGGACCGCAAGGTTGATCGCATCGCTTGGACGTGCGTCAAGGTCGATAAGATCTCCATGGTGGCGTAAATAGAGCCGCACAAAGAACGTTTCATTCTTCACGCCCGTTATGAGCACATGATCAACGTAGGTATTCAAGTTCGTAAGTGCATCGAGAAATACATCATGAGTAACAGGACGCGGAAGACGAATGTTCTCGATGGCAAGCCCCATCTGCGTTGCTTCGGTAAGCCCGATCCAGATGGGAAGCACCCGACACGTATCTTGAACAGGCTCATCGCTATACGGGCGCAGCACAAGCACCGAAGGCGAAACGGCCTGCGAGATGATGAGCGTCTGTATATAGCAACGAACCATGAGGTGCTTCTTGTTCTCGTTTGCTTATTGGTCTACCTTCACCTTAGGTGTTTTTTCCTCATGAGGGGGCGCGAACCTTAAAAAGACACATCTCTGTGATTTTGTCGTAGCGCAAAAGACACAATCGCCTTGGCGCTCCATAACTTTCAGCACCAAGGCGATCGGCGAATTTTCGAAGAAGCACTTGCTATGCTTCTTCGCAAGAGTTTTTATTCATCGAGCAACGAAGTCTGATTCTCCGAAACCTCTTTCTTGCTCGATTTCTTCGATGAAGTGCCTTCGGTAACCGCCACCGCTGTCACTTTATCTTTGTCGGCAACGTTCATAATATGAACACCTTGAGTAGAGCGTCCAAGCTGCGAAACACCCTCGACTGGCGTACGGACCACAACGCCTTCCTCGGTGATGATCATGAGCTCGTCGTTCTCTTCGACGATCTTCATGGCTGCGAGCAGGCCTTTCTTTGCGGTCATCGTAATGGTGAACACACCCTGGCCGCCACGATGATGAATGGGATAATCCTCGACCGAGGTTCGCTTTCCATACCCACGCTCGGTGATCACGAACAGTTCAGAACCGGGGCGAACGATCTCCATACCCAACACTTTGGCATCAGCCTGAACATTCATGCCACGCACACCTTGCGTATCGCGACCCATCGCGCGTACTTCTTCTTCATCCCATTGAATCGCCTTACCAGCAGATGAGACCATCATGACCTTTTCGCCGGTAGCAACGCGCTGGACGGAAATGAGCTCATCGCCATCTTTCAAACTGATAGCGATCAAGCCATCACGACGGGTACGGTCGTAAAGCTTCATGGCGGTCTTCTTCACCATGCCGCCGGCAGTTGCGAACATGAGATATTCGTCTTCAGGGAAATCCTTCGTAGCGATGACTGCTGAAACCTTTTCATCCTTTTCGAACGGCAAAAGATTCACGATCGCATTACCGCGGGCATGACGTGAAGCCTCGGGAATCTCGTACACTTTCAGGCGGTAGACCTTGCCCTTGTTCGAGAAGAACAGGATGTAGTCGTGCGTTGAGGCGATGAAGAGATGCTCAACGAAGTCGCTTTCTTTCAGGTTCACGCCCTGCATGCCTTTGCCGCCACGTTTTTGCTGGCGATAGGTGGATACGGGCAAGCGCTTGATATAGCCTGCCTTCGTAACGGTAACCGCAACTTCTTCTTCGGCAATGAGGTCTTCAACGTCGAGCTCTTTCACCGCGCCCGTGATTTTCGTCTTGCGCGGGGTGGAATAGCGGCTCTTGATCTCGAGCAATTCGTCTTTGATGACTCCATGGACCATGTTCGTATCATTCAAAAGCTGCTTGTAATAGGCGATCGATTCGCGCAACTCAGCAAGCTCGTTCTCGATCTTCTCACGCTCGAGTCCGGTCAAACGGCGTAGACGCATCTCAAGGATCGCTTCGCTTTGTTTTTCTGAAAGCTTAAATGCTTCCATCAAGCGCTCTTTAGCCTCAACATCAGTTTCAGAAGAGCGGATGATGTTGATCACCTTATCGATATCGTCAAGCGCGATGACGAAACCTTCTAAGATATGGGCGCGCGCCTCGGCCTTCGCCAGATCGTAACGCGTACGACGCTCGATAACTTCTTCCTGATGAAGAATGTAATAATGCAGCATTTCCTTCAAAGAAAGCGTGCGAGGAACGCCATTCACCAAGGCGAGCATATTGCAACCAAAGCCAACCTGCAGCTGCGTATGCTTGTAGAGTTTATTTAGTACGACCTGCGGAATCGCATTTTGTTTGAGGTCGATGATGATATCGATACCACTACGGTCAGCAGCATCGTGAACAGCCGAAACCTCTGGCAGTTTCTTATCGCGCACCAGATCGGCGATCTTCTTGAGTAAGTTCGTACGATTCACCTGGTAGGGAATCTCGGAGATCACGATCGAGCTCTTGCCGTTCTTCCCCTCTTCGATGCGACATTTCGAACGAATCGTGAGGCTTCCACGACCTGTTTCATAAGCTTCCTTGATACCTTCGCGGCCCATGATGATCGCGCCCGTTGGGAAATCCGGTCCGGGAAGTACGGTCATGAGCTCTTCAGTGGTCACATCAGGATTGTCGAGCATCATGCAGGTAGCGTCGATGGTCTCACCTAAGTTATGCGGCGGGATGTTCGTCGCCATACCAACGGCGATACCAGAAGACCCATTGACCAGCAGGTTCGGGAAGCGAGCCGGCAGAACAACAGGCTCTTCGAGCGAATCATCGTAGTTCGGCTGAAAATCAACCGTCTCTTTATCAAGGTCGCGCAGTAGTTCCATCGCTGGTTTATCGAGGCGGGCTTCGGTATAACGCATAGCAGCAGCCGAATCGCCGTCGATCGAGCCGAAGTTTCCATGGCCATCGACCAGGGGAACGCGCATCGAGAACCACTGAGCCAAGCGGACCATCGTGTCGTAAACTGCAGTATCGCCATGCGGATGATACTTACCGATTACGTCACCAACGGTACGTGCTGACTTAGCATGCGGACGGCGCGGCGTGATGCCGCTTTCATTCATCGCGTAGAGGATACGACGATGAACAGGCTTCAAGCCATCGCGCACATCAGGCAGTGCACGAGAAACGATAACGCTCATCGAGTACTCAAGGAACGACGTGCGTATCTCCTTGCTCAGTTCAGCGGAAAGGATATTTGATTGGGTCTCTTCGACCTCTGTTTCGTTGTTATCAGCCACAAAAGCTCCTTAACCAGGGCATTCTTTACCAAATGAATAAAACGGATGGAATCTCGTGAATAGATGTGCTCTTAGAAGTCGAGGAAGCGAACATCGTGCGCATGTTTCTGGATGAATTCCTTACGCGGTTCAACCTGATCGCCCATCAATTCGCTCACCACACGCTCTGCTTCAGCAGCATCCTCGATGCTCACTTGCAGAAGGGTGCGAGATTTCGGTTCCATGGTGGTTTCCCATAATTGTTCAGGATCCATCTCGCCCAGACCTTTATAGCGTTGAAGCGAAATGCTATCGCGATCCTTCTCAGGGATCTCTTCAAGACGCTTCGTAAGGGCATCGTCATTAAAGATATATTCGAGCTTCTTACCGCCTTTTTTCTTAAGACCATACAGCGGCGGCTGCGCGATATAGATGTATCCACGCTGAATGAGCTCAGGCATATAACGATAGAAGAACGTGAGCAGCAAACAACGAATATGAGCGCCGTCAACGTCAGCATCGGTCATGATGATGATGCGATGATAACGTGCATTATCCGCATTGAAATCTGCGCCGATATTCGTTCCGATCGCAGTGATGAGCGAAGAGATCGTATCTGAAGAGAGGCTACGATTAAGACCAGCGCGCTCGACATTCAAGATCTTGCCGCGCAAAGGCATGATAGCCTGGTACTTTCGGTCGCGCGCCATTTTCGCGGAACCACCTGCAGAATCGCCCTCGACGATGAAGATCTCAGAATCCGCTGGACTCTTCGAAGAGCAGTCTGCGAGCTTGCCCGGAAGCGAGAAAGAATCGAGTACACCTTTGCGGCGAGTCATCTCACGTGCTTTTCGTGCAGCTTCACGAGCTTTGAATGCTTGAGATGCCTTATTGATAATGCGTTTCGCCGGAGCAGGGTTTTCTTCAAGATACTCAGCAAGTCCCTGCGTAACCGCACCTTGAACAAGACCGCGAATCTCGGTATTACCGAGTTTACCCTTCGTCTGACCTTCAAACTGCGGGTCGCGCAATTTCACTGAGATGACCGCGGCAAGACCTTCGCGCGTGTCGTCGCCAGAAAGGTTTGCGTCCTTATCCTTCAGGATGCCTTTATTGCGGGCGTAATCATTGATCGTACGGGTCACACCCTGCTTGAAACCATCAAGATGCGTGCCGCCATCGATCGTATGAATGTTGTTTGCAAAAGAAAGCACTGAATTCGTTGAATAGGAGGTGGTCCACTGCATAGCGATCTCGACCATACCATCAGCGTTTTCCACTTCAAAATAAATGGGCTTGTTCAGCGTTTCTTTACCGGTATTGATATATTTGACAAAATCCTGCAAACCGCCGAGCGCCTGGAACACTTCTTTAGTGGGCTTACCATCTTCATTCAAGGTACGTTCATCGATGAGCGTAATCTTAAGGCCCTTGTTTAAGAAAGACATCTCACGGAAACGCGCTGCTAACGTGTTGTAATCGTAGACCGTAGTCTCTTGGAAGATCTCGGGATCAGGCCAGAACGTGACCGTAGTTCCAGTGTGTTTCGCTGAACCGATCTTGTGAAGTTTCTCTTTCGTTTTGCCGTGATCGAACGAGATCTCATATTCCGTACCATCACGACGAACTTGCACAACGACCTTAGTTGAAAGAGCATTCACTACTGAAACGCCCACGCCGTGAAGGCCGCCGGAAACCTTATATCCTTCACCACCGAATTTACCACCAGCATGCAAGATCGTAAGAACAACCTCAACTGTTGGAATTTTCTCTTTTGGATGCTTATCAACAGGGATACCGCGACCATTGTCATCAACAGTGATCGAATTATCTTCATGTATGGTCACCACGATATCGGTACAATAACCAGCGAGTGCTTCGTCGACCGCATTATCGACAACTTCATACACAAGATGATGAAGACCACGAGGGCCCGTTGAACCGATATACATACCAGGGCGTTTACGAACCGCCTCAAGTCCTTCAAGGATTTGAATGTCGGAACCATCATAGTGAGAATCTTTTGTAGCCAATCTTGCTCCTTTTTAAACAGCGTTTTATTGGTACGAAGAAGCGCACAGAACGCTCCTATGAACAGCAGCTCATTCTACCACAAAATATGGTGGTTTATGTACCTCTACTTATGATATATCCACAAGAGGTTGTAAGCGCGTATGAGCGGGTATATCGATATTTTTGAGAAAATACTTAATTTTTAAAGGGGTGTTCTTTAGTCGCTTTTAGAACACGCCGAAACGATTCGCGAATATCTTTATCTTCGATACCAGAAACACACGTCTCTATCTCTCGTTCTTCTTCTACAGTCAGCTTGTGAGGGGTGGGTAAATTTTTTTGATTTTGCAGCTTTTTGAAAGGATAATTCTCCCGATAGGCACCGCGCGATATTTTAATATCGAATCTATCCACCTTCACGTCGAATTGCTCGCGATACTTAAGAATAATCAATTCCCGCTGCGCGTTGAGTTCTGCTGCTACCAAGGAATTATCAACGTAGACAGTAAGTATCTGATGTGTTTCACGAGAAACATCCCCAGAATCAGGGATCTCTTCTTTGGTCATATAGACCGAATTGATGTGTTCGAGAATGAACTCATCAACACAAGCCGCAAACTGAGCATGCACTTGCTTGATCTTGCGATCGATGAGCGCGCGCTTCTTTTGTTCATCAGGAAGTTGGTTGAAGAAGGCGGTCATATAATTCGAAACGTGAGTCTGCGGTCTTTTCATATCACCTCTCCCCTTCTTGAGTTAGCTCGATAATCTCAGCATTTGAGAGAAATTCATCATCGAAATAGGAAAGATTCGTTGAGGTGATGAAGGTTTGAATATCCTGGGATATCACCTTGATCAATTGAGTACGGCGCTGTTCATCAAGCTCTGACATCACATCATCGAGCAAGAGCACCGGGGTCTGATTCAAACGATCGCGCAAAAGTGCGACTTCTGCCATCTTATAACTCAAAACGAGCGATCGTTGCTGGCCTTGGCTCGCAAAATGGCTTGCATCTTTGCCATTGATAAGAAATACGATCTGGTCTGCATGAGGGCCGAATAAAGAAAGCCTTCGTTGATGTTCGCGAGAGAACTCTCGTTCGATCACGGTATCAAGCTGCTCTTTCACTTCATCACGAGAAAACTGAGAATCCAAGAGTTCTTGAAGTGAGGGGTCCTCATATTTCAACCATGAAGGAATATACGCGATCGAAACCTCTTCTTTGCCAACGCAAAGTTCCGCATAGTAGGTCTTGATGTAAGGAATGAGCTCTTGAACAAGCCGAGTGCGCAATACATAGAACTGAGAACCGATCGTAGTGAGCACTTCATTAACACTCTCGAGGAACGTGTGCGTTGTATCTTCCTTGAGATACCGATTCTTCTGCTTAAGGATACGCTCGTAATCGTGACGCACATTGCTATAGTTTGCTGAGAGTTGGGAACCAAGGTTATCGATCTCAGCGCGCTTGATGCTTTGAGATCCTTTGATGAAATTCAGATCATCCGGAGAAAAGACTACTGAAGGAAGGATACCGCGCAAATTTTTGATTTGCTTTCGTTTTCCGTTCAACGAGAACGAGCGTTTTCCTTCATGAATGGTGAAATCGATATCAAGCTTACGCACCCCATCGCTGAGCACTGCTCTAATAAAGGAAGAATCTTCTCCGAAGCGAACGAGATGCTCTGTTTTAGAGCTACGAAACGAATTGAAAGCAGTTATGAGCTGAATTCCTTCGACCAGATTCGTCTTCCCGATCGCATTCGGTCCAACAAATACCGTAACATCGCCGATATCAGTAAGCTCGTAATTATCGTAATTACGAAAATTACGATAATGAATCTGTTGAATCTTCAATCCCATGAACGGAATATTACCTGTTCATACTCTTAGTGAGTGAACTACCGCAGGTAAAACGTCTTAAAAGCGTACAGGCATGATGAGATACAAGAACTGCTCTTCTCCGAGCGCTTCGATAATACCGGGTTTCATCTCGCCTAACAGATTGAAAGATATCTCATCGGTCTTGATAGAAGAGAGTCCATCGAGCATGAACGAATAATTGAAGGCAATATCGATCGACGCACCTTCGACATCACAGACAAGCGATTCTTGTGCATTTCCCACATCTTGGGAAGTTGAGATGAGCGTGATCACCCCTGCTTCAGCATCGACCGATATTTGAACAGGGGAAACTTTGTTGCTTAACAGAGAAACACGGCGAATTGCATCCATAAGTTCAGTACGAGAAAGCTTGATCTTCGTCGTGAAATCCGTTGAAAGAAGCTGCTTGTAGTTCGGGAATACCCCTTCGATACGGCGATTGATGAAGGTTGCATTGTGATAGGTAACGACAATTTGGTTGTCATTGAAGGCAAGGGTCACCGGATCCGAACTCGAGGGCAAAGCGATGATATCCTGCAAGAACGTGCCTGCCACTACCGCCTCGAATTCACGAGGAGGTACAGAATCGAGCTCAACCTCAGCTACTGCAAGACGGTAGGAATCGGTAGCGACCATCTTGAGCGTGTTCCCTGCTTGAGTGATAAGGACACCCGTAAGAACAGGATGACTCTCATCGCGCGAAACCGTCTTTGCTGTGCTCTTCACCATTGAAGCAAAGGTATCAAAGGGAAAGGAAATCTCCTGCCCTGCTTCAATCTCAGGAAACAGAGGAAAATCAAGAGGATTCAATGTCTTGAGAGAATACGTGGTGTTATTACAGAAGATCGTTGCTGTTTGATCATTGGTCGAAATACTCACTGCCATATCGGGAAGGTTCTTCACAATATCGCTGAACAGCTTTGCAGGAACGACCGTATCGCCAGCTTCCTCTACCAATGCTGGCAAAATGATTCGAATCGAAAGCTTAAGATCGGTTGTTTGGAGAACGATCTCACCATCACGTGCTTGGATCAAGATCCCTGAAAGAATCGATAGCGTTGAACGGCTCGAAGATCCTTTGACCACAGTAGCAAGAGCACGAGATAATTCAGATTGATTGACGCTTACCTTCATAGAGTGAACTCACATTCTTATCTGGTTGGCGATGTTTCACCAAATATCGAAGACAATCTGGCAGGCAAACATCGCTTGATAACGATTTCTGTTCAAGGAGCTACCATCGATCATTCAAGATCGGTAACTGAGAACGACTTGATTATAGCTTGCTCTCTCCATTCCGCACGAACGAAAATTAAGCCACGAAAAAGCCTTCTCCTATTTAATTCTTTTTTATAAATAAATCTAAGTAGTAATAGTAATAGGCATGGTTGAAATGTGCATAACGAAGCTTTCTGCTGGTGAAGCGTGAAAAAGAGGGGAGGAATATCTTGTTAAGAAAAGCTTTCGTTTTCCACAAGGAAAAACAGTCGAAAAACTTATCCTTATCTTCCTCCTAGTTTCGGACATGTTTTGACATACCGTTTCAACCTCTTATGCACTAAAAAACTTTTCTAAATATGAAGAAATAGTGCTGTGAGTGGTATCTCGACTAACTCTAACAAGGACGATTTGATAACGCTGTCGCGAAAGTTCACCTAGTATTCTTTTGAGCGCAACATTCCTCGGATCGCTTCGATCTCTTCACGTAGATTCCTGTCTTCGTTCAGGCCTTTTTCAATAAGATCGAATGAATGCATGATGGTAGAATGATCGCGGTTGAACGCTTTACCAATATCCTTATAGGTAGTATTCACGAGCTCGCGAGCAAGATAGACAGCAACGTGACGCGGATGCGCGATCGATCGGCTTCGACTCTTACTTACGAGATCAGCATGTGAAACCTTATAGAAGTCTTCGACAGCAGCTTGGATCGTTTCTATCGTGAAGCGCGTACCCGTCTCATTGATGAAATGATTAGCCAGCATATCCTTCACATCTTGCGTGGTAACGCTGTTCTCACCTTTCATCTTTACGGCATACATCACGTTTGTAATAGCGCTCTTCAGTTCGCGAATATTCGTACCGGAATGTTCAACCACGTAATCCAAGATCTCGTCAGAAAGTTCGAAATTGAAGTCTTCATCCTGTTGATATTGCTGAACGAAGTTCTTGATGATCCCGCGTTTCGTTTCATGATCGGCCGGTTGGATATCGATCGTTGCACCTGAATTGAAACGAGAAGTGTAGCGCTCATCTAAGTCGATATTCTTCGGTGCACGATCTGCGCTGAATACGAATTGCTTTCCCTGGTTGATGTTCGCATTGAAGATACGGAATAAGATTCCGAGCGTACCAGGAGAGCTTTGGAGGTTTTGGATATCATCGACAAGCAAGACATCAGCGTTTTTGAGGAAATTGTCAAAGTTCTTGAAAGAAGACTTGTCGACAGATTTCTCACGTGCAGCTTCGGTATAACGTTCAGCTAATTCGTTCGAGTCGATATAGAGTACGTTCAAATTAGGATATTGCTCATCAATGTAATTCTTGATCGCGCACATCAGGTGAGTCTTACCCACCCCACTTCGTCCATAGATGAACAATGGATTGAGGTTCGATGTTCCCGGTCGTTCAGCAACTTCAGTTGCCATTGCATAAGCAAGGCGATTCGAATCTCCGATAACGAACGAATCGAACGTCAATAATCGAGTTGATGGATCGCTTGAGGATGATCGTTGATTCGCGTTCGTTTGATCAGGTGAAACAGGAAGTATCTGAGGAACTGATGACGAAGGAGTATCTATCGATGGTGAAGCATTGTCAATCGAAACCGAAGAATTCAGCGAAGAGGAGCTCTCAATCGTAGTGGCTGGAGCGCTCGGCTGATGCGAAGGTAAGGTTTGAGTGCTTGGCTGTGAACTTACTCCTGACAGAGATGGCTCGTTCGATACCTGCTGTTGGGGAGAAGGATTCGTCGTTTGTTGTATGTTGTTCGCACCTACTCCTTCTGCTTCTTCAGCAGTGGTATCAACCTCGATCTGAACGAAGAATTCAACATGATAGATATCTTCGAGCGCACGCTGGATATCTTTCATATAGTGTCGTTCTACCCATTCTTTCACGAATGCCGTGCACGAAGTGAGCATGATAAAACCAGGACTAACTGCCTGGATTTGAATACGAGAGAAAAAAGCGTCGAGCTGAGAAGGATTAACACCTGGATAGCTCTTGATAGTTGAGATGAGCTTATCCCAAACTTCTTGGATATCCATGCCCTTCCTTTCTTTTCCACATGTCTAAGATGGGGTTTTATCTTAGCAAGTAATTGTGGAAAAGTAAGAGAAGATCGGAATTTAGAGCGAAAGCGTGATTTGCCTTCCCTCGTTCGTAAGTTGTCTTTTTTTGCCGATTTTTTCTAAAATACCTGCTCCTTCAAGCTTTTTAAAGGATGCATGAATGCTTGCATTCGGCATACCTGTTTCATTGTGGATATCGGTAACGCCAAGTTGATTATGCGGCATAAGGGCAAGTAATACCTTTTTATCATTGTCGGTCAATGAAGGAAGTTCGGTTGTTTGGGGCTGTTTTGAATTATCCAGATCGCGCAAAAGAGAGATGGTTACCACAGAGCCTTGCCCGATATTATCTTCGATCTTTATAGTGCCATGAGAAAAGCTCAACACTTCTTTCACTAACGGAAGCCCAGATCCAACACCACGAATATACTTCTTCATTGGTTCGCTTGCTGAAGTGAATCCTGGTTCTTGAGCACGGTCTTTATCTTGGATTCCTGGACCTTGATCAGCAAAGCGGATGGTGTTGCCCTTATCGAAAACTGAAACGACCGGTTCACTGAAATTAGCATGGATGAAGTTTTCTGTGACCTCGCGAATGACTGTATAAGGAATCATGCCGCCTCGTTGTTGTGCTTCTCTATAGGTAGTTGAAGCTATATTCTCAATGAATTGATGCGTTGGGCCACCTGGGATCTGAATGATCTGAGGCGTGCTCGTGAGTGTGTCATAGATAGCCACGCAGGCGATCGTGTCGATATAGTCATAATTGAAGTTGGATGGATCGGACTGAGGAACTGCAGCACATTCTGGAGCTACTGAAGATGTTGACCTGTCGAACGGACCATAAGGGTCGATCCCTCCGTTCGTACTGATGGGTCTATCTTGAGATTCATCCATGGTAATGGCTGCTCCTTGAGCCTTTCCAAAATTTTCACGAGTTTTCACATAATAATACGTGTTTTAGGGAATATATAGGGCACTTTAGGTAAATATCGATAAGATTCAAGTTAGTTTTCATTCTATTGCTGATTTTCACTACCTTTTCATCTTGTATTTTCAGCTTTTTCAACAATTTATTAAGAAAATGTGTAAAAACATGAAAAACGAATTGAAACATAATGATAGGAGGAAGAGATTTTGATAGACAATATGGAAAACTCTGGCTCTCCAGTGATGTTTCATGAGAAATAAAAGCAAAGATAGAGCGTGGAAAAGCAGTAGATCAGATGGTGAAGATCACTGATTAAAAAGTTTTTCCTTGCTCTTTGTCGATTGTTGTGATTTATACAAAATACCAGTTCAAAAGCCTATTATTGAAACTCATCTCAAAAGATTCTTGTAAAAGTTTTCTCAAAATTTCGGTGAAAAGTGCTTGACAAAATGAAACAAGAGAAGAAATCAACATTGATTTATATATCAAACAAATACTTTTCAACATTATCAACATTTATACAAAATGGTATTGTTGAAAACTTTCTTTTTTGCTTCCTTTATGATGGTCTCATATGTTACGGCATAGGTATGACCTTCGACGGGATAAGGTGATCGATATGAAGATATCTCTTCCAACAGAAAATGGTTTTCTTCCTGATAAGTATGGAAAATACGCTCCAGCTGCTGATCGTAAGTACGATCATGCGGTCTGTTCATTCCCTATTACGATCGAAGAGGTGCCTGAGGGGACTCAAACGCTCGCGCTTACATTCATCGACTACGATTCAACTCCTGTTTGCGGGTTCACATGGATCCATTGGCTCATGTGTGAGATAGATCCGAACATCGGAGTCATCCCAGAAGATGCGAGCCAGAATCCTCAGCCTGAATGGAGACAAGGTTTCAACAGCTGTTTTAGTAATATGGAAGAGATAGATAACGATCTTACGGTTGCGCAAGCGTATATTGGTCCACGTCCACCTGATGCTGATCATACCTATACCTTGCGTGTTTATGCGCTTGATAACCATCTCGATCTTGCTGAGGGGTATTTCTATAATCAACTTCATTGGGCGATGAAGGGGCATATCATCGAAACCGCTGAGTATGATGTTATCAGCCGTTCATAGAGGTTATAGATTGACTTTCAGATTAAGTATTTCTACAATTTTTAGGCTACACGTAATCTGAAAGGACAGGTAATGAAGCGTACCTATCAACCCAATAAACACAAGCGTGCAAAAACGCATGGTTTCCGTGCTCGTATGTCTACCAAAGGCGGTCGTGCGGTTCTTTCCGCTCGTCGCGCTAAGGGTCGTAAGCGTCTGTGTGTCTAACCAGCGGCTTTTACCGAACTTGTGCGTAATACGATAAAATCCTCTACTGAAATTTCCTCTATCTTTACGCACGGAAAGCGCTATAACACCTCAGGTATGACGCTGATCGTGCTTGATGCTCAACACGGCCCTTCTGGTCGTGTTGCTTTTATAGCGGGGAAAAAGAACGGTAATGCAGTTTGGCGTAATGCCGCAAAACGGCGGATGAGGGCACTCTGTGCTGATTTCGGCGGATCGATCTCAGGTTTAGATATCGTCTTTCTTGCAAAACGTAGGATCTTACAGCTTCCCTACCAGAAGTTGCAAAACGAAGGCATGAAGATCATGAGATCACTCCGTAAAGAAGAGGCTCAAAGAAACGAACAAGAGGCTTGATCGAAAAGGCTTGTTCTTACGAGGTAGGGTGCGATGCGGAAGTTGTGGACAATTCTTAAGTCGATTCCTTGTACCATTGCAGTACTTTGCGTGAAGTTCTATCGTCTAGCCCTTTCACCGATACTACCTCCGTCATGTCGCTTTGTACCAACCTGCTCGGAATATAGTATTACTGCACTCAAACGCTTTGGTTTTATAAAAGGTTCTTATCTCAGCATAAGAAGAATAGTAAGATGTCACCCAGGCGGCGATTACGGATACGATCCGGTGCCCGAAACTTTCTCACTGAAACTGGGAGATAGAAACTGAGAGGACACACATAATGTGGGACGCGTTTAAGGACGCAATATTCATATGTATTGAGTTCTTCTATAACTTTGTGCATGACTGGGGTCTTGCCATCGTTATCGTTACTCTTATCTTCCGCTTGATCTTGTTCCCGCTTATGCAGAAACAGATCAAATCAACGTTCCAAATGCAGAAATTCAGCCCGCTTATGCAGGAGATTCAGACAAAGTACGCTGATGATAAGCAGCGTCAATCTGCGGAAATGCAGAAACTTTATGCTGAATCAGGCTTTAATCCGCTTGCTGGCTGTTTGCCGATGATCCTACAGATGCCGATCTTTATCGCGTTGTTCCAAGTACTGTACGATATGAACACGCGTACTGGTGGTTCTGAGTATACGTTCTACAACATCCTGCCAAACCTCGTTGCTTCACCAGCAAACGCATGGTCGGTTGGTGTTGGTCCGTTCATTCCTTATGGAATCTTGCTTATTGTCTTTGCAGGTGCGACCTTCCTTCCTACTTTGCTTCAGCAAAAAGGAACGAATAACCCGCAGAAGAATCAGCAGATCTTCATGATGGTCATCATGACGCTCATGATGCTCTGGATCGGTTGGGGCTCTCCTGCAGGCGTGTTGTTATTCTGGGCTACTTCTTCAGTTTTTGCGGTCGCGCAGCAGCAGATCACGCTCAGTATTCTTCGCCGCAAGGATCGAGAGCGTGAGGCGCTTGAAGCCGAGGTCAAGCCAGTTAAGGTGGATGTTACGCGTAAGGCTAAGAAACCTCGTCCGACTAGGAAAGCAAAATAACTGATCGAACATGGACGTTAGGAAACTATCGTCCATGTTTCTTTTATAGGCTCCTCCCATCTTGGGAGATTTGAATATTAAGGAGAATCATGACTGACGAAATTCTAGAAGGTGAAGAGCTTCAATCACTCGAGCAGGATGAGCAAGCTCTTGCTGAACAAGCAGAAGAACAGACTATCGATCAGATGGAGGATGAAGACGCTCCTAAGCAAGTTCTTACCGATGAAGAACTTGATCTTGTTGCTGACACCGCCATTGCCGCTCTCAAAGACATCTTGAAGTACTTTAACGTCGGTCAGGTTACGATCGATGAATATGAAGGTGATGAGGGCGAGCTGATCCTTGATATCACTGGTGATGATCTTGCGGTGCTCATTGGCCGTCATGGTCGCACGCTCGATTCACTGCAATTCCTCATTTCTGTTATCACTTCACGTAAGATAGGATTCCGTTATCCTGTCGTGATCGATGTTGAGGGGTATAAGGCTCGCCAGCGTCAAAAACTTGAATCTATCGCAGAGAATGCTGCCCGTCGCGCTGTTTCTCAGGATAAGAAGATTGCACTTCGCCCCATGACACCGTATGAGCGTCGTATCATCCATATCACGTTGCGTGATAACCCTGAGGTTGAGACGCACTCAGAAGGCGAAGGTCACGGGCGCCGCGTAGTTGTTACCCCTGTTTAGTGTTTCTCGTGAAACAGTAAGGAATATCATGGGTCATCAACCCGAACTTCAGATCGAGCAGCGGAAGTTGCTCGATCTTCATTTAGAGCTTGTTTTAAAAGAGAATGAGCGCTCGAACCTTACCCGTATTGTTGACTGGCAGCAAGGACAGTTACTCCACATTGAAGACTCTTTGGTAGGGCTGCAAGAGTTCGAAGACGCTCCTTCAGGCCGCGCTGCCGATCTTGGTTCAGGAGGAGGCTTTCCTGGAATCCCTCTAGCAATCGTATCAGGACGACCGATCATGCTGGTTGATTCAGTTACGAAGAAGACCACTGCTCTTGATCGCATGATCGAAGAGTTAGGTCTGGAAGGTCAAGTTTCAACCTATACCGGACGTTCAGAAGAGCTTGCTCTTGAAATGCCTGAATCATTTGCAGTTATTACTGCCCGCGCACTCTCTTCTCTTCCTTCTTTGCTTGAACTTGCAGTTCCGCTGCTTTCTTTAGGCGGGCAACTTATCTGTTATAAAGCGGCTGTTGAAGCTGAAGAATTAGAACAAGCAGCCGGGCTTGAAGAGAAGCTGGGCATGAAACTTGTTTCGATGCGGACGACACAGCTTTCAGATAATGGAACGAATCGCACTATTTTAGTGTATGAAAAGGTTGGAGAACCTATGGTCTCATTACCGCGTCGTCCAGGCATGGCACAAAAAAGGCCCTATAAGGCATAACCACGCAACATTTCCTCGATATGCTGTTTCACGTGAAACAGTTTATCGGTATAATCTCAGTGATATTTCATGAAAGGAGTGTTCGTGGGATTACTTGACAGTCTTAAACGCAATACAAAACCAGCACCGACTTCGCCTTACGAACCGAAAGCATCTCAACCAGCCGATCCTGGCTACCAAAACTTCGAAGAGATCAACGAAACTGCTCAAGTTATTGAGCGTGATGTAGCTGTTTCAACTTCGCCGTATGAAGAGCCAGCTATGCCAGCAGGCCAAGGCAGTGTTGCAGTCGAAGAGATCGACGAAGAGTTCGATGAAGGTCCTTCATATGTACCGTTCAGGGAAAAAGGTCCAGTTTCGCATATTATCGGACAAACGAAGATCCTGGCTATCATCAATCAAAAAGGTGGCGTAGGTAAGTCTACGACTGCGGTGAACCTCGCTGCTGCGCTTGGCGCTGCAGGCAAGGAAGTATTGCTCGTTGATCTTGATCCTCAGGGAAATGCGACAAGTGGCTATGGTATCGATAAACGCGATATCGGTCAGTGCGTTTATAATGTGCTTCTTGGTGAAACACCCGTTGAGGACGTCATCCTTGCAAACGTGGGTAAAGGAGTAGATGTCCTTCCTTCAACGATCAGCCTTGCTGGAGCTGAAGTTGAATTGGTTAACGAAATGGCGCGCGAGAATCGTCTCAAGAACGCTCTTGGTAGTTTGCGCGGTCGTTATGACTATATCCTTATTGACTGCCCACCTTCGCTTGGCTTACTCACGATCAATGCTTTAGTCGCAGCCGACAAACTTCTTATTCCCATTCAGTGTGAATTCTACGCACTTGAAGGTGTGACAAAACTTCTTGATTCGATGAAACGTGTCAAAAGTGTTCTTAATCCAAGCTTGGATATCTATGGCATCGTTCTTACGATGTATGATTCGCGCACGAATCTTTCTAAACAGGTTGTGGATGAAGTGCGCTCCTTCTTCGGTGATACCGTTTTCAAAACGCTCATCCCACGCACGGTCAAACTTTCAGAGGCTCCTAGTTATGGTCAGCCCATTATCGAATATGCTCCTGAGAACAAGGGCACTGAAGCTTATAACGAACTTGCCCAAGAGGTGATACAACGTGGCTAAACAGAAAAGTGGTTTAGGAAAAGGTCTTGGTGCACTTTTCAATGACGCATCATCTTATGCTTCGAACGAGAATAGATCCACAGAAGCTGAAGAATCTAAGCAAAAGGTAGCGAAGCAAGCTGTTTCTACTGAAAAGGAAGTAACTCCATCAGTAACAGAGCCGTCTGCTCCAGAAATGCAAACTGAAGAGACTGCAACAAAACCATCCGCAGATATCTATATCTCTGAAGACGCGATCGAGCATGCTAAGGTCGTTGAGCGTGCAGCTCGTCCTGTGGCAAATTCTTCTGCTGTGAAAAAAGCCCCATCTTCCAAGCGTGCAACTCCTGTTGCTGCTCGCCCGAAGGGTGATAAAAATCAGCCTTCAGAGAGCCCGTCTAAGGCTCAAAGCTTACCGAAGACGGGTGCAAGTTCGTCTAAAGCGAACAATCCGCTTAAATCGGCTCCTGTGGCTCCTGCCGCGAAATCTGTGAAAAACGATGAAAAAGGCATGGTGGGCGAGGTCTTGCTCGCGCAAGTTCATCCCAATCCCAACCAGCCGCGTACGAATTTCAAACCAGAAGAGATCGAAGAGCTTGCAAACTCGATCAAGCGCCATGGTTTGCTCCAGCCCATTCTTGTTCGCAAGACAGGCGATGGTTATGAGATCATCGCGGGCGAGCGTCGCTGGCAAGCATGCCGGAGTCTTGGTATGGAAACGATCCCCGTTCGCTTCTGGCTCGCTGATGACACGGAAGCATTCGAGGCTGCGCTCGTTGAGAACATCCAGCGCTCCGATTTGAATCCTATCGAAGAAGCGTATGGCTACAAACGTCTTATGGAGCGCAAAGGTATGACCCAGTCTGAGGTGGCTCAGACCGTTTCTAAGGGCCGATCGACCATCGCCAACGCCTTGCGCCTTCTCGACCTTCCTGAGGAGGCTCAGCAGCTTCTCTTCGAAGAGAAGATCACCGCAGGACACGCACGCGCTATCCTTTCAGTGCCTACGCTCGAGGGTAAGAAGTCACTCACGAACAAGCTCATGGAAGAGAAGCTGAGCGTTCGTGAGACCGAAGCGATCGCTCGTTTGCTCGCTGGTCGCGAAAAAGCGGCAAGCACTCCTTCTTCACGCGTTCCTACTCCACAGAGCTTCAAGAAAGCTGCGCGAAGCATGTCGAAGATCCTGGAACTTCCTGTTCGTGTCAAAACTGTTCAGGGAAAGAACAAGATAGAGATTCAATTCAAGGACGAAGACGAGCTACAGCGCGTCGTTGCCGTGCTCAGCGAACACAAGAATTAAGCATCGCGAAACACAGATAAACGAAAAAGGGAGGTCTTACCTCCCTTTTCTGTTCCAAAACCTTTTCTCAGACCTAATTAGATCGGGCAAGCTTGTTCTTGAGCTGCCCACATGCTCCATCGATGTCGCCTCCCCGTGAATTACGCACCGTTGTCTCTATTCCTGCGGATGAAAGGGTCTTCTGCCAGTGTTCGATCACGTTTTGGGCGCTTGGCTTAAGACGTGAATGATCGACCGCGTTGAGCGGGATCAAGTTCACATGACACATAAGATCACGGGTGAAGGCAATGAGCGCTTCAAGCGCAGTTTCCGTGTCGTTCACCCCATCGATCATGAGATATTCCAGGCTCACGCGACGTCCGGAGGCTGCTTGATACGCGCAGAGCGCAGTTTTAAGCTCAGGAAGGGGCTGTGCACTGCAACGCGGCATGAGCATATCGCGTACGACTTGTTCAGCAGAATGAAGCGAAACGGCGAGAGTATATTGGTGGGGATCGTTTCCCAATTGCTCGATCCCCGATATAACGCCACAAGTTGAGATCGTTATATGACGCGCCCCAATGCCAAATCCTTTCTTGCTGTTCAGAAAGTCGAGCGCCTGAAGGGTAGCATCGTAATTCAGGAAGGGTTCGCCTTGTCCCATGGACACCACATGGGAAACACGCAAGCCGAAATCTTCTTGGATGAAGGCTACTTGATCGATCATTTCCCCTGATGAGAGGTTCCGCGTGAACCCTTCGCTACCGGTAGCGCAGAACAGACACTGCATAGAACAGCCTGCTTGCGTTGAGAAGCAAACAGTAAGCGATCTGGGTTCTCCTGAAGCATTGGTTTGCATCGAAGGGATACCAACAGCTTCTACGCGAGCTCCGTCAGCCAGTTCAAAGCAGTACTTTCGCGTGCCATCTGAAGAAACCTGGCGATCGATCAGGCGAGCAGGCACGAGAGGATAGTCTTCAGCAAGCGTTGCTCGAAAGGCTTTTGGCAAGTTCGACATCTCATCATAGTTGTTTGCTTGTTTGACGAACAGCCAGGAAATGAGCTGGTCAGCGCGGTAACGTGGCTGGCCAAGTTCGTTGCAGAGGTTGTAGATCTGGTCGAACGAGAGCGTTTTGATAGGGGTAGACATGCTGCTCCTTGTTCAGGTGATGCACGTAGTTTTGTGGGATTTGCTTCCCTCGGTAAGGCAATTATACCGCCTCGACAGTAGGGAACGTGAGGTTTGTTATACTCACAACAAGCCTCATGAGGGGGCATCCTACCTAAGCGAAAGCAGGTTCCATGAATACCACGATAATTCCCCAGGAAACTTCAGTAGCGCTCATTTCTGGAGGTAAGAGCGGCGAACGTGAAATCTCGCTGGTTTCTGGTAGCGCCGTCTATGATGCGCTCACAGATGCAGGGTTTTCGGTCACGCAGATCGATCCTGCTCAAAAAGAAGACCTGGTCACGCTCGTTTCAGAGGACTTCGACGTGGCGTTCTTAGCACTCCATGGAAAACTTGGCGAAGACGGTACTATCCAAGGGATGCTCGAGATTCTTGGTATCCCCTACACAGGTCCTGGTGTTTGGTCGAGTGCAACTGCGATCGATAAGCCCAAAACGAAGATCATCTATGAGCAGGTAGGGGTGCCTACCCCTCGGGCGGTTCTGCTCCATTCTCCCGGCCAGATGAAGGCAGAAGACATCGAGCGAGAGTTCGGCAGCTCTTGCGTTATCAAAGCGGCAACCGAAGGGAGTGCGCTTGGTGTATACCTCTGCAATGGCCGTGAAGAGATCGAGTCGGCTCTTAAGAACGTCTTTGAGATCGATGACCAGGCGTTGGTCGAAACAATGATCCAAGGAGATGAATACACGGTTGGCGTGCTCGGAACAGAGGACCCACAGGCTCTGCCCGTCATTCAGATCATCCCGATCAATGAATTCTACGATTTCGAGTCGAAGTACGCCGAAGGTGGCTCGAAGCATATCTGTCCGGCTCCATTGAGCGAAGAACTTACCAAGAAAGCTCAGAACATCGCTCTTCTCGCACATAAAGGCCTGGAATGCAGCGGAGTTTCACGCACTGACCTGCTGCTCGACAGCGAAGGCAATTTCTACGCACTGGAGACCAATACGATTCCTGGCATGACGCCAACTTCGCTTTTGCCGGATGCGGCGCGTGTTGCCGGCATGGATTTCACTCAGCTGTGCATCGCGCTCATCGAAGACGCGATCGCACGCACGCGCTAGAACATGCCGCAGGACTTCATCGCGAAGATCACGGCCACCACGAAGATGATCACGATCGCCCAGCTTATGATCGTGCATCCTACGCGTGTCTTCCTTGCCTGATTCACCAGCTTATCGGTGGTGGTGCGCTCGGTCTTGATGAACGCTGAACCTTTTTTCAGCTTAGGGAGCGGGACACGCCCGGTGGGCACCCAAACACCCTTGCTTTCGAGCACGCGTGAGATGCCGCTATTCCCCAGGTCAAGCGCAGGACGAATGCCCTTTCCCAGTTCGTTGCCTATCGTTTTCACAAAGGTAGAGAACGCATCTTCATGCACAGGATCATAGGAGATGATGGCTACCTGGCCCCAATATTCACCAGGTTTGGGTTCTTCCTTGAAGGCAACGCAAGCAAGGAGCGCGACCGTTTTCCAGCCTTTTGCGTTGCAAAGGTCGACCTGCTTTGCCGTCTTCTCGTTCAAAACACCCATGCGAAAGCCAAAAGGATTCACGATCCACGCTTGGCGCTTATTGCCGCTGTAGTCCATTTCGATGGTAAACGGATCGCCTACGATGTTATCGGAGTTCATAAATGCAGGCGCAGCCTTACGATCAGGGCATGTGAAGTCGGCATAGCTTCCGTAGTATCCGGTATCTGACATGTTTTCTCCTAGGAGTCGTCTGATAGTGAGCGCGTATTCGTTGGTTAAATGATAGTCTTAGCGCTATGGAAAAACAAAATGAGACTGCAGAGTCATCGCTTAAAACATATATTCTCGAAAACACTCCTGCACGCATCCGTGAGCGTTATGCGCATCTGAAAGAATATGCCCAGACGCATACCTTCGGCGCGCTCGATGCAGATGTGGTAGTGCTCGATACGGAAACCACGGGCTTTTCCTTCAATCATGACGAGCTCATCCAGATCGCGGCTGCCCGCATGTGCAATGGAGAGATCGTCGAATGGTACGTTACCTTCGTAGATCCAGGTAAAGAAATACCTGATGAAGTGGCTCATCTTACGAATATTCATGAAGAGGATGTTGCCGATGCACCCGATCCAGACACCGCGCTCGCTGGGCTTGTCGATTTTGTGGGGGACTCGCTTGTTATTGCGCACAACGTAGGGTTCGACCGTACGTTCGTCACGAAACGAGCAGCAGGGGCCACGCTGAAGAACAACATCTGGATCGACTCACTCGATCTTGCTCGCATCGCACTACCACGCCTCAATTCTCATCGCTTGCTCGACCTCGTGCGCGCTTTTGGTGGTGCAGACTCCACTCATCGTGCCGATGACGATGTTGCGGCAACGTGCTTGGTCTACCGGGTCTTGCTTGCGGCGGTTGCGAATATGCCGGCGCCGCTTGTAGCGCACATTGCAGATATGGCTGATGTGGAACGTTGGAACTCGGTGTATGTGTTCAAGGAACTTGCCAGCTCAGAGGCAGCACCGTATTCGCTCTTCAAGTCGCGCAAGGCTCAGGTTGCCGAGGTACAAGCCGATCTGTTCGGCGCGGCAGAGCTTCGCGCTGATCAAGAAGCTGAGCTCGATCGTGCAGAAGCGCCGGTCTTTGCAGCGGGGGTCGCTTCAGCACAAAACGCGCAACAAGCAGAATGTTTCACGGGAAACATTTCCAACGAACAACAATACAGCAACAACGAAACGCCTGGTCATCGTGGAGATGCTGCGGAACTTAACATGCCGCATCCTTCAGAGAATGAAGAAGAATCTCGTCCTTTCGTTCTTGTTCCAGACAAGGAGATCGCGCAAGCGTTCGACCCGGACGGCATCATTGGCAAGCTGTATGAAGACTATGAACCACGCGAGCCGCAGAAACTCATGGCGCTCTCTATCCAGCAGGCTCTCCGCAAGGGAGAGAATGCCGCGATCGAGGCAGGTACCGGAGTAGGGAAGTCCATGGCATATCTTTTGCCGCTTGCCCTGCTTGCGAAAGCGAACAACGTGCCCACGGGCGTTGCGACGAAAACGAACACCCTGCTCGATCAGCTGGTGAACAAAGAGCTGCCCTTGTTGCAACAGGCACTTGGCATATCGTACGCGTCGCTCAAAGGATTCACGCATTACCCCTGTTTGCGCAAGATCGAGCGCATCGATGCTCAAGGGCCACAGCAATACCTGGTGAACAACCAAATGGTCGACCAAGCACCAGCACTTGCAACGCTCCTTTCCTTCATTGAACAGACTGATTATGACGATATTGACGGTCTCAAGCTCAACTTCAAAGCCTTGCCACGCTATCGCATCACTTCTACCAGTACGGAGTGTTTGCGCAGGAAATGCCCCTTCTTCGGGAAATCGTGCTTTGTTCACGGAGCTCGTGCCCGCGCAGAGCATTGCGATATCGTGGTAACGAATCATAGCCTTCTGTTTTGGGACGCACGTTTCGAGCATGGCCTGCTCCCGCCGATCCGCTATTGGGTCGTGGATGAGGCTCACAATGCCGAAGATGAGGCACGCCGCGCATTTTCGACCAGCCTTTCGTCCGAGACGGTAAAGCGCTTGATCCGTACGCTGACCTCGGATTCTTCTCGTTATAATCCGCTCATTCGTGCGGAACGGGAACAGGTGGTCGAAGAAGCGAAGACGCTCCTTTCAACCATGCTCTCCAAGACGCGCAATGCGGGTGTGGCATTTGCTATCGCTGCCGAAGAATACTGTTTGAGCGTGAAGGACCTGCTGTATTTCGACACGGCGAACAAACGCCAGCGCTATGAATACCTCGATCTGTGGCTCAACGAAGAGATCCGCCAAAGCTCGGTGTTCCAGGGCGTACGATCATGTGCGCAAGCTATGCAGAATGCACTTGAGAAGCTCATTGCTGCGATCCGTGATGTGGTGGCATATTTCGAAGAGCTCGATCATTCTTCGAGTGCTCAGCGTGAGATCGCGCTCCTTGCACTTGAACTGCGTGAACTGTATGAGTCGCTCGATGTCATCTTTTTCACCAATAAAGAGAACCAGGTGTATTCGGTTCGCTTGAATCGTGCAAAAGACCAGATGAAAGATGCCTTTATGGCACAGCCTCTCAACGTAGGGCAAAATCTCAACGAAGCGTTTTACTCTGAAACCGATACGGTCGTCTATACGTCTGCCACGCTTTCGGTGGACAATTCATTCGAGTCGTTCGTCCAGGCTATGGGCTTGAACGAGGGCGAGGCTTCTCGGGCTGAGACGCTTCAGATCGAATCGACCTATGATTTCGATACCAATATGCGCGTCTATTTACCCTCAGACATGCCAGAGCCCCAAGACCCCGCGTATCTTTCTACGCTTTCCGAGTTCCTTACGCGCTTGCATCTTGCTCAGGGAGGCTCGATGCTCACGCTCTTCACAAATCGAAAAGAGATGGAAGAATGCTTTGACTTGGCGAATCCGCAGATCAAAGCCGCAGGATTGCGCTTGGTGTGTCAGAAATGGGGAGTATCCGTCAAAGGCTTGCGCGATGATTTCCTGAAAGACGAGCATCTAAGTCTCTTTGCCTTGAAGAGTTTTTGGGAAGGCTTTGATGCTCCTGGCGCCACTCTTAAAGGGGTGGTGATACCGAAGCTTCCCTTTGGGCTTCCTACGGACCCGCTCTCTTGTGAGCGCGAACTCCACGATTCTCGTGCTTGGGCGCATTTCTCTTTGCCACAGGCGGTGATCGCGATCAAGCAGGCGGTAGGGCGTCTCATTCGCACTTCAAGCGATAAAGGAATCGTGGTGCTAGCCGACAAACGCCTGGTCACAAAGCATTATGGGAAGAAATTCCTCAATTCGCTCCCAACGAAAAACATTGTTTCGCTCACGATGGACGAGATCATTGAAGAAATCGAAGCATAAGAATACCGATCAAGACTACCTTCATGTTGTTGAGTTCTCGCAAGGTAAGCCTAACGAGATCTCGTTCAATGTGCTCGGTAAGAAGTCTTCTGCTTCTGCTGGCCCTGAAAAGAAGGGCTTCTGGGCACGTCTTCGTCGTAAGAACAAAGGAAGCTACGAGGGCTTTGGTGCTTCTATGGCGCTTGGGAGTGGAGAAAACCCTGCGCTCAAAGATGCGCTTTCTCGCGACACTTCGTCTGAATCAGGCGTTTCACGTGAGACAACAACAAATGCTCCATCAGGAAAAGCCCGAGGGAAACATGCGCAACCTGCACAAAAGCGCTTTGGCAGGCAAACCGAAGAGGCACCCTTCCTTCCTAATGCTTCAGGGTTTAGTGCAGAAGCCTATGCGGAGATCAGTCGTCGTCAAAAACAACGTTCGCGCAGCCGCCTCATCAGCATACTGCTGGTGGTTTTAGTTATTGCGGTGCTTGCGACGTTCGCTGGGATGTGGCTCTACCAGGAATACGAAAAGAATCGCACGAATCGCGAACTTATCGAGCAGGCATGTAACTACATCGAAGAAAGCGATCAAACGCTCGTTGCTATCGACGAATTCTTTGCGCAGCCATTTGCGGACGACACGATCTCTCGTGCAGAACAGCTGCAAAGCCAGATCCCTCATGCGCTCGAGCTACTTGAAAATGCAAAAAAATATGCCGTTCGCGCAGATGAGGCCATAGAGGGCTCTACAACCGACAAGGAAGCGGCGCAAAGTGCCTACAACACGATTGTTTCACGTGAAACAATGCTTGATGTTGCGAGCAAGAAGCTTGCAGTGGATATTGATGCTAAGAAAGCCATGGACGATCTTGCTCTTGTTGAAAAGAGCATCGACGATGCTCAATATCTCTTGGCTCAGGCTGCTACTACTGTTCAACAAACATCCCCTGAGACAGTTGCGCAGTCAACCGAATGGCTTACTGAAGCACAGACGACGCTTCAAAATGCCCAGACAGCGCTGAATGAGGCTGCAGAGCTCTTCCCTCAGGGAGATTTCTCTCTCTACGGCGATTACCTAGCGAAGCGTCTCGAAGAGATCAACTTCGGGCTCCTTTCGAACGAAGCAATTCTGATCCAAGATCGCAAAACAGCTGAAAAGAACAATGATCTTTACAATAAAGCCGATAGTGCTTCGGTCGAGCTGGCGCAAAAGTTCCCCGAAACGTTCGCTCAGCCTCTCGTTGCTGCCTATGCTCAGGCAAGCGCGGATCTCGATAATCAATTAACGCAGCTTCGTAATGATGTTGGAAGATACGACTCTTTCCTGCGCGAATATTTAGGTAATGAGACGCAAGAGTCGTAGCACAAAAGAAACGCCCCAGTCGTTTGCACACACTATTCTGAAGCGCAATCGCGCACAAAAAAGGAAAAGAAACGACTTTCTTGAAAGGTTATGCCAGTTCGAACCGCTGTACGTAGCAAGTACAAAAACCGCCTAGATTACAAATTAAACAGATTCAAGTTCGATGGTCGGTTATATAGCCAAATGGCGTATACTAAAACCAAATATCTGAATACCTTTTTCAAGGTAGAGAAGAAGACACATAACACAGACATCGCCTTGAAAACGAGAGGGCATTTCATGACGAACATGATGGACGATATCGCGCATCTTTCACAGGAAATAGGGGCGCGTCCTGCGGGAACCGAAGAGGAACAACAGGCTGCGTTATATATCGCCGATGAGCTACAGAAGAGTGCAGGGTTTTCGACCATCGTTGAAGATGTTTCTTGTGCATCGAATGGGAACACGGTTCGGGCGATCTGTTTTGGGCTCGCGTTTGTCTGTGCGCTCTTGCCTATCATCTTCCCTGTTCTTTCGATCCCTTGTTTCATCATCGGGCTTCTTGCCGCTGCTCTTTTTGCCTGTGAAGTGTTCGGCAAGCCCGTCCTTTCGCGTTTTCTGCGTAGCGGCGTGAGCCAAAATGTTGTTGCAAAATACAATCCGCTTTCTATCACGAACACCAACAAGCGTCGCAAGATCATTCTCGTTACGCACTACGACAGTGCGCGCGTCGCAACAGAATACCAAGGTATCATCGGCCGTTATCTGCCGATTATTCACAATGTGTGTGCTATTACGTTGGCGGTTGCGCCCCTCGTACTTCTTATCAAGACCGTGTTCTTTGCCAGTGAAGCGGGCGGCTTTGCTATCGTGCTCTTGGTCTTGCAGATCATCTGCGTTGTTCTCTTGGCGCTCCCACTCGCGAGCATCATCAAAACGCGCTTTTCTGCCTATAACGACGCAGCGAACAACGATGCTGCTGGCGTAGCCGTACTCCTCGATGTTGCGCGTACGGTTGGAAATGGCCTGGTGAGCAACGAGGAAATGGAGCAGCATGCCCGTGAAGCAGGGGTAGAGATCCATGGAGAAGATGCAGCATACGAAGCTGGCGTTGTTCCCGATGGTGTTGAGGTTACCTACCAGGCGCGCGAAAACCGCATGACCCCTGAAGAGTCGCTCGCTGCTGCAAAAGCAGCCATTGCAGCGCTTACAGGCAAGCCTGTTGCAGACAAGGTTCCTCTATCCGATATCTCATCCAAGCTCGTTCAGCATGGTGGCCTGGAAGATACCGCAGAAGAAGCTGCAGCTGCAGCTGTACATTTTACGGCGGAAGAAGAGGATTCGCTTCGTTATACGCCAGGCAAGGCGAAAGCAGCAACACCTGTTTCAACTTCAGAATCCTCGGAAAAGACCGCAGCTACGCCTTCTCAAACAGCCGCTGAACAAAATATTGAACAACCCGCTGAAATGCAGGAATCCTTTGTGCGCGAATCTGTTGAAGCGCTGCAACCAGGAGCCACTGGCATGGGTAGCTCCTATCAAAAGCAGGTTCCTTCATGGGCTCGTGCTGCTCAAGAGAAGGCACATGCGAACAAACCCGATCTGGCGCGCGAGGCAAATGTCTCGCGTTCTCGTTTTGCCGACGCGCCTGCAGCGCACATGGCAGATGCTGCACGTCAGCGCAACGCTGCTCCCACGATAGCCGAGCGTTTGGCGGAGCAGAATGCCGCTACTGCTACTGCTGCAGAAGCTGGAGCTGCACAAGAAGCCCCTGCCTATCAAGAGCCTGAGTCTGAGCTGGCAAAACGCGTGGCTGCTTTACGCCAGGAGATCGATGGAGCAGCAGCTCCTCTCTTGAAGAAGTCCCAGCACGAAGACGCGGAAGGCGCAGCTCCTGTAGAGAAAACGATCGTTCGTGAGCGAGAAGTTGTTGCAGAAGAACCCGCACCGGTCGTATCTGTTGCTTCACGTGCAACCGAAGGTGAAGCGCCAGAAGGCAACCTCGAAGAAATCGACGAAACATTCGTTACTGAAGAGCCGGTCATCATTCCCGTCATGGAGGAGGAAGCTCCCTCTGCTCCATCGCGCAAGAGCTCGGTGAAGCGCAAGACAGCATCCCATCGTGCTCATACGAAAAGGAATGGCATTGGCGGTTTTCTGAATCGTGCCTCAGATATGGTTAGCTCTGCTGCGTCGAAGGTTACGCATCGTCATGAAGACGAAGCGGAGATCGATCAGTTCGATGACGAATATTATGATGAGGTAGAAGCTGAGGGTCATACGATCGCAATGTCGCCCATCGACGTTGAGCAATTCAACGAAGAAGAGACGTTTTCTGCATCTGAAGAGGGCATTTCAAGCCAAGTATCACTGCAAGAAACTACGGTTTCACAGGCACTCTTCGATGAAGATGCGGTCTATGCAGAAGAGAATGTCGATACCACCGAAGCCGAGATCGATTACGAAACAGCACCTGTTTCTCCGATTATGGGCATGGAAGGTATGGGTACGGCAAGCACGTCAGTTGCTCAGGAGAGAAATGATGCTTCGCAGTCTGATCGTCATGTGATCGTGCTGCCTGATGTGGTTGCCCCAGTGGGCGGTTCAATAGAAAGTGCCAAGCAACGTGCACCCATGGCAGTCGATGACGAAAAGACGATGCCGCAACCTGCGTTGCTTTCCAACATGTTACCGCGCATCGGCGCAGATCAACCTCAGCGTCAGGCAGAGGCGCAAGCGAGCGAACAACGTACGCTCTTCAAAACCCCTGGTCTGGAATTGCCTGATTTCAACACGAGCGATTTCGAGCGCATTACGGTGCCACCGATCGATGTGATAGGGAGCAACGCAGCCACCAGCTCTTCGAACGAAACGCTTGGTACGACGCTTACCGATCTATACGTTGATGAGGAATCATTCGCTCCTTCTTCGGGTTCTGCAGGAAATACGGGCACCTTTGCCGATGTCAGTACTGAACTCAGTGAAGAGTATATTGCCGAGGACGACTACATCGAAGATGCTGATGATTCTGTCTATGAAGAAGGCTATACGCAAACAGGAGCATTTGCTGGTCCCGATTATGTTGAAATGCCCAAGTCGCGCGTTGGTCGCATTTTTGGTCGTTTTGGCAAGAAGAAGAAATCACAAGACGAGCAGTCTGTGCGTGAATGGGTAAATGTTGATGCATCGTATGAAGCCCAGAGCGTAGGTAGGGAGCGCGGTAGCTGGGAAAGCTTCCGTTCCGATGATGATCTCGACGCTGAATTCATCGATGTCGATTATGGCGAACCAAATCCCAATGATCGAGGTTGGAGCGGCGGTGCGTTCTCGTTGCAGAGCTTGCGCAATCATGTTTCTGGTACTGCTCAAGGTCAGGATGTGGAAGCCGACGGCGATTTTGTGGACGAGGAAGCAAGTGCAGGAAATCAGCGGCCCTTGAAACGTTCAGTACCTAAAGATGTGAAGATCACTGAAGAGATCAATAATGAAATGCGTCTGCTGCGCGATTTCCGTCATCCTGATATCGACACGGAAGTGTGGTTCGTTGCGCTTGGCGCCGAAGAGGCGCTCAATTCGGGCATGACGGCATTTCTTGAAGAACATCAAGAAGAGCTCAAGGGTGCCATTATTGTGAATCTTGAAGGTGTTGGTGCTGGTCAATTCTCCTTTATTGAAGAAGAAGGCCAGTATCGCCCCAATAAGGTTTCATCGCGCATCAAACGAGTTCTGCGTCAAGCAAGCGAGAAGAGCGGAGTTTCGTTCGCTACGAACAAACTGCTCAGCCGCAATACGTCTGCTCATGTTGCTGCTCAGCATGGCTTGCAGGCGGTAACGCTTGCAGGGATGTCCGGCAATCAGACAGCGTTTTACGGCAGCATTGATGATGTGCTCGAAAACATCAAACCAAGCGCACTCGAAGAAAATTCAAAATTTGTATTGGAACTTCTCAAAAGCATGTAACAAATGTCGAAATAGTGCTTGTAATACCTGGTCATCACGCTACAATGGTTAAAGCAAATAAGTGATTGTGCTGCCTTCGTTCCGGGGGCAACATAGGAACGGAAAGAGGTTCTAATGGCAGTAGTTGGATATTGCGTTAAGTGCAAAGCTAAGAAGGAAATGGTTAACCCTCAGGAAGGTGTTACCAAGAACAACCGCATCATCACTAAGGGTACTTGCCCCGACTGCGGCACCAAGATGTCTCTCATCGGCGGTCTCAAGAAATAACGAGAACGCATTTCCATATCTTCTTTAAAGGCGGCTTCGGTCGCCTTTTTTGTTGTCGGTTTTCTTTTGGGTATGGCTTTGCAGCAGAAAGTAGCGCGCTTGCAGGGGACGAGAAGGGCTGAACAGGGAGAAGTGCTACACTTCTAATCTATGGAGATCCTTGTACATAATGCCCTTCACGTGCTCGAGCATTCTTTTGTTGAAACGATATATCTTGTTCCATTTCTTTTCCTTGCTTATTTAGCGATGGAATGGCTCGAACATAAAACGGGAGAAAGAACACAGAAAGCGATTGCGCGTGCAGGAACAGCAGGGCCTGTTGTTGGCTCAGTGCTTGGCGTTGTTCCCCAGTGTGGGTTTTCTGCGGTAGCGGCAACGCTTTATGCGGGACGCGTTATCACGCTAGGTACGCTCTTCGCGGTTTTTCTTTCTACTTCCGATGAAATGCTTCCGATCTTTCTTGCCGAAGCAGTTCCTGCGGGAACCATCCTTTCTATCATGGGAACGAAGCTGGTCATCGGCATGATCATGGGCTTCATCGTCGATCTGGTCCTGCGACTAGCTCGTCGTGACAAGCAAGGCTTGCGAATCCATGAACTGTGCGAACAGGACAACTGTGGCTGTAACGATGATTGCGCTACTTGCGAGCAGGCTCCCGAGCGCGCTTATGAGCATCACGACGATGTAGAACATACGCACGTGCACGGATCCGGCTGGAAAGGGATCCTGAAGAGCGCCACCAAGCACACGTTACAGGTGATGGTCTTCATCTTCTTGATCGTCCTCGTTCTTAATGCGGTCATCGAAGGGGTAGGGGAAGACGCGCTAGCTTCATTTGTCGAGGCCAATCCTAATTTCTCTGTTTTTGCCTCTGCTCTCGTTGGTCTTATTCCAAATTGCGCTCCGAGTGTGATCATCGCTCAGCTCTATGTTGAAGGAATGCTCGGTGCTGGAGCGATGCTCTCTGGATTACTCGTAAGTGCTGGTGTCGGCTTGCTCGTGTTAGTGCGTGCGAATCGTCACTGGAAACAAAATCTTGCTATCATTGCCGTGCTGTATGCAATTGGCGTAGTGTGGGGTTTGATCGTGAACGCGCTTGGAATCGTGTTCTAGAGGTGACAAACTACCCAGTCGTTCGACACTTTTTTAGTTCGACCAGCGGAGAGGGCGAGACACGAGGTTCCCCGCTTCCCTATTCGCGAATCAGCGTATGCTGATTCGCTCATGCGTCGCTGCTTTGCTCGGGTTTTATTAAAAATTAATTTAGTCGGCAAAGAGTCACCTCGTTGCCTCACCCTCTCCACTGATCGAACACAGCCAATGCGAGCATTGCTGAGAAGGTCTGCGCAGGTGACAAAGCTACCCGGTCTTTTGTCACCTTGGTTGGGGCAGGGGGATAGATGAGGTCTTTGAGACAAGGTGACAAATGCCCGGGTAGCTTGTCATCAGGCAACACCAACCCAAAAAGGTGTCGAACGACCAGGTAGTTTGTCATCTACCTTGTAGAAATAAAAACAGCCAAGGAAGATTACCTTGGCTGTGAGTTTACTTGGAGCGGGCGACGGGAATCGAACCCGCGTCTTAGGCTTGGGAAGCCCGCATAATAGCCATTATACGACGCCCGCATTTGCATCAATTATACTGCTTCGCTGCCCTTTCTCGAAGGGTTTCAGAGGATTCCTCTGAGTCGTGCCTTAAACGGCAGCCGCAAGAAGCCCCTGCGCATCGCTCGATCTTCTCTGTTCGCTTAGGAATCAGAAGAGACTATAGAGCCCTAGAACAACATGCCAGAGGCAACTTCGTTGGCATCCTTTTCGCTCTTGAGAGCTTCGAGCAGTGCACGCCCAAACGGCAGTGCGGTGGCAGGACCCGTTGCAGTGATAAGGTTCTTGTCGATGCATACATCAACGTTTGGCTGATAGGCCCCAGCAGGGAAATTAGTTTCACACCCTGGGTAGCAAACTGCTTTATGGCCTTGCAGCAGATCGAGGTTTGCAAGAATGGTCGGACCAGCGCAGATAGAACTGACAAGTTTGTTCGCTTTCATGCGGTCGCGCAAGCTCTCTGCAAGCTTGTCGCATTTGCCGAGGTTCTCAACACCAACCGAACCACCAGGCACAACAACCATCGTGAACAGATCAAGATCGACATCCTCAACAAGCACATCGGCTACCATCTTGATATCTTGTGCGCTCGTTACTTCTTTGCGCCCCATCACTGAAACCAAAGTAACTTCTACGCCACCACGGCGCAGAACGTCAACAGGGGCAACCACTTCTACCGGCTCAAAGCCGTCTCCAAGCATAACGGCAACTGTTTCTGCCATGACAATCTCCTTTTCCCAGATGGCAAACTACTCGGTCGTTCGTCATCTTTTCCTTTGTAAGAACACTTTCACCCTAGTCTCCTCAAAACAAGCAATCAAGCAGAAGCACAGAGCTGAAAGCCTTACGTAAGTGTCTTGTTACCGCGAGAAAGAGAAATCTATATTTGACAATAGTTGGATATCAAAGTAATATCGAGAAAATTTAATTTGATGTCAAAGTATTTTATCGGAAGGAACTTCATGGCATCTGAAGAAGAGATGCAGCAAGAGGACACTGTTCAACTGCGCGAACATGGCAACATGATGAATCGTCCACTCGTGGTCGGTGTCTTGTTCGAATCTGATGAATGGTCTGATCATAAACTTGGCGCTGAGATCTCCAGTGCGCTAAAAACAACGCTGCCTAACATCACGCATGACGTTCGACTGATCAACATGCAACAAGCAAACAGCGTCGATGCAGCGCTTGAATGCGATGTTTTGGTAAGCCGCGTATTCGCGAGCGCGCTCAATCGTGGACACGAACAGGCACTACGCAACATGGATGCACTCATTCAAGCTATCGAGGGCACTTCGATCTTGCTCATCAACGAACCTCGCGCCCACGCCTATGAGATCGACAAGTTCGCTTCTACTGCCGCGCTTCACGAAGCAGGCATCTCGACACCGCGCATCTATGATAAAGGAACACCGCAAGAACTCGCTGCCGAAGACGAAACCACGTTCTCTTATCCTTGCGTGATCAAGCCCGTTTGCAGTGGCCGCACGGTCGATACCGCGATCGTGCAAAACGAGCAAGAAGCGCGTAATTTCCTCTCTCAAGCGCCTGAGCGCGAATTCATCGTTCAGCACTATATCGCGCCTGAACGTGGGTTTATCACGCGTGTTGAGATCATCGGAGGCAAGGTCGCCCTGGTGGTGAAGCGTGGGGTAGCCGATAACGGTCTCTCAGCCTACCGATTTGGCTCAACTTATCAGCTCTACCCTGATGTCTCACCAGAAATCGTGCAGGATTGCGAAACGGCTGCTGCAGCGCTCGGTTTCACGTTCGGCAGCTTTGACGTGATCGAGTCCGAAGCAGGCAATTTCTTCATCGATGCTAACAGTGTCTCAAACGTGTCTGAAGACAACACGGAAATGTTCGGACGCGACCTTATGCGCGAACACGCAGAAGAGATCGCTCGTATCGTTGCCAACAGGGTAGTGCCTTCCAAAGAAGACCCCACTAAACCCGTTGAATTCTTCCTGACCAGCCGTAGGCGGACAGGAGGTCAGACACCGAAAAAGAGCAGTCTTTCAGAAAGGAGCCAAGATGCTTTCGATCGCAGAAGTATATGAATTGTTCGACAAAGTAGGGTGCTGCAGCTTTGCTACGCTCGATGGAAAAGGCGGGGTAGATTCACGCATCGCTCACTTCTTCGCGCATGACGAAAACGGACTCTATCTGCGCACCATGACAGGCAAGCCTTTCTATCGCCAGATGATAGAGGGCGGTAAGCTTTCCGTGTGTGGTGAAGTTACCGCTGCGCCTTGCGAATGGGATGAGGACAACATGCCTCACTTTCAACCAGGATATATGGTGCGCGTGAGTGGCGATGTGCGCGAACTTTCAGCCGAAGAAACGGATCGGCTCATTAAAACGAATCCGCAATTTGCCGTTGCAGACTACGACATCAAGAAGTATCCCGAAACCGTGGTGCTGGTTTTGCATCGAGCATGGGGTGAACTTTACGACTATGACTTCAACATGGTGAATCGCGACCACAAGATACTTCGTGAACGCTTTTGCTGGGGCGGCGCCACATTCATTGCGCCGGGTTTTCGCATCACCGATGATTGCACGGAATGCGGCCTATGCGAAGAAGCGTGCACGCATAAAGCCATCGTACCAGGAAGCCCGTATCGCATTCTGGGCGAACGCTGTGATGAGTGCGGCAATTGCCATCACGTATGCAAATTCGATGCGATCGTGGAGAAGTAGGAAGAGGTTTCATGGTGAACTCAACAACGATCAAGAGATCTACCGAACAAAAGGCACCAGAAGCAAGCTCAACAACGAATACCGCAAAGGGCTCATTCGTGAACACGCTTTCTCAAACGCTCACAGCGGCGAATGCCTACCTTGTCTCACTTCTATCACAAGCAGGACTCAAGGATCTGGTCCCATCGCACGGCGACATCTTGGTGGCGCTCTTCGCGCAAGAGACAGTCACGATGCAAGAGCTTTCTGAAAAGATCCACCGAGACCCTTCAACGATAACCGCCCTCGTGAAGAAGCTCGTGCTGGGCGGATACGTGCAAACCCAAAAGAGCGTTACCGATAAACGTCGTACGGAGGTGAGTCTTACCTCAAAAGGGAAGAGCCTTCGTTCAACGTTCGAAACGATCTCAACCACTTTGGTAAACACTCAGATGGAAGGGATCGATGCAGATGCCTTTGCGATAACGTGCGCCACGCTCAACCAGATCAGAGCTAATTTCATCGCAGCAAATCAAAAAGAAGAAACAAGCTCACAGTAGCTTTTGCTCAAGAGATCAATTTAGGTTCGATTCAGAAAAACAACGACACAAACCAACCAAGCGAAAGGAATCCCATGAACACTTCAACCGCAAAGACAAGAAAAATCTGGCTTGCATTGCTTGCAGCAGTAGCCACCTTCGCGCTTACACTTTGTATGCTTTCGGGTTGCTCCTCCGAAAAGGCTAGCGATAAAACAGACGATGCCGTGGGCGAAAACGGCAAACCAATTCTGACCGTGGCAATGGAGCTTGCTTACCCGCCTTTCGAAACGAAGGATGAAGCGGGCGAAGCCGAGGGCCTCTCGGTCGATTTCATGCAAGACTTCGCTGATAAATATGGCTATGATCTCAAGATCGAGAATACCGCATGGGATGGCCTGATTCCTTCGTTGCAGACCGATAAGGCAGACTGCGTTATCAGCTCCATGACCATCACCGATGAACGCAAAGAAGCAGTCGATTTCTCTGATCCCTATGCAATGGCCCAGCTTGCCATCTTGGCAAATGCGAATTCTGGCATTGAAGAAGCAAGCGACCTGAACCAGGCGGGCAAGAAGGTTGCGGTGAAGACAGGCTCAACGGGCGATGTGTGGGCAACGAAGAATCTGCCCAATGCTGATATCGTTCGCTTGGCAGATGAGAGCGCGTGTGTAACCGAAGTGGTTCAGGGCAAAGCCGATGGCTTCCTTTACGACCAGCTCACGATCTATCGCAATAACCTTGCGAACCCCGATACCACCAAAGCGGTCTTCATTCCCTTCCAGGACCCTGAGGCATGGGGAATTGCAGTGAAGAAGGGTGACACCGAACTGCTCGATCAGCTGAACGAATTCATTGCTCAGTCGAAAGAAGATGGCGAATTCGATCGCTTGACTGAGAAGTATCTTGCTGAAGAGAAGAAGGCTTTCGACGAATATGACTTCAAGTGGTTCTTCGATTTCGAGTAATTCGAACAATCCGAACAATTACGAGTAAGGGCAACATAGACACTTCCAGATAGCGGTTTGTTCGGTAGCGCGTACAGTAGCGAGGCGTGCGAGAAGCTGCCATATGCGGCAACATTGAAAACCGTGTTCTACGCTGTGCACGTAAATCCCCGATGAACCGCTACACTTTAAGTAGCTTGATGCAGCTCCTACGCCTCTAGGAGCTGCATGACCATTTCGACCCAAAGGCATGCGCAAATGAGCACCAGCTATCCTAAAAGCAATATTTTCATGGCAGCGAAGGACATCCCCGTTGCTCCGTGGAAGCGCGCGCTCAATTACTTCGTGGTAGTTGTTGCGGTGGTTGCGGTGGTGGGCGTTTCGCTTTCCATGGCAGGCATCGCACTCAATTTTGATTTCGTGGTGCAATATCGCGCGCGCATCTGGGATGGTTTCTGCCTTACGGTGTTCATCTCGCTATTCAGTCTTGTTGGGAGTTTGATCATCGGGATTCCGGTAGCTTTGGGGCAGAACGCGCGCTTCTTACCAGTGCGCTATCTCTGCGATTTCTACGTGAAGATCATTCGCGGCACGCCGCTCATTGCGCAGATCTATCTGTTCTACTACATCATCGGCACAGCATGGGGTGTCGAGAACCGCGTAGTTGCAGGTATTCTCATTCTTTCCGTGTTCGCTGGCGCCTATATTGCAGAGATCATCCGCGGTGGATACGAATCGCTACCGCGTGGTCCGATCGAGGCCGCTCGAGCATTAGGGCTTTCGCGCGTACAATGCGCAATCTCGGTCGAATTGCCCCAGATGGTCTCGCGCATTCTTCCGGCACTTACCGGGCAATTTGCGAGCATCATAAAAGATTCATCGCTGCTTTCGGTGATCGCAGTTATCGAGCTTACTCAGACCATGCGCGAGATCAGCGCCACGAACTACAATTTCTTCGGTTGCTTCTTGCTCCTTGGGGCGCTCTATCTTTGCCTCACGCTTCCCATCATGTTCATCAGTCGCTACTTCGAGAAGAAGATGGACTACGACGCATAACGTTTAGTTCATGTATTCTGCTTGATCGAGGAAATTGCGTAACGCTTGCATGCGCGCATCGAGCGTGGCAGCGTTCTCGGCGAGCTCGATCAGTTCCGTATTCATGGCAGTTATATCTTCTTCGCTCAAGTTCTTCTTATAACGCAGTTGATGCTCGAGCGATGCCCAGAAGTTCATCGATATGGTACGCAGCTGAATCTCAACTTTCATCAGGCGCTTTTCCGATTCAAGGAAAATGGGGATCTCGATGATGAGATGAAGACTGCGATATCCGCTCGGTTTCGGATTTTTCACATAGTCGCGCCGCTCGATAAGCGTTACATCATCTTGTGCAAGGATCGCGTCTGCCAAAGTGTAGAGGTCCTTAAGGAAGGTGCACACTACGCGAACACCAGCCACATCTTTGATGTTCTCTTCGATCGAATCAACGCTGATCGGCAATCCTTTACGCGCAAGTTTCTTCGAGAGGCTGTCGGTGCTCTTAAGACGCGTTTTGATCGACTCGATGGGGTTGCGGTCGTGTTGTAGGCCATATTCAGCATCGAGCACGCGGAATTTCGTTTCGACTTCCATCATTGCGCATTCGTAATAGGTCATGAGCCTACGATAAGGTGCGATGTTGTCGCCCACCAACGCCGAGAACTGATCGGACGCGGCCAAGTGAGAGATCACACGCGTAACTGCATCCCCATGCTGTGCGCGCAACGCATTGATCATCATCAGCGCGTCGGTGCGCAGCTGGTCATTTTCTTGTTCGCTATATTCGTTATGTTCTTGAGCGTTCTTCATTACGACCTCTTATATCTTTCACCATACAATTTTAAGAGAATCTTTTCCCGATTCGTTCCGAAGCCAGATATTCACGGAACATACAGCGATTGTTAGGATTAAGGTAAGCAAGGACTCAGCAACGACCGCAAGGTGATGATGCAACATGATACAACGGCAAGAGCTACTAGAACGATTGCTCGCTGCTCATGAAGGCTACTTCGATGTGGAAGATACCTTTGAGCTTGCTGGTCAAACATTTCAGGGGCGTGCTCAATTCCATTCAGAGAGCATGCAGTATGTGCTCTCGAAGAAGGCGAAGATCTGGGGCGCGAACATCCATGAGCACATCTTGTTTCGCTCGCTTGAGCATCTTGATACGACAACGCTCGAAGAGCTGATCGCTTTCATGAAGACAGAGGCCCTTTCACTCATCGAGCTCAACAGTGAACACATGACCACGTTCCTTTCCTTGGTCATCGTTGCTGAAAGTGCTGACACGAACGCGAAAGAACTCGTAAGAAAAACGAAGTTCCGCAAGAACTTCAGCTTTGGATTGAAGGGGTGGACTGACCTTCGATTGGCTCTTATTGACCTTTCAGATTCCTCTATAACCACCAATCCTCAAGGTAAAGAATTAATTAACACGCTTGAAGCAAACTTGTTCTAAAATCAGTGTGCTAAAAATCGATCTGTATGGGCCGACGGGTCAAAAGGGCTTGTCGTTCCATGCATGCCGATTTCTATTTTTGAAGAACGATCGAATCAAAGACTTGATCACAAGGAGAAGAAAAAGACATGAGTGCGGTAGTTATCCTTTTAATTGCGATTGCAGCGTTGCTGTGCGGTTACCTGTTCTATGGAAGGTGGCTTGCAAAACAGTGGGGCGTTGATCCGAAGCGAGAGACACCGGCTCATGAATTGCAGGACGGCAAGGACTACGTTCCTGCAGCTCCGTATGTAGTGCTTGGCCATCACTTCTCGTCGATCGCAGGTGCAGGCCCCATCAACGGTCCTATCCAGGCAGCGATCTTCGGCTGGGTGCCGGTCATGCTCTGGGTGCTCATCGGCGGCATCTTCTTCGGCGCGGTTCACGACTTCGGTGCGCTCTTCGCCTCGATCCGCCATAAGGGCCGCACGCTTGCGATGGTCATTCAGCGCAACATCGACGACACCGCGAAGAAGCTCTTCTGTGTGTTCGCCTACCTTACGCTGTTGCTCGTGGTCGCAGCATTTGCCTCCATCGTAGCAAGTACCTTCGCCATTACTCCCGTTCCCGTTGACGATCCAACGCGTGCAGCGGTGGTAGCAGGTACGAACGTTGCGAATTCGCGCACGGCTATGATCTCGATCTTGTTCGTAGTGGTTGCGATCGTCTACGGCATCGTTACGCGCGGTCGTAAGATTCCGGCTGCAGCGAACATCATCTCTGCGATCGCGATCATCATTGCAGTAGTTGCCATCGGTTACAATTTCCCGGTCATCCAGCTCGACAACTTCTCTTGGATGATGATCGTGGGCGTCTATATCTTCGCGGCTTCGATCGCGCCGGTGTGGGTGCTGCTCCAACCGCGCGACTATCTTTCAAGTTACCTGCTCTACGGCATGATCGCCTTGGCGGTCGTTGGCATCATTGGTTCAGGCATCATGGGCGCTTCGAACGATCTTCAGATTCCGGCGTTCACGGGTGCGTTCGCTGCAGCAGGCGATTCCAAGGTTGCGGCAAGCGGCTTCCTCTTCCCGGCGCTGTTCATCACCATTGCCTGCGGTGCAATCTCGGGCTTCCATAGTCTGGTTGCTTCAGGCACCACCTCAAAGCAGCTCGACAAGGAAGGGCAAGCGCTGCCGATCGCTTATGGCGGTATGCTGCTGGAAAGCCTTGTTGCGATCATTTCGCTCTGCGCGGTTGCGTTCGTGTTCACCGGCTATATGGATGGCACCTACGCTTCTCCCACGCAGGTCTTTGCGGCAGGTCTTTCGCAGATGCTCGGAGTGATCCCTGGTCTTGAAGGTGCAACCGACATTGCTTATGCGCTGCTCGTTCTGGCGGTTTCGGTGTTTTGCTTGACCTCGCTCGACACGGCAACCCGCCTCGGACGCTATATGTTCCAGGAGCTTTTCACCCCACACGGCAAAGACATCTCTGAGCTTACGGGTTGGCGCAAATCTATCACGAACTCTTGGGTCGCAACGATCATCACGGTGGTGCTCGGCGTTGGTCTTGGTCTTACCGGCTACCAGCTCGTGTGGCCGCTCTTCGGTGCGGCGAACCAGCTGCTCGCAGCGCTCGGCTTGCTTGCGGTGTGTGCATGGCTGGGCAATGCAGGCAAGAATAACAAGATGTTCTACATCCCCATGGTGTTCATGCTCGTCGTCACGCTCACCTCGTTGGTCATGACGTTATGGGGCAAGGTTTCCGCTATCGCAGCAGGGGCGTTCACGCTGGCTAACGTGTTGCAGTTCGCGATCGCGGCGCTGCTGATCGTGTTCGCTGTTATTTTGGCGGTGAAGGGCATCAAGACCATTTTCTCGAAAGATAAAAAACCTGCTGAATTCGTGTAAGTCCGCGAAAGCGCGGTAACAGCAAAGCGATTATGGAGCGTCTGCGGGGGTAACCAAGTTCTCTGTTACCTAGCAGGCGCTCCTTCTTGGTTCTGTGGCATAATCGCAGAAAGAGATTCTTCCGAATGATTAAAGGCAGCTATGAGTGAACAACGAACATACAAAGCGTTCATCTTCGACCTCGACGGCACGTTGCTCCATACGCTTCCCGATCTGGTGAACGTGACGAACAAAGCCCTTGCCGACCAGGGTTTTCCGCCTCATACCCCTGAAGAGATCCTCACGTATGTGGGCGATGGAGCTGCGCGCCTCATCGCGCAAGCGGTGCCAGCAGAGGCAACCCCTGAACAAACAGAGCGCGTTTTCCAAAACTTCAAGAATTTCTATCACGATTTCGGCATCATCTACACCACCGAATTCGAAGGGATCACTGCGGCGCTTGAACAGGCGAAAGAGGCTGGCGTGGGTCTAGCGATCCTGTCGAACAAGTTCGAACAGGGTGTGCTCGATGTGCGCGATCGCTTCTTTCCCGACTTGATCGAAGTCGCCCATGGCGAATCAGACGCGGTTCCGCGCAAGCCCGACCCTACAGGGCTGTTGCTTTGTGCCAGTGAGCTCGGTGTTGCTCCCGAAGAATGCCTCTTCTTCGGAGATTCAGCAAGCGACATGCAAGCAGCCCATAACGCAGGCATGGAAGCAGTTGCGGTGACCTGGGGATATCAGCCACAAGAACGTTTGATGGCCGCCGCACCTGATCACGTGATCGAGAAGCCCGTAGATATGCTGCGCTTCATCGAGCAGTAAGGTCGCGCGCATGACTTCGCCTTCTCCGGACAATCGCACGCCAGTACAGCCCGATAATCAGTCGGTGTACGAACGTCAGCGCGAGGCAGAATGCTCCGCTTTTGCGCCTTATTTCCAAGGGAACGTGAATGCGCTCTTTTGCGTCGCCTCGCAAGAGACCCCTTCTGAACAAGCCCGCAAAGCGATCGAAGCAACAGCTGCGCGTGCTGGAATCGCTGCTTCCGACATCTTTTGGATCGCGCTTGGCGGCGTTTCGCAACCCGCAGAAGAACTTACTGCACCTTCGCTCCTTCATCTGATCGAAGCGATCGACCCGCTGTGTCTCGTGGTAACCGAACAAGCCTCTGCGCGCATCCTTTCGCTTGCCTATAATCAGCCGATCAAACTGGACTGCTGCGATGGCGTTCTCGGAAGGCCCTGCTGCGCATTCGTCGATTTCGAACGCATGCTTCAGACCGACGAACGTAAGCAACGCGCTTGGGCACTGCTTAAAGAAATGCTCACACGGATAAATGCACATTAGATGGTAAAACCTGCACGCCAAATTACCTCACTATCGCAAGCACCTATAATAAAGAGAAGAACGAAAGGTATCTCATGGCGAACAAAAGCTTAGCAACCGCGCCCGCGGACCAGACGATCCTCGTAACCGGTGGCGCGGGTTTCATCGGAAGTCACACCTGTGTTGAATTGCTCGAGCAGGGCTATAACGTGGTCGTGGTCGACGATCTTTCCAACTCGAGCGAAGAGGCTATCCGTCGCATTGGCGAGATCACGGGTAAGCCTGAAAAGCTCACGTTCTATCAGGTGGATATCCTCGATCGCGAAGTGCTCGACAAGGTATTCGCTGCGCACGACATCGATGCGATCATTCACTTCGCGGGCTTCAAGGCGGTGGGCGAATCTACCCAGAAGCCGCTCGAATACTACTGGAACAACGTTACCGGTTCGCTCGTATTGTTCGATGTAGCGCGCAACCATGATGTGAAGAACATCATCTTCTCGAGCAGCGCGACCGTCTATGGCGACCCCGAGATGATCCCTATCACCGAAGATTGTCCCAAACATGAGGCTACCAATCCTTATGGCGAGACCAAATCCATGCTCGAGCGCATCCTTACCGATCTGCACCGTGCGGATCCTGAGTGGAATGTGGTGTTGCTGCGTTACTTCAACCCGATCGGTGCGCATGAAAGCGGCAGGATCGGCGAAGACCCGAAGGGCATCCCGAACAACCTGCTTCCCTATGTGGCGCAAGTTGCCACGGGCAAGCTCGAATGCATCCAGGTCTTCGGCGACGATTATCCTACTCCCGACGGCACGGGCGTACGCGACTACATTCATGTGGTCGATCTTGCGCGCGGGCACGTGAAAGCGCTCGATTTCATGGGTGGCAAAGTCGGCACCGGTAAAGCGATCGGGTTGGGCAGCATCGAAGGTCCTGTGGCTGAAGACGGTACGCGCAGCGGCGTTGCGATCTTCAACCTAGGAACGGGCACGGGCTCGAGCGTGCTTGAGGTTATCAAGTCCTTTGAGCAGGCGTGTGGCAAGGAGCTGCCGTATCGGATCATCGAACGCAGGCCGGGCGATATCGCGGAGAACTATGCAGCATGCGATAAAGCAGCGACCGAACTGGGCTGGGTTGCAGAATACGACCTTGCGCGCATGTGCGCCGATGCCTGGAATTGGCAGAGCCAAAATCCAAACGGCTATAACGCATAAACCTCCATCCGAATCATCATTCATGTGCGACTTCCGTGATGACGAAGCCTTTATGAACTGTCAAGAGCTCCCCCAAAAGGGGAGTTCTTGTGTTGAATAACACAAATTACGGAATAATTCACACCGCTAGTAAAAATGAGACTTCTCTTCTCTCATTTGCAGCCCGATAATACAGACAGGAAACGTGTTTATGGAGCACCGCGTTTCGGCGCGGGAGCCTTCGACAAGAGCTCGCGCTGCCTGCACGAAAACGCACTGTTCGGTCTTCGCAAAAGGCAAAGATCGTTTAAGAGATAGGAAAGTGCCATGTGTACCAATGGTGTGAATGTCGATCAATTCAAGATGATGCTCGAGCAAATGGACGACCAGGTTGCGCTGAACCGTCGCTGGACGCACAAGCTGTTCCATAAAGCAGACGACAACGGCTATGAGAACACCGCTGCGGTGCTCAAGGAGATCCAGGGGCTCATGGACGAAGCGCGCGCGCTCCTCACGGATGCGCAGGATGCTCTCGATAAAGATGCCAGCTCTGCACCAGGCGTTACCGTCAATCTCGTTTAGTTCAAAGCAAAGGCGATCGGTATGAGCAGTGATCTTGTGCGCTTCTCGGTAGCAATGCCGGAAGACCTTCTTATCAACTTCGACCATCTTGTTGCGCGTCGCGGTCTTGCGAAGAACCGCAGCGAAGTCATTCGCGATCTCGTGCGCGATGCGCTGGTGGAAGGGGAGTGCGCAACGCCTGGACGTATCGTCATGGGCACGCTCACCATCGTCTACAGCCACCATGCGAGCGATCTGCAGGAAAAGCTGCACTTCATTCAGCATCGTTATCTCGATCGCATCATCACGTCGGTCCATGTGCACATCGACGAAGACAACTGCCTTGAAGTGATTATCCTTAAAGGGGAAACCGGCGAGGTTCAGGATGTGGCGAACCTTATCCTGGGCACCAAGGGAGTTAAGACCGGACGGTTGGTCATGACCACCACCGGCGAATTCATCTAAATCTAAGGAACTGAATATGGACGAAACAGTACTGTTAGGGCACGGAAGCGGCGGTTCGATGATGAAGCGTATCATCGACGAGGTGTTCTTCGAGGCGTATGCCGGTGAAGAGCTTCGTGCTGGCGATGATGCCGCGCGTCTTGAAGCGCCTGAAGGCGAGCGCGTCGCGTTTTCGACCGACAGCTTCGTGGTCACCCCGCAGTTCTTTCCGGGCGGCGATATTGGGCGCTTGGCCGTGTGCGGCACGGTGAACGATGTTGCAACCAGCGGTGCCGTTCCGCAGTTCTTGAGCTGCGGGTTCATCCTTGAAGAGGGCTATCCGATGGATAAGCTCAAACGCATTTGCGCGAGCATGGCCGAGATGGCCAAAGAAGCAGGCGTGCGCATCGTGACGGGCGACACGAAGGTGGTCAACCGTGGGCATGGCGATGGCGTGTTCATCAACACTTCAGGAATCGGTTTCATTCCTAAGGGCGTCGATCTTTCTGGTGCGTACTGCAAACCGGGCGACAAGATCCTGGTAACTGGCACGCTGGGCGACCACGGCATCACGATCATGAGCTGCCGCGAAGAGCTTGGCTTCTCCGCTGACCTGCAAACGGATGCGGCTCCGCTCAATCACCTCATTCAAGAGGTGATTGCAGCTGCGCCGAACACGCGTTGCTTCCGCGACCCTACGCGCGGCGGTCTGGCTTCTACCTTGAACGAACTTGCTGAACAGTCGCAGGTTGATTTCGTGATCGAAGAAGATGCGATCCCCGTGAAAGATGCTGTACGTGGAGCATGCGAGATGCTCGGCTACGACATCTTCCAGGTTGCCAACGAAGGCAAGATGGTGTGCGTAGTGGCTGCCGATGAAGCTGAAGCGGCACTTGAGGCCATGAAGGCGAACAAGTATGGAGTTGATGCTGCGATCATTGGCGAGGTAGTTGAAAAGCCGGAAGGGCGCGACTCGCGCGTTTCTTTGCGAACGGGATTCGGTTCGTTGCGCATCATGGATATGCTCGTGGGCGAGCAGCTTCCGCGCATCTGTTAGGCCATGTAACAACTCGTTTACCATCTTGGACGATGCCTCTAACTCGCGCGCGAAAGATATAATAGTAAGAGACACGAACAAGAAAGGATGAACCATGGTACGCATTGATGCATTTGGTATGCCCAGCGAAGAGCTCATCGCACGAATCGAAGCTGAAGCGGGTGTTGGAAATAGAGAGATCGTGGTCACTACCGACAGCAAGGACACCCTTGAAGACCTCGTGGCCTATTCGAACGAATCAGATAGCTCGATCGACATCAACGTGGTCGAGAACGATAAAGGTTGGGAAGTGCGCTTGGAGATCGGTGGCGCGGATCAAGTCACGCTGCCCCATTCAAACGAGTCTTCTGTTCCGGAAGATGCGGTATCTTAGGGCTTCATCAACCGTTTACAGAAGAAATAGCTAAGCAGTTTGAATATGTGCCTATACGTGGTATTTTCCTACAGAGGGTTTTTCAAGCCCGTACAAGCTTAATAGCTGAGACTGAAGAAAGAGGTACGAAATGGCACATCCAGTTATTCTAGAAGAAGAATGTATTGGCTGCGGCATTTGTGTTGACGATTGCCCACAAGAAGTACTTGAAGTTGTCGATGGTGTTGTTACCGTTGTTAACGAAGAGTCCTGCATCGCTTGTGGCGACTGTGTTGAAAGCTGCCCGATGGGCGCTATCCCCGAGGTTGTTGAAGACTAAAGTAACCTTTTGGTACGCAACCTTTCAAGCGCGCAACAAAATGCGCAGGCGAAACGATTCGGTTCTAGTATGTCAAGCAGTTCGTTTGACATAAGAGATCGGGTGAGCGAAGCATAAAGCAACGTGCACGCCGAAGGTCGAGCCAAGATCGTGAGAAGCCAAGATTTCAAGTGATTTAGAGGTCGCTTGTGTATGAATTATGGAGACGAACGCTGGTTTGTCTCCATTTTTTATTCCCAAAATTGCTTTGACCTGCGGTGATGTAAAGCAGACAGAAATATCAAAGTTTGCAATGCATAAAACTTTACAATAGTGCACTTAGATTATATTATGTCAAGCGTTGGAGCTTTCTTAACAAGGCTCCGTTTAACTATGAGGTAATACAAGGTTCGTTTTACGAGTCTCTATTGAAAGGATAAGAACATGCCAAAGATTATTGGAATCGACTTGGGTACGACCAACTCCGCTATGGCGGTCATGGAAGGATCAGAGCCAGAAATTTTGGTTAACGCTGAAGGCGATCGCACTACCCCTTCGGTAGTAGGTTTTGGCAAAGACGGTGAACGTACGGTCGGCAAAGCTGCAAAGAACAAAGCAGTCACCAACCCCGAGAACACTGTTGCTTCCGTGAAGCGCTTCATCGGCCGTTCCTATGGCGAAACGGGCGAGGAGCAGAAGACCGTCGCCTATAACGTGAAGAACGGTAACGGCGGTCGTGCTGTCGTTGCGATCGACGAACGCGATTACATGCCGGAAGAGATCTCGGCTATGGTGCTCCAGAAGATCAAGTCCGATGCTGAAAAGCGTGTGGGCGAGCCCATCACGCAGGCGGTCATCACCGTTCCTGCCTACTTCAACGACGCACAGCGTCAGGCAACGAAGGACGCAGGCAAGATCGCTGGTCTCGAGGTACTCCGCATCATCAACGAGCCCACGGCAGCAGCACTTGCGTATGGTCTCGATAAGACCAACAAAGACGAGAAGGTTCTCGTGTTCGACCTCGGCGGCGGTACGTTCGACGTGTCGGTGCTCGAGCTGGGCGATGGCGTATTCGAAGTTTGCTCGACCGCAGGCGACAACCACCTTGGTGGCGACGACTGGGATCAGCGCATCATCGATTGGCTCGCCGACAAGTTCCAGGCAGACAATGGCATCGATCTGCGTAAGGACAAGATGGCTATGCAGCGTCTGAAGGAAGCTGCTGAAAAAGCAAAGATGGAGCTTTCTTCCACCACGCAAACCACCATCAATCTGCCCTTCATCTCCGCAGGCGAAGCTGGTCCGCTCCACCTGGACTACACGCTCACCCGTGCAGAGTTCGAGCGCATCACCAAAGACCTGCTCGATCGCTGCAAGTTGCCTGTAGAGCAGGCACTCAAAGATGCTGACCTGAAGACGGGCGACGTGGACGAGGTCATCCTTGTTGGTGGTTCGACCCGTATGCCTGCGGTGCAGGAGCTGGTCGAGAAGATCACGGGCAAGAAGCCGAACATGTCGGTCAACCCCGATGAAGTAGTTGCAATGGGTGCAGCTGTTCAGGGCGGCGTTCTGGCAGGCGATGTCGAAGGCATCCTGCTGCTCGACGTTACTCCGCTTTCACTCGGTGTTGAGACCATGGGTGGCGTCATGACCAAGATGATCGAGCGCAACACCACCATCCCGACCCGCAAGACCGAGATCTATTCGACGGCGGCTGATAATCAGACCAGCGTTGAGATCCATGTCCTGCAGGGCGAGCGCGAAATGGCAGCTGGCAACAAGACACTCGGCAAGTTCCAGCTCACCGGTATCCCGGCCGCACGTCGTGGCATGCCGCAGATCGAGGTCACGTTCGACATCGATGCGAACGGCATCGTGAACGTTTCCGCTAAGGACCTGGGCACGGGCAAGCAGCAGCAGATCACCATTTCGGGATCTACCGCACTTACCGATGACGAAGTCGATCGTATGGTGAAGGACGCAGAGATCCATGCAGAGGAAGATGCTGCGCGTAAGCAGGAAGTCGAGATCCGCAACAACTGCGATTCGCTCATCAACGCGACCGAGACCACGCTTGCTGAAATCTCCGATAAGGTCGGCGACGACATGAAGAAGCAGGCTGAAGATGCGATCGCGGCAGCTCGCAGCGCGCTCGAAGGCACCGATCTCGAGGCCATCAAGAAGGAAACCGAAAACCTCCAGCAGGTTGGCTATAAGTTGGCGGAAGTCGTCTACAGCACCGAAGGTGCACAGGCGGGTGCAGCTGCTGAGACAGCAGAGAGCACTCCAGCAGACGATACGATCGAAGCTGACTTCGAGGTAGTCGACGACGAAGAGAACAAGGACAACTAATCATGGTGAACGGAAATTCAGAGGAAGAGGTAAAAGATACCGCTGCCACTGATGCCGAGCCGGAAGCTGAAGTTGTCGACGCTGAAATCGTCGAAGAGGCTGATTCCCCCGAACCTTCGGGGGATGAAGCTTCCGAAGAAGCATCTGCCGAAGCTACTGTTGCGAAAGCAAAAGAAGAAGCAGCTGAATGGCAGGGCAAATACCTCAGACTTCATGCGGAATGGGACACCTACCGCCGTCGCATGAAAGAACAGCGCGAGGAAGAATCCAGGCGCGCAACGGAAAAACTCGTCGAAGACATCATTCCGGTGCTCGACGATTTCGAGCGAAGCATCGACTACGCCAACGAAAACGGCGAAGAAGGGCTGCTCGGAGGGGTAACGGCAGTGTATGCCAAGCTCAACGAAGTGCTCGTTAAAGAAGGGGTCGAGATCATCGATCCAGTGGGGCAACCCTACGAAGCACTCGAAGCGCAAGCGGTGGCAACGGTCGATAACCCCAATGTTCCCGATGAAACCGTGGAACAGGTTTACCAGAAGGGCTATCGCATGGGTAACAAGGTCATCAGGCCAGCCATGGTAACGGTAGCGGTTGGTGGACCGAAACGTGAAACCGACGAAGAAGAAGACAACGAGTAATCGGAGTTAAACAGGCGGGTCACAAACGGTCCGCCTGTTTTGTATCAAAAAAGAAAGAGAGGTGGAACGAATGGCATCCACACCTGATTACTATAAGACGCTAGGCGTTCCACGAAGCGCAACTGCTAGTGAGATCAAAAAAGCATTTCGTAAGCTTGCTCGTGAACATCACCCCGATGCCGGTGGCGACGAGGCGAAGTTCAAGGAGATCAACGAAGCCTACGAGGTGCTTTCGGATGATAAAAAACGCGAGATGTACGACCAGTACGGCACCGCGAACGAAAACCAGATTCCCTTCCAAGGAGGCAATCCTTTTGGGGGAGGAAATCCCTTCGGTGGCGGCACGTACACCTACACCACCAGCGGCGGAGGCAATCCCTTCGGCGGCGGTGGCGGTGGTGGCATCGACTGGGCCGACATCTTGGAAAGCCTGCGCCATGGTGAAGGAGCCTTCGGAACGAATTGGGATTTCGGAGGTGGCGCTCGTCAAGCGCAGCCTGAAAAGGGAGCGGACAAGAAGGTAACGCTCACGGTTTCTTTCGATGAGGCGTTCAACGGCGCCGAAAAGAAAGTACGCGTGGTGAACCCCGAAACGCAGGAGAAGGAAACCCTTACCATCAAGGTGCCTGCGGGTGCCATGGAAGGTGGCCGCGTGCGCATGAAGGGCAAAGGCCATCCAGGTGCGAACGGTGGTGCAGCGGGCGATCTGCTCGTTACGATCAAGATCGCACCCGATGCGAACTTCAGCCGCAAAGGGGCAGACGTCATCACCAAACTGCCGGTGAGCATCGACGAAGCCGCACTGGGTGCGCAGATCGTAGTGCCTACACCTTCAGGCAAGAAGGCGCGCGTGCGCGTTCCGGCAGGAACGCAGGACGGCGCAGTGCTCACGCTGAAAGGTCAAGGTGCACCACGTCTCGGCAAGAACGCTTCGGGAACGGGAGACTTGAAAGTCGAGATCGAGGTCAAGATTCCCACCACCCTTAACGACGAACAGAAAGCTGCACTCGAGGCATTCAAGGCAGCAACACCTGAAAGTGTAAGGGGGTAGCCGATGAATGATCGCAATCGCCCCCTCTACATGATCGGCGTCGCTGCTGAACTAGCGGGTGTTCATCCGCAAACCTTGCGCATTTATGAGCAAAAAGGTTTGGTGAACCCCCAACGTACGCGTGGCAATACGCGTATGTATTCCCAGGCCGACATCGAGCGCCTGCAGCTGATCAACGAACTCACGAGCGAGGGAATCAACTTAGCAGGGGTCATTCGCATTCTCGACCTGCAGGGGCGCCTGAATGAGCGCGACGACGAAATCGACGATCTGCATAAACGCGTTCGCCGTCTTGCTGATCGTGTGCACGAGCTGGAAACATTCGAGCACGTGAGCAGTCTCGTAGCGCAATCAACGTCGCTCGAGTTGCGTCGTATTCGTTAGGGCGTTCATCACCCTAAAACAAAAACAAACGAAAGGAAAAGCTTCATGGATTTACAGAAGATGTTAGAAAAACTGGCGCTTTCTGCCCAAGAAGCTCTGCAATCTGCCATGAGCATTGCTGGCGAGGCAAAAGCAGGAATGGTCGAACCCATTCACATGCTTGCCGCGCTGCTCTCATCTGGGGAGCATAATATCGATGCCATCGTCAAACGCCTTGGTGCCGATCCGAAGCTTCTGCGCGATGAAGTCCAAGCAGAGATCGATCGCATGCCGAAGGTGGAAGGTGGCGGCATCATGGGCATGACCGCGCCTTCTATGGCGCTCGTCTCCCTGCTCGACAAGGCGGTGAAGATCGCAGAGAAATTGGGCGATTCGTACGCCACAAGTGAACACCTGCTCATCGCGCTCTCAGAAGAGAACGACGCAGCAGGCAAGATATTGAACAATGCAGGAATCAATAAGAACGATATTCAACAAGCGTATGAGGAATTGCGAGGTGATACGCGCGTGACTGATCAACAATCAAAAACAGAATTCGAGGTGTTGGACCAATATGGCAACAACCTCACCAAAGCGGCGCGCGAAGGCAAACTGGATCCCGTGATCGGTCGTAACGAAGAGATTCGTCGAACCATCCAGGTGCTGTCGCGTCGTACAAAGAACAACCCTGTGCTCATTGGTGAGCCGGGCACCGGTAAAACAGCTATCGTCGAAGGACTGGCCCAACGCATCGTTGCGGGTGATGTTCCTTCTTCGTTGCAGGATCGCGAGCTCATCGCGCTCGACCTGCCTTCCATGCTGGCAGGCGCGAAGTATCGCGGTGAATTCGAAGACCGCCTGAAGGCAGTGCTGCGTGAAGTGAAGGAATCGGACGGGCAGATCATTCTGTTCATCGACGAGCTCCACACCATCGTGGGTGCTGGTTCATCGGGTGATTCATCGATGGATGCGGGCAATATGCTCAAGCCGGCGCTCGCACGTGGTGAGCTGCATGCCATCGGTGCGACCACGCTCGACGAGTACCGCAAATACATCGAGAAAGATGCGGCACTTGAGCGCAGGTTCCAGCCAGTCATGGTGGGCGAGCCTTCTGTCGAAGATACCATTGCTATCTTGCGTGGCCTGAAGGAGAAGTACGAGATCCATCATGGCGTGCGCGTGACCGACTCGGCTATCGTGGCGGCAGCAGAGCTTTCGAACCGCTACATTTCCGATCGCTTCCTTCCCGATAAAGCGATCGACCTTATGGACGAAGCGGCATCACGTCTGCGCATCGAGATCGATTCGATGCCTGAAGAGGTCGATCTTGCCGAGCGCAAGCTCACGCAGATGCAGATCGAAGAGCAAGCGCTCATGAAAGAATCGGACGAGCCGAGCAAGGAGCGTCTCGAACAGCTGCGTAAGGACATCGCAGCAGCTCAGGAATCGCTCGACAAACGCAAGGCTGAATGGAAGAACGAGAAGGACTCCATCGTTTCGGTCCAGAACTTGAAGGCTGATATCGAAGCGGCGCAGCTCGAAGAAGAGCGCGCAACGCGTGAAGGCGATCTGGCACGAGCTTCCGAGCTTCGTTTCGGACGCATTCCTGAACTGCAGGAGCAGCTGAAAGCAGCGACCGCAGCGCTCGAGGCACGCCAGGCAGATGGCACCATCCTGAAAGAGGAGGTCACTGAAGACGAGATCGCCGAGGTGGTTTCTTCGTGGACGGGCATCCCTATCACGAAGATGATGCAAGGCGAAATGGAAAAGCTCATCGATCTTGAGGATCGTTTGCATGAGCGAGTGGTTGGACAGGACGAGGCCGTTTCGGCGGTAGCGGGTGCGATCCGCCGCAGCCGTGCAGGGCTCGCGGATCCCGAGCAACCTATCGGCAGCTTCTTGTTCCTCGGACCGACCGGCGTTGGTAAGACTGAACTTGCAAAAGCGCTGGCAGAATGCCTGTTCGATGATGAGAAGGCCATGATCCGCATCGATATGTCGGAGTACATGGAGAAATTCTCCGTGCAGCGCCTGATCGGCGCACCTCCGGGGTATGTGGGTTATGACGAAGGCGGCCAGCTTACCGAGGCCGTGCGCCGAAAGCCCTACAGCGTCATTCTGCTCGACGAGGTCGAGAAGGCTCACCCCGATGTGTTCAACGTGCTCTTGCAGGTGCTCGACGATGGCCGCTTGACCGATGGCCAGGGTCGTGTGGTCAGCTTCAAGAATGCGATCATCATCATGACCTCCAATATCGGCAGTCAGCTCATTCGCGAGCGCGATAAGGAAGAGACCATGGGAGACATGGTCGAGGACATGCAGAAGATGACGCCGGAAGCGGCGGCCAAGCGTATGGCGGAATTTGCCAATCGCATGCAAGACGCACTGCGCAATACCTTCCGTCCCGAGTTCTTGAACCGCATCGACGACATCATCACGTTCAACGAGCTGAACATCGCGAGCATCGAACCGATCGTTGAGCTGCAACTTGCAGAAGTATCGGCACGCTTGAAGGATCGCAAGATCGAGCTCGAGATCACGCCGGCAGCGAAGGAGCGTTTAGCAATCGATGGCTACGATCCGGTCTATGGTGCACGTCCGCTGAAGCGCCTCATCCAGCGTCAGGTGGTCGACCGTGTTGCAACGGGCATCATCGAAGGCAAGATTTACGATGGATCGACCGTTACGATCGATATCGATGCCGAAGGAAACTACGATGCTCAGGTGGACAACCACGGCAAGGACATTGATCTTCCCGATGGGGCAGCCGAGCTTCTCGAAGAAGCGAATTCGTTCTTGAACGAAGTTGAAGGCGAAGAATAGTTTTGCCGCTTCGGTCCGATAGATCTTAATCGATAAAGACCAGGTTGCTATATAAGGCAGCCTGGTCTTTTTATTTGGTGATAAACCATAGCGAACTCATAGCTTTATGCGGTATCATTATGCATACGCGGAAAGGGAAGCATAATGCGACAGCCACATATTGCACCACCAGGGGCCGATACCTTCCTTATTTCCATCGATTCGTACGAGGATGGGAAGATGACGGGCACCCTCGATAGCGTTATCATGTCAGCCCCGGTAAGATTTTCAAGCTTGCCAAGCCTCATCATGCTTATAGACAACATCCTCGACCAACAAACTGAATCGTTGCAGTCGATCCTTTCTCCCATAGATCCTGCTTTTGAGCCTTCTTTTGAACTTGAGGTTCTCTTCCGCCAGCACCACACTTGGCAAGGCCGCATCAAATGGGACGCAGGTCAGAAACAAGCTACCTTCAAGAGCGTTCTTGAACTTCTGTTCATCATCGAGATGGCCTTCGGAGATTAAAGACACCAAAGCAGCTGAACGACTCGTTGACACTGCTTCAGTGTCTTTTTTGTTGCGCTTCAAGGCTTGTATAATCAAGGAAAACGCAGCAGGAAGGCGGATCATCATGGGAGCAACAGATGTTTACATTGACGAGGGTCTTTGCACAGGATGCGGGGCCTGTGTGCATGATTGCATCCAGCACAATCTCGTTCTCGAAAATGGTAAAGCACACCCGATTACGGAATGTATGAAGTGCGGCCACTGCGTGGCTATTTGCCCTGAAGGAGCACCGAGCATCCCTGCCTATGCAGATTCACCGATCGATTTCGATCCTGCCACCTTCGACCTTCCTACGGAAAACCTTTTGAACAGCATCAAATTCCGTCGCAGCATCCGTGCGTTCAAAGATGAGCCGATCTCGATGGAGCATCTGCATCTGCTCATGGAAGCTGGTGGGCATACGCCTACAGCGAAGAATACACAGATGTGTCGCTTTGACTTTCTTCAGGACAGCTTGCCTGAATTCAAGGAGCTTATCTGGGCGTATCTTTCAGAGGTATATGAGACCGATCGCATCATGCCTATTCCTGCAGAAACGCTGGGTCGTTTCATCGAGAACAGACGCGCCGATCCAAAGGATGATTATCTGTTCCGTGATGCTCCCGCGGTTCTTTTCATCGAATCGCCCGACCCGCTTGATGCGGGGCTCGCAGCAGGAGCGATCGAAATGGTGGCGCACACGCTCGGTATTGGCGTGCTCTATAACGGGTACTTGCGCCGCGTAGTGGATTCGTGTCCCGCTGCTCGCGCCTATTTCGATATGAGCGATGAACGCGGTCTGAACGTCTGCATGCTTCTTGGTTACCAGCAAAAACGCTACTATCGCACAGTACCCCGTCGCTTCCCCAGCGTCGTCCTCCGCTAAAAGTCACATACCCTTTCCGTTGGTCGAGCAGAGGGCAGACTTTGCTGATAGCAAAAGCACGGAAGCGCTACACTCATAGTGAAGCGAAAAGAAAGGTTTCATCATGGCTGATAGAATGATCGATCCTACCAACAATGATCCGCAGGGCGAAATCACCGATGAGCTGAAAGCGGTCGTGCAAGCTGTTTTGAACGAGGCTGTTTCCAAGATGGAAGCGGGCGAAGAGATCATCCCCTTCACGGGTTTGGCAGTCAAAGAAAATCTGTTCATCGAAACGCATCCGGGCGACGACGCAGAAACCTGCTTCACGCTCGCGCGTCGTGAGGTAGAAGGCGCACGCGGCGCCACGGCGTATGCATTCTGCTACGACGGATATCTCGACACCGATGATGGTATGAAAGACTGCATTATCGCTGAGGGTGGTTTGCCGGGTGCTCCGGAGGCATACGCATTCGGTTATCTCTATGATAAAGACGGCATCAAGAAGGACATCGTCTACATCGGTCCCGCGCCCAACTTCATGGAAGGCTTGAAGCTTGAGCTCGATATGGAAGGTACGCTCGATCCGCGCGATGCTCTCAAAGATGCGTGGGATGAAGAAGACTCTAAAGCAGCCGAGCTTGCTGAAGAAGACTTCACCACTTCAGACGCAACCGTTGAACAATAAGCACAAAAAGAGTTCCGTGCATAAAAAAAGCCGCTTCAACGAGCGACTTTTTTGATTTATGAGGACGTATCTTACTTCTTGTAAAGTTCGACTTTGTTCTTCATATCCTGCTTGAGGTCTTTGCCTGCTTCGTGCTTGAGCACCACATTGACTTGCTTGCCGGTCTTTTCTTCGATAATGGCAACGAAGGCATCGAGATGCTTCGACTTGAGCTTGTCGTCGTCTTCGGTCTTCACGCACAGGTCGATAGAAGAGCCTTCGATCTCTTTTGCATCAGCAGCAGAACCGTAGAGCCAAACCTTTTCGATCGATGCGATATCTTTTGCAGCCTTGGAAACAGCTTTTTCAAGCTTCTTAAGAGAAAGAACTTCGCCACCTTCGGTCGCGTCAGACGTGGTGAAATCGCTTTCGTCCTCGATGGGATCGATCGTATCGATTTCTTCGGCGGGTTCTTCTTCGGAAACTGCATCAGAGGTAGTGAACTCGCTTGCTTCATCGAGCTCATCAACAGGTTTGATCTCGGTGAAGCTTTCTTCTTCGCCGATCGCATACAGCGAATAGGCAGCCGTAGAAGATTCTTCGCTCGAGATGGCATCGGAGGTGGAATAATCCTCTTCAGCAAGCGCTTCGGCTTCCTCCGCGAGATCGGGCTCAGGTTCGCTCTTGAGAGAAACAGCAACCCCTTCGTCTTCATCTTCTTCGACTTCTTGGGTCTCTTCCGGCTCTTCAACTTCGTCGGAAGTGGTGAATTCGCTCGCGACGGCTTCTTCTTGAGCAGGTTCCTCAGGAATCTCTACTGTAGGAACGGTGTAGGGATGAGGAGCAGTTGCAGCACCAGGCTGAGTTTGCAGGAGCGCTTTGATGACCGTGAGATCATCCTGGATGCTCTGGAGCAGCACTTCGTCTTTGCTTGGCTCGTTCGCCTGAGCATCGGAAATTTCGAGACCGGTCTGCAGATAGTAGACGAAAGCCTCGGTACGTGAAATGTGTTCCTTTTCGGCGTGAGCATCAATGCTTTCCAGAATGGAGGTGGGAAGCCTGAGTGGAACATGAGTTTTGGCAGAGCTTGTAGTGTTGGTTGCCATGATCTCCCTTAACCATCTCGAAGAAGTTCCTAATGTAAATATTGTTTCATTATAAAGCCCCTATGTGCATTCCCACGCGAAAACTAGGGGCATTGCAGCGGAAATTCTGCTGTGAGGACAGGAGCGCGGAAGATAGGCATCTCTGATGTGCGCTTCGCTGCAAAAAGCAACGGGTAATGAATCGGTGCAAGCGTAAAAAGCATCAGAAAAATGTGAGTTCGGAGTTCAAAAAAGTTTCAGAAAAACGTGAGCTTTGCTGAGTAAGATGGACAGGTACCGAAAACTTGCTCAAAACGACAGGCAATGGTTGTTAGTTTGTGCGGAATCGGAGGGTAAGCGGACGGTCTGTTTGCGAGCGGAAACGCTATTTGCTACGATTGTTCAGCTAATCCTGTTTCGGGCTTGCCTTCATGACCCGAAACCGTAAGTCCAGAGGAGGTGACCATATGAAGGCTTATGAATTGTTGTTTTTTGTAGCTCCGTCAATCGACGAAGAAACCCGTTTAGCTGTTATGAAGCGTATCGATACTGCTATTACTGCAGATAACGGTACGGTCGACAACGTCGACAACTGGGGTAAGCGTAAACTCGCTTACGAGGTAAACGGCTTGACCGACGGTGATTACACCCTCATCGATTTCCACGCAAATCCTGAAAGCATCGCAGAGTTGGATCGCGTTTTGCGCATTACCGACGCTGTCGAACGCTTCATGATCGTTAAGCGTACCGATCGCGATTAATGCGAGCGGCATAGGTGGTTTTGGTTGTACGCCAAAACCAACTGAAGAACAGAAGGGCGGATCGAACCTAGCCCTTCACGAGAAGGAAATCAGAGGCAAATGGGATATTTGCCCGTAGAAAGAGGTATCACATGAGCATCAATAGAGTGATCATCACCGGTAATCTTACGCGCGATCCAGAATTGCGCTCAACCGCAAGCGGCATGCCGGTCCTCGGTTTTGGCGTTGCAGTCAACGACCGCCGTCGCAATCAGCAAACAGGTGAATGGGAAGACTATCCCAACTTTATTGATTGCACCATGTTCGGAGTCCGCGCAGAAAGCGTTTCCCGCTTCCTTTCTAAGGGAAGCAAGGTTGCCATCGAAGGCAAACTTCGCTGGAGCCAGTGGGAGCGTGATGGCCAGAAGCGCTCGAAGATTGAGGTCATCGTCGATGAGATCGAATTCCTTTCGCGCAACGATGGCTCACGTGGTGGCGCACCGATGCAACAGAGTGCGCCTCAACCACAGGCTATGCCCGTGCAGCAGGCACCTGCTCCGGTAGCAACGCCGGTGGTGGACGCTTCTGTCTACGATGAAGATATCCCGTTCTAATCACGAACGAAAGAGGTTAAGAATGCCTGAATACAATAAGCAGCCTCGTCGTAAGTTCTGCCAGTTCTGCAAGGATAAGGCAGAATACATCGACTACAAAGACACTCAGATGCTGCGCAAATATGTAACCGACCGTGGGAAGATCAAGCCCCGCCGTGTGACCGGTGCTTGCACCCAGCATCAGCGCGATATCGCGAACGCTGTTAAGCGCGCCCGTGAGATGGCTCTCATGCCATACGCCGTGCCTGCGATCAGCGGCCGCAACAATCGTCGCGATCGATAAGAGGAGGTTTTCATGAAAGTCATCCTTTTATCTGAACTCAAGGGCAAGGGCGGCGAAGGCGATATCGTCGAAGTTGCCGACGGGTATGCCAATAACTACCTGTTCCCGCAGAAGATTGCTGTTGCTGCTACGAAGGGAAACCTCAAGCAGCTCGAGCAGCGCAAGCACAACATTGCTACGCGTGAAGCAGCGCGTATCGAAGAAGCCCAAGCACTCAAAGCCGCTCTCGACGATCTCTCCGTTAAGGTTGAGGCACGCGTAGGCGAAGAAGGCGTGCTCTTCGGTTCTATCACTGCAGCTATGATCGCTGATGCGCTCAAAGAAGCAGAGGACATCGAGATCGATCGTAAGCGTATCGACCTCAAGAACCCGATCAAGACCGCTGGTAAGCATGAGGTTGTTGTTTCGATCTATCGCGACATCAAGTCGAACCTCACGGTTGTGGTCGGTAACGAAGAGACCTTCACGGCATCCGAAAGCGCTGCTGAAGCACAGGAAACTGCTGAAGAGGATTTCTCCACTTCAGACGCAGTTGCTGAAGAGCCCACCGCAGACGCTGTTGTAGTGGCTGAGGTTGAAGCAGAATAATGCTGTTTTTCACGCCGCTTAGCTATTAGTCGGTAGGTGTGATAAATTAGACTTCCCGATACCGCATCTACGGTGTCGGGAAGTTTTTGTTGTTAGTACATCTTTTTCAGGCGCGATGCTTTAAGAACAGGATAAGGGAGCGAATGCCAGCACCTACGACAAACGAGCAAGTCACACTTCAGGCTTCAGGTTCGAAGGGTAAAGCACTGCCGCAGAACATTGAGGCAGAGAAGACCGTTCTATCTGCGTGTTTGCTTTCTACGGGAGTATTCGAAGAAGTTTCTCTTAAATTGCGTCCCGAAGATTTCTATCGTCCTGCTCATCGCATCATCTTCGAGACGATGCGCGATATGAATGCACGTTCGATCCCGATCGATGTCATTTCCGTGGCGGACAGCCTCAAGGCAGCTTCCCAGCTCGAAGCGGTAGGCGGTCAGCCGTATCTGCTCGACCTTTCAAACAACACGTTTGCACTCACCAGTTGGCAGCATCATGCCGATATCGTGAGCCGAGACGCGATGCGTCGTCAGTTGCTCTTGGCATCTGCCAACATCTCTTCGCTTGCTTATGATTCTCCTGCTGATCCTAAAGAACTCATCTCGCAGGCTGAAGCCACTCTTTTTGGAGTGACCGAAAAAGCAGTCAACTCTTCGTTCAAAGACATCAAGACGCTCATCATCGAGGCGAACGATCAGATCGCTGAGATGGCAAATCGTGGCGAGGTCTTGCAAGGGGTGCCCACCGGTTTCAAGGATGTCGATCAGCTGTTCAACGGGCTTCGTGGTGGGCAGTTGATCATCTTGGCTGCGCGTCCTGGCGTGGGCAAATCGTCGTTCGCGATGAATCTTGCGGTCAACGCTGCAAAACAGAAGTCGACCGTTGCGTTCTTCAGCTTAGAGATGTCGTCGGTTGAGATCACAAAGCGCCTTCTTTCGGCTGAATCAGGTATCAACCTGTCAGTCTTGAACAGTGGACGGATCGACAACAATGCATGGGCACCGCTCTTCGATGCGTCTGAACGCTTGAGCAACATCGACCTCTATGTGGATGATTCGCCAGGGCTTTCGCTGGTCGAGCTGCGCACGAAGGCACGCCGCATGATGCGAAACGTTGAGAAGGGTCTCATCGTGGTTGACTATTTGCAGCTCATGACACCCGTCATCCCTCATCCGAACAACCGCACCATGGAAGTTGCTGAGATATCGCGTGGCCTTAAGATGCTCGCTAAAGAACTTGATGTGCCCATCATGGCTCTCGCACAGCTTTCACGCGCGGTCGAATCTCGTACTGACAAGCGCCCCATGCTTTCTGACCTGCGCGAATCAGGTTCGATCGAACAGGATGCCGACATCGTCATGTTTATCGATCGATCTACCAGCGAAGCTGAGGCAGAGTCTGACAAGCGTCCTGATTGGGGCGTGGCAGAATTGATCGTCGCAAAGCATCGCAGTGGTCCTACGCGAGACTTGAAGCTCACTTGGCTTGCCGAGCGCACTAAGTTCACCGACTACTTCGACGATTCAAGTTACTAACGCTTGCGCACAAACGCATCACTATCCGCTACACTCGAACCATGGCGCGATCAGTAACCTTCATACACGCAGCAGACCTTCATCTCGGAGCCCCGTTCAGGGGGTTGCGTGCAGTCTCGCCGGTGTGGGCTGATCGTTTGGTCAAATCCATTCCCGATGCGTATCGTAAGCTCATCGATGAAACGATCCGTGAGCAGGTTGATTTCTTGATCATTGCAGGCGATGCGTTCGATGCCTCGCACCCCTCCTATGCTGATTTCTGTCTCTTTCGCGATGGGCTCGAACGCCTTCACGATGCGAACATTCCGGTCTATTTCTGCACAGGTAACCACGATCCTTATGCGCGCTGGGCGGGCGAGTATGGTGATCTTCCCGAAAACGTTCATCTCTTCGATCCTCATGAGGCGAACTACTTTGTCTACGAAAAAGAGGGCGAATCGCTCGCTGTGTTAGGTGGGCGAAGCTACTACACGCAGGCATGGCCGCAAGACGAGAACATCGCGGAAGGCATCTCGCACGCAAAGGCGAAAGAGATCGCTGCCGATGCAACATTCCAGGTGGGCGTGATTCATTCTGGTCTCGACATCGATCCGACACGCAGTCCGGTGAAGCCAAAAGACCTGCTCGCGCGCAAAATGGATTACTGGGCGCTCGGGCATATTCATCATCCGCAGCTTATCCCCGAGGATGATCCAGCCATTGCCTTTTCGGGCTGCATCCAAGGGCGCGATATTCACGAAACTGGCCCGCATGGCGTGCTCAAGGTGACGCTGCGAGAGAATCTTCCCACCGAAGTTGCGTTCCTTCCCACGGCGCAGATCGTGTGGGAACGCATCGAAGTGGACGTTTCTGCCTGCGCGACGATCGCTGATATTCAAGAAGCGGTCACCACACAGCAGTTCGAGCGCAACGCGCGATCGCAATGTCAGAACATGCTCTGTCGCATCACGCTCACGGGTGCAACACCGCTTCATAGTGCGCTCACTCCGCATGTGCTCGCCGACCTCCGCTCGGTCATCAACGATCGTTATCCGTTCTTCTTCATCGATGATGTCGTGAACGAAACGCGCGCGAAGATCGACAAGGACGCGATCGAGAAAGAGGGGCTGTTCCCAGCGGTCTATCTTTCGACCATGCGCGCGCAGAAGAAAGACAAAGTCGACGGTCTGTCCTATCTTGAGCAGCAATTCTCAGCGCTTGACCTGCCTGTTCCCAAGCTTCAGCGGCGCTTCGATGAAGCTTGCAAGGAAGCGGAATCGCTCGTGTTCGATCTGTTGAGCGAGAACAACAATGACTAAGAGCGATGCACAGAACAAGAAGAAGGGCGAGAAGAACCAGCCTCTTGCGCCAACGTATCTGTCGAGCATCTATCTCGAATACGTGAAGCTGACGAATTTCGGCAAGTTCGCCAACATGATCGTCGGTCCGTTCAAGCCTGGCCTCAATGTGGTGTATGGCGCGAACGAAGCGGGCAAGACCACCATCAGTGAACTTATCAAGAATGTCATGTTCGGCTGGCGTGCTTCGCGCCGTGGTTCGAACAGTTACAAGCCAGAGAATTCAGAGCGCATCGGCAGCTTGTTCTTCAAAGACGACCGCACGGGCGATGTTGAAGAGATCAAGCGTACGAAGAACAGCGAAGGCGTGGTCGATCGACTCCATGTGCTCGATGACATCGACAAAGAAACGTACGAGACCATGTTCGCGCTCAATAGCGATGAGCTGCTCAAGCTCGATCGTCATAACGAGGTTACCGCGCGCTTGCTCACGGCTGGCTCTGGTACGGCATCATCCCCTGCCATCGTGCTTGCTAAGATCCAGGAGAAGATACGAGCGCTCATGTCGCGCTCCGCGCAAACTCCTGACTCGATCGCACTTTTGCGTGAAGAACAGGAACGCGAGAAGACGCTCGTTCAGGGGCTGCTCAACGAAACCGACAGCTTCTATGAAGAAGAGCACCGCCTCGAATCGTTGCTCGCACGCAAAGAAGCGCTCACCGAAGCGCAAGCTGGCCTCAATACCGAGATCGAAGAACTCAAGAGCAACTACGCACGCCTTGAAGGGATCGACGCATCGATCGAGCAGAACACTGCGTTGCTCGAAGAGACCCGCGCTTCGGAGCAGCAGATGCGCCTTCCCGATTCGGTCGAAGTTGATGAGAATGTGCGTGCGCTCAGCAAGCTATCATCTGCCGAAGAATATGAGGTCAAAACCCTTCTCGACGATCTCGACGAAGAGCGCCTCAAGTACGAGCATGCGCTTGATAGCGCAAAACGTGAAGTTGCGAAGTCAACAACAGCGTTTGAGACACTCATCAACGACCACGATTTCCAGACCGAGCAAGATCGCGCAAAGACACAACGACGCATTCGCTTGATCATCGCGTTCGTTATCCTCGTATGCATGGGCATCGTGGGCATTTGGCTTTTCCGACAGGGGCGTGCGGTGGGTTCGCTCACGTATTCAGCGTTCGGCGTGATCACGTGCCTTTGCGGGCTTCTTGTTGCAGCAGGAGGCATCGTTGCCAACATGCATCCTTCAAAAACGGAAGAGGCGTTTGAAGAGCGAAGACGCGATTACGAATGGGTCAAGTATCAAGACGAACAGCACCTTGAGCTTTGCGAGCGCGATCTGGCCGACCATAAGAATCGCGCAAAATGGTTTCTTGATCAGCGCGGATTCAGCGCCGCCGAAGGTTCGATACGCCAGGCGCGCCACTTGCTCGATCTTGCCCACGATATGCGCACGAACGAAGAGACGACCAAGCAAAACCTCCAGGCGCTATCCTTGCAGCGCGCGTCGCTCGAATCGCTCCTTGGCACGCTCGCAGAACAGCGTCGTGAACTCTGCCTTTCAATGGGGCTCGATCCCGAGGCGCAACTGGCGGATCTCGAAGCGATCATCGAGCGCAAGAATACTGAACGTGCCAAAACGAGCGAGCTCATCCAAGAGACGAATCTCCAGTTCGGTCAGATCTCGAGCGAGCTTTCGCACGCGCGCCATGCCACCACTTTCGATGAGGCGAAGCAGCGCAAGGCGATCGTGGATGCACGCTTGAAGGAGCGCTATCACGAACTTGCCGTGCTGTTGCTCGCGCAGCGCAGCCTGGAGATTTCGATCGCTGAATGGGAACGCAAAAGCCAACCTGAAGTCTACAAGCAGGCTTCGCGCCTCTTCGCGCAGATGACGAAGGGCGCGTGGCAGAAAGTGCGCATGAATGCCGAAGGAGAGATCGAAGCGCTCGACAGCGTGAAGACCGCTTGTCCGCCTCAGTTGCTTTCGCTCGGCACGCGTCAGCAGCTCTATCTCGCGTTGCGCGTTGCCCTTCTCATCACGGCCGAAAACGTGGGCCGTTCGCTGCCTATCCTCTGCGATGACATTCTCGTGAATTTCGACGACGAACGCCGCCGTGAAGCCATTAAGGTGATCGTCGAGCTTTCGCGCTATCGCCAGGTTATTCTTTTCACCTGTCACCCGAGTGTCGCTGCCCTGGTGCGCGAGTGCGATTGCTCCTGTAATTTCTTCGAACTGTGATATATTTTTCAGGTAGATTGAACTGTCGAAAGGAATACCTATGCCGAGCACTGTTCTTCTAGGCGCCCAGTGGGGCGATGAAGGCAAAGGCAAGATCACCGACTTGATCGCAAAGGACTACGACTACGTTGTGCGCTATCAAGGGGGGAACAACGCAGGGCATACGGTTATCACGGGCGATACGAAGCTTGCCCTTCACCTCATCCCTTCTGGAGTTATGTACGATAACGTTACGCCGGTCATCGGCAATGGCTGCGTGATCGACCCCAACGTGCTCATTGAAGAGATGAGCACCATCAACGAAGCAGGCTTTCCGACCGATCGCATGCTCGTTTCGTGCGATGCTCACGTTATCATGCCCTATCACATCGATCTGGATGGCGCGAGTGAAGCGAAGCGCGGCACCAAACTCATTGGCACGACGAAGCGCGGCATCGGTCCTGCTTATGAAGACAAAGTCGCCCGCCGCGGCATCCGCATCCAGGACATGATGGATGAAGCGGTCTTCCGCGAGAAGGTTGCCTCCGTGCTCGAGCTGAAGAATCAGATTCTCTCGAAGATCTATGATCTTCCTACCTACACGGTCGACCAGATCTGCGAAGCGTACCTGCCTCTGGCAGAGCGCATTCGCCCGCACATGGCAGAAACTACGCACTTGCTCAACACTGCGCTTACCGATGGCAAGTCGGTTCTCTTCGAAGGTGCGCAGGGCACCATGCTCGACATCGATCACGGCACCTATCCCTTTGTCACCTCGTCTTCCTGCTGTGCAGGTGGTGCACCGATCGGCACGGGCGTTGGCCCGAAGGCGATCGACCGCGTGCTCGGCATCGCGAAGGCCTACATCACGCGTGTTGGTTCCGGTCCGTTCCCGACCGAGCTGACCGATGAAGTGGGAGAGCGCCTCTGCGAAGTAGGCGGAGAATATGGCGTTACCACGGGTCGTAAGCGCCGTTGTGGTTGGTACGATGCGGTCGTTGGTCGTTATGCTGCGCAGGTCAATTCGCTCACGGATGTTGCGCTCACCAAGCTCGACGTGCTTTCCTGCGTGCCGCGCATCAAAGTGTGCGTTGCCTACGAGATCGAGGGCAAGCGCTACGATTACTTCCCCATGGATCAAGAGCTCATCTGTTCCCCCAGCTTGAAGCCTATCTACGAAGAGCTTCCTGGTTGGGAGGGCGTCGATATCTCCGATTGCAAACGCTTCGAAGATTTGCCGCAGAATGCGCAGGTCTATGTTCAGTATCTCGAAGACATCACCGGTGTTCCCGCTTCGATCATCGCGGTCGGTCCCGATCGTGATCAGACGATCTTCAACGGCTGGGAAGCCCGCTAGTTATTGCACAAAGTAGCCAACCGCGACCATCCAGCGCGTGAAAGGTATCTCATGAATATTCTAGTTTTAGGCAGTGGCGGCAGAGAGCATGCGATCACCTGGACGCTGGCGAAAAGCCCTCGTTGCAGCGAGATCTATATCGCGCCAGGCAATGGCGGCACCGCTGAACTGGGCACCAATATCAAATCGCTCAACATCGAAGACGGTAACGCGGTGCTCGATTTCGTGCGTCAAAACGATGTTGAACTGGTGGTCATCGGCCCTGAAGCGCCGCTCGTAAAAGGCGTTGCCGATGTTCTGCGTGAAGCAGGCATTGCGGTGTTCGGCCCCGATGCGCAAGGCGCGCAGCTCGAAGGTTCGAAGACCTACAGCAAAGAATTCATGGAAGCGAACGGTATCCCGACTGCACGCTACAAGAGCTTCACCAATAAAGAGGAAGCACTGGCCTATTGCGATGAACTAGGTGCGCCGCTCGTGGTGAAGGCCGATGGCCTTGCAGCGGGCAAGGGTGTTATCGTCGCAGAAACACTCGACGCAGCACGCGCGGGCGTTGAGGCGTGTTTCTCGGGCGAATTCGGCTCCGCGGGCAACACCGTAGTAGTCGAAGAGATGCTCACCGGTCCGGAATGTTCGCTGCTCGCTTTCGTCACGAATGGCAAGGCATTTTGCATGGCGCCAGCACAAGATCATAAGCGCGCCTACGACGGCGATCTGGGACCCAACACGGGCGGCATGGGCGTGTATTCTCCGGTGCCTATCGTCACCGATGAAGAGATGGCCGAGATGGTGCGCATCATGGAAGTGGCTGCTGCAGCAACGGCGAAAGAGCCCTTTGAGCATGACTATCGTGGCGTGCTCTATGGCGGTTTCATGCTTACGCCCGAAGGCCCGAAAGTGCTCGAGTTCAACGCGCGCTTCGGCGATCCGGAAACGCAGGTTGTTCTGCCGCGCCTCAAGAGCGATCTGGTGGACATCATGATGGCGGTGGCTGAAGGTCGCGATGGCGATATCGACTTGGAATGGGATGATAATTGGGCGCTGAGCGTGGTGTTGGCTTCTGAGGGCTACCCCGGTTCGTATGAGAAGGGCAAGGTCATCCTTGGCGTTGAAGATGCTGAGGACCTGAACAAGGTGCTTGTCTTCCACGCAGGTACGGCGCTGAACGTTGATGGCGAGCTCATCACTTCAGGCGGTCGCGTGCTGAACGTGGTCGGTCTGGGCTCTTCGTTCGAATCGGCGCGCCATCGCGCCTATGAAGCGATCAAGCGCATCAACTTCGAAGGCATGCAGTTCAGGAGCGATATTGGTAAGAAAGCTCTCGAAGGCCGCAGCGCTTGGGATTAAGATTTCCGTTTCGGCAGGAAGAAGTCACGCTGCCTTTCATCTTTGAAGAGCGGTTTTGCCTGCTGCTTTAGCTGGTAGCAACGATAGAGGTTAGGCTTGCGGCTGTATCCAATGGATCAGCCGCTTTTCATTATGCTTTGAGGTAGTGATCCTTTACGAACTCTTGGAGTGAATGTACGCTCAGATCAGGCTTGCAAGCTACAAGTTCTTCTTCGGTGAACATGCCCCACAAAGCTGAAACGCTTTGGCATCCTGCTGCATTCGCTGCCTGGATATCGAACGGACTATCGCCGATATAGATGCATTGAACAGGCGCGATGCCGAGCAGTTCACACCCGTGAAGGATCGGGCCAGGGGCAGGTTTATGCTCGGGCCAATCATCTGAGCCAACCAGAAATTCGAAGAAGGAATCAAGTCCACAGATTTCAAGACCACGCTGAGCGAGCCAGTGGCGCTTCGAGGTGACCACGCCCATGCGACAGCCAGCCTGGGCGAGCATTCCAAGCGCTTCTTTCGTGTCAGGGAAGGCGTGGATGTTCTCATCATGAATCGCGTCGTTGTAAGCGCGATAGATATTCACGAGCTCTTCGGCACGGGTCTTATTGCCTGCTGTGAAATGGAGCATTTGATCGAGCAGCGGCGTACCAACACCAGCCATGAGCTTTTCGTCGTTTTGGTTCTGTCCGTCAACCTCGTTGATGGTATATTGCATCGATTCTAGGATCATATCGTGAGTATCGAGCAGCGTACCGTCAAGGTCGAAAAGGATAGGGGAAGCAGCGTTCATAGTAAAGCTTTCTATAAGAAGGGTTCTGTGGCGCGTTTTATTTCCGCGTCTTGATCGCTGGAAAACAGCTCATATCCTTGCCTATTCTACCGCACCTGATTCACCGAAGAGAAAACCACGAAGGGCATCAGTGGAGGTTTGACCTTCAAATGCGTTTCATCAGGCTGATTGCATTTTTAGTTTCATAAAAGAAGAACGAGCAATTCCTAATATATAGGAAAAACAATATAAAAAAAACAAAAATCAATATGGTATAACCTATATATCGAAGGAAAGCTTGTTCGAAGGATCACACGCCTTTTTCAAGCATGGCCGAACATAGAGGAGAACCTACGATGACGCTGCTCTATACCAAAGAACAAAAAGCACTCATCAAGCTCGTTCATGATGTCGCCGAGCAAGAGCTGAAGCCTTATGTGGCCGAAGCTGATCGAGCAGGAGAATGCCCTGCTGAATTGTATGAATTTGGGTTCGATCTCGGCCTTCATCTGGTAGAGGTGCCCAAAGAATACGGCGGCACAGGGCTTGACTACGAAACGACAGCGATGATCTTCGAGGAACTAGCAAAAGTGGATGCCGGTTATGCGATCACGTTCGTTACCACGTTCGTTGCATTGCGCAATGTTATTCTAGCTGGCACGCCTGAGCAGGCTCAATACTTCGCTGATGTGGTCAAACAGCGCCAGTTCGCTGCCTTTGCGCTTACTGAGCCTAATGCTGGTTCAGATGTTGCAAGCTTGCGTTCAACAGCGGTCGAAACCGAAGAAGGGTATCTGCTCAACGCTTCAAAAACCTTCATCACCAATGGTGGCCTTGCGCAGATCTATATCGTCTTTTGCAAGACCAACCCCGAAGCAGGCGCCCATGGCATCACTGCATTCATCGTTGATCGCAACATGCCTGGGGTGAAGGTTGGTGCTGAAGAGGACAAGATGGGCTTGCGTCTTTCAAACACCACTGAATTGATCCTGGACAACGTTATCGTTCCCAAAAACCGCGTGCTGGGTAAAGTGGGCGAAGGCATGAAGCTTGCGCTCAATGCTCTCAATCTATCGCGTGCGTTCGTTTGCACCATGGGTGTGGGCATTATGCAGCGCGCACTCGATGAGGCGCTCGCCTACGCTAAAGAACGAAAGCAGTTCGACAAACCGCTGGCCAGCTTCCAATTGGTGCAGGGGCTGTTGGCCGATATGGCCATAAAGACCGAAGCATCGCGCTGTCTCGTGAACAACACGATGCGCCTGATGGATGCAGGAAGCTTAGTGCAAACAGAAGGCGCGATCTGTAAGACGGCCGTTTCAGATTTCATGCAGGAGGTCGTTTCGAACGCTATCCAGATTCTGGGTGGCTATGGGTATAGCCGAGAGTATCCGGTCGAAAAGCTCATGCGCGATGCGAAAGTATTCCAGATATTCGAAGGCGCGAATCAGATCCAGCGCATCACCATCGCAAAACAACTTGTGTCGTCATAGTCGTACAAATCACCGAACAAAGAAGGAACCATGAGAATCGCAGTTTGTTTGAAACAGGTGCCCGATACGACGGAGATCAAGATCGATCCAGTGAAGAACACGCTCATCCGCAAAGGCGTACCGAGCATCATGAACCCTTACGATCGCCACGCGCTCGAGATGGCGCTTCAGCTTAAAGACGAGATCGGCGCAGAAGTGGTTGTGCTTACGATGGGTCCCAGCCAGGCGAGCGCGATCCTTGAAGAAGCGCATGCGATGGGTGCTGACAAAGGATATCTGATCACTGATAGGAAGTTCGGCGGTTCGGACACCTTCGCTACGAGCTATATTCTCTGTGCTGCTATCAGTCATCTTGGCCCCTTTGACCTGGTATTGGGTGGCAAGCAGGCAATCGATGGTGATACGGGACAAACAATCTCATCGCTCGCCCAGCACCTCAACTGTGCCTGCATCAACCAAGTACTCGATCTGCATCTTGAGACCGCGCAAGCGAACGAAAGCGAGCATAGGTCCGCACACACGCCGAATGAACGTTGCCGCGCAACCATCAAGCGTCAGACCGATGAAGGCATCGAGGTGCTCGAAGCGACTTTGCCACTAGTGTGCACCGTTATGAAAGAGAGCAACAAACCGCGCTATGCCAGCATCCAAAGTACGCTCGATGCACTTGCACTCGAAACGAAAGAAATCAATTTCGAAGATCTTAAAGGGCGTCTGGATGAGTTGAAGATCGGTCTCAAAGGTTCGCCTACACGTGTGCAGAAGTCTTTCGTTCCTGAGCGCTGTTCGGAAGGTGTCTTCTTGGAGGGCAACGCGCAGGAAAAGGCGCATGAGCTGATCGAAGAGCTTATCGAAGCGAAGCTGCTCGTATAACGATTCGTGGAAACATTCAAGATGCAAAAGGAATCAGAGATGGAAAAGAACGATCATCGCGACATTTGGGTCTTCCTGGAAGAGCTCGAAGGGAAACCGAAGCAAGTAGGTGCAGAGCTTTTGGGGCAGGCACGCCGACTCGCGGATGAGATCGGTCAGGAAGTGGCGGCAGTCATCATCGCACACGATGCAGATGAAGCGCTCGAGATGGCACGTAGGTATGGTGCCGATAGGGCATACGTGATCGAAGGGGAGTGCTACCGTCATTTCACCGCGGACCCGTATGCCGAAGCATTCTCTTATCTGTGCGAGAAGTACCAGCCCGAGATCATCCTCGTAGGCGCAACAGCGAACGGACGCGAGCTCGCATCGCATGTGGCGGTGAAGCTTGAGGCGGGATTGACCGCAGATTGCACAGCTCTCTACATCGATCCTGAAACAGCCGTCATGCAATGGGAGCGTCCCGCATTCGGCGGTAATCTCTATGCGCGTATCAGTGCGAATACGCATCCACAAATGGGAACGGTGCGTCCGGGGGCAATGCCGCTGCCCGAGCCAACTCCCCATCAGAATATGGAAATGATCAGGGAAGACTTTATCCCTCAACAGGTGCGTGTTCGGGTGAAGGGCTTCATCAAGGACGCGACAGATAACGGCATATCCTTGCAAGATGCAGAAGTTATCGTTTCGGGTGGACGCGGCATGAAAGGCCCTGAGAACTTCGCGATGCTCGAAGAGTTGGCGGCGTTGCTCGGCGGAACCGTGGGTTGTTCGCGCTCAGTTGTTGAAGAGGGATGGCTTCCTGCGAGCAAACAGGTTGGTCAGACGGGCTCATCGGTTTCACCACGGATTTACTTTGCTTGTGGAATATCAGGTGCGGTACAGCATGTGGCAGGAATGGACCATTCCGATGTGATCGTTGCGATCAACCAGGACCCTCATGCGCCCATTTTCGACGTGGCCGATTACTGCATCGTGGGCGACGTGTTCGAAGTAGTGCCCGCTTTAATAGAAGAGCTCTCTAAGAAATAGTTGCGCTTCATTGCGTTCACCGTATAAGTCTTGCAGGTTGCTTGACCGAAAAAATGTCTGTAGTACAATAACAACTCGCCTCGTAAACATTCGACGGCACATACTGGTCGGATAGCTCAGTTGGTAGAGCAACGGACTGAAAATCCGTGTGTCGAGGGTTCGAATCCCCCTCCGACCACCATGAATCTTAAAGCCTCCACGCTTGGAGGCTTTTTTCATGTTCTTTGGGATTTTCAAGTGAAGAAGGGTAAGCCTCCTGAGGGATCCCGCCAGCCAGCAATGGTCGGCGGGATTTCTTCTATGGCGGGGTTCTGCGCGTATTCGAAGGCAGAATCGATCTTCGAAAGCGCCCTCAAACTTGCCTTGAAGGGGTAGTGGTAAAGTTGTAGCATCAGCTGAAATGCTATTCGAACTGTGTCAGTTTTGATCCGGCATTCAAATTCGAGAATAACTTTCTGTGTGCTTCTGTAGAGAGCGCAAGAAAAATAAGGAGTCTAATAATGAGCGAATCATGCAGCGATAACTGTCAGACCTGCGGAAAGACGTGTGCTGAGCGTCGCGAGCCACAGAGCATGCAAGCCGCGCCGAATCCTAGATCGAACATCAAGAACGTGATCGGCGTGGTGAGTGGCAAGGGCGGTGTTGGTAAATCGCTCGTTACTTCGCTGATCGCATCGGCGCTTGTGAAGCAGGGAAAGAACGTGGGCATCCTTGATGCCGACATCACAGGCCCTTCCATTCCTCGTATGTTCGGTATCGAAGGCAAGGCGATGGGATCTCCCGATGGCTTACTTCCTGCGGTGGCAGCCGATGGCACGAAGGTCATGTCGACCAATCTGTTGCTTGAAAACGATACCGATCCGGTCATTTGGCGTGGCCCTATGATCGCTGGGGTGGTCAAGCAGTTTTGGAGTGATGTGGTGTGGGGTGATATCGATTATCTGCTCGTTGACATGCCTCCAGGAACGGGCGATGTTCCGCTCACAGTCTTTCAATCGTTGCCGGTCGATGGCATCATCGTGGTCACTTCGCCGCAAGAGCTGGTGGGCATGATCGTGGCAAAAGCGGTGAATATGGCAGAGGCGATGAAGGTTCCTGTGCTTGGCCTGGTCGAGAACATGGCCTATTTCGTATGCCCGAACTGCAACGAGAAACACTATCTCTTCGGCGAAAGCCAGGTGGATGTGCTCGCGCAAGAATATGAGATCGGCGCGACCGCTCAGATTCCCACGAATCCTACCATTGCCGCGCTGTGCGATGCGGGCAAGGTCGATCAGGTGGATTCTTCGTGGCTTGACGATATCGTGGCCGCCATTGTGTAGCGCCCGTGCTGCTACTTCGGTAAAATGAGGCAAACCAACCGAAACGGTTGATCCATCGATAGTTCGGGTAGGAACCTATGATTAATTTTGAAGCAGCTACGCCCGGTGCTCCGGCGCAAACGCTCATCGATGACCAGGTTGCGAGTCGTATTCACGCCAAGGACAGCAACCTTTTCAACTTCTCCGAAAATGCCCAGCTTTTCGCCCGTGATTTCATGGGCTGGACCACGCTGGCAAGCGAGCCGCCTCTGGCGCTTTCCGAGATTCAGAACTTCGCCGATTCCTTGATCGCGCGCGGCTTGAAGACGGTCGTGCTCGTGGGGCAGGGCGGATCTACGCAAGCGCCCATGACGCTCACGAAGTACAACAAAGCGGATTCTTCGCTCATTTCGTTCAAGACCATCGACTCGGTTTCGCCGGTGCGTGTGCGTGCCATCATGTCGGAATGCGATCCGAAGACCACGCTCGTCATCCACTCTTCGAAATCGGGCAGCACGATCGAGCCGCACACCATCATGCAAGCGGTCATGGCGATCATGCGCGAGAAGCTCTCGCAAGAAGAGCTCTACAACCATCTGGTCGCTATCACCGACCCTGGTTCCGACTTGGAAAAGCGCGCGAAAGAAGAAGGTTGGCTGCGGGTGTTCACGGGCGAGCCCAGTGTAGGCGGGCGCTATTCGGCGCTTTCCGTGTTCGGTCTCTTGCCGGCTGCGCTTGCAGGCATCAACCTCAATGCGCTCATGCGTAGCGCAGCACGTGCCGAGATGCTGTGCAGTAGCGACAGCGTGGACAACCCCGCACTCGTGCTGGCATCCTTCCTTTACGAAAACTATGTGCAAGGACGCAACAAGTTCGCGTTCCTCTCGCCGAAGCGCGGTCGTGTTCTGGGCCTTTGGATCGAGCAGTTGGTGGCAGAAAGCTTGGGCAAAGAGGGCGAAGGCATTCTCCCCAACATCGAAACCGATTCGCTCACGCTCTCCGAAGACACGAAGGACCGTACGGCGATCATCTATGAGACCAAGACCGACCTCTTCGATGAGCGTCTGAATTACTATCAGTCGCTCGAGTTCTTGAACCCCGATATCCCGCGCATCACCTTCAAGGTCGAGAACGTGATCGATCTTGCCGGGCATTTCGTTATGTGGGAATACGCCATTGCCATGGTGGGCTACCTCATGGAGATCTGCCCGTTCGATCAGCCCGACGTACAGGCGGCGAAGACCGAAGTACTGCGCATCTTAGAAGAAGGGGGCGAAGCGCCTCATTTCACTCAGAACGGCCTAGCGGGCGTGCCGGTTGGCGAGATCGAAGTGCACGTTTCCGAGGCATTAGAAGACTCGCTCGTCGATGAAACGGTTTCGGGCGCGATCACTGCGCTTTGCCGCAGCATCGAGCCGGGCGATTACTTCTCCTTGAACGCCTTCTTGCCCTTCACGGGCGAAGGCCGTCGCGAGGCGCTTGAAGAGATTCGCCACAGCATCGCGGAGCGCTGCCGCATCCCGTCTTGCTTGGAGATCGGACCACGCTACTTGCACTCCACGGGCCAGCTGCACAAAGGCGGTCGCAACAACGGGGTGTTCCTCGTGCTTTCGGCAGATGAACCGCGCGATATCGAAGTGGAGAACGCGAAAGCCCAAAGCCTTGGCGAGCTCGAAAAAGCGCAGGCTATGGGTGATTTTTCCATCCTTTCATCCCGTGGTAGGCGGTGTGTCTACATCCATCTTCCCGACAATTCATCCGTTACGCTGCGCCTCCTTTCGAAGGTGCTGCGCAACGTGGTCGCACGCGTTACGGAGTAGTGAGCATGGCGGAGAACGAAGCGCGCGAAGCGCTCGATATTACGGTCAAAGGAGTAGTTCAAGGGGTCGGTTTTCGGCCCTTTGTCTTCAGGTGCGCACAGAAGTTCCACCTGACGGGTTGGGTGTTGAACGCGCTCGACGGGGTAACGATCCACGTCGAAGGTACGCAGAACGACCTCGATTGCTTTGCGATCGCACTCGTGCAAGAAGCGCCCGAAGCGGCCAATGTGAAAGAGCTTGAGCTCAACGAAGCGCCCGTCGAAGGTTTCGACGAATTCGAGATCCGCTTTTCGGATGATGCCGAAGCGAATGAGACCACACTCGTTTCGCCCGATCTTGCCACCTGCGATGCTTGCGTGGCCGAACTCTTTGACCCTGAGAATCGCCGTTATCACTATCCCTTCATCAACTGCACGAATTGTGGTCCACGTTTCACCATCATCGATGAGCTGCCCTACGACCGCGAACATACTTCTATGAAAGAGTTCACTATGGACGAACCTTGCCAAACAGAATACGACGATCCGATGGATCGCCGCTTCCATGCGCAACCCAACGCTTGTTTCAATTGCGGGCCACGTTTGGGCTGGATCGATGTGGAAGGCATGCTTCCCAATGAGGTCCAACAGCTTTCGATCGATAGCCTGGATTGGGCGTTTACCTCAGAAGATTCCGATGAATTCGTTGATGACTGCGTGAAGCTGCTCAAAGCAGGCAAGATCGTGGCCGTTAAAGGACTGGGTGGTTACCATCTGGTATGCGATGCGCTGAACGCTGAAGCGCTGGCGGCTCTGCGCGAACGAAAGCACCGCTATGGCAAGGCGTTTGCGGTCATGGCGCACTCGATCGAGCAAGCGCGTGACTATGCGCTCATCAGCGAAGCGGAAGAGACGCAGCTTGAATCGAGCGCGCGCCCGATCGTACTGTTGCGCAAACGCAGCGATGTTGAGTTGCCGCTCGATCTTGCGGGCGACCTGCCCGAACTGGGTATCATGCTGCCCGCAACGCCGCTGCAGCATCTGATCGCACGCGCTTTCGATGGCCTGCTCGTCATGACCTCAGGCAACGTGCATGACGACCCGATCGTGATCGAAGAACACGAAGCATTCGAGCAGCTTGCGGGCATTGCAGACGCCTTCTTGGTGAACAATCGCGCCATCATCGAGCGCTTCGACGATTCGGTGGTGCGCGTGCTCGAGCCGGTTGGGGTAGACCCAGTGGTCCAAGTCATTCGCCGCGCCCGTGGTCTTGCGCCGGCGCCGATCAAGCTGCCTGCTCAAGTGCACGAACTTGGTGAAGAATCTCCCGAGCTGTTGGCAGTTGGCTCCGAACTTAAGAACACTTTCACGATCACGCGCGGTGAAGAGGCGTTCGTTTCGCAACATCTGGGCGATATGGAGCATGTTGCCTCGTTCGACAACTGGCTCGAAACGAAAGATCTCTACGAGAAGCTCTTCCATCTGCAGCCCACCAAGCTTGCGTGCGATCTGCATCCTGAATACGTGCTCAGCAAATGGGCACGCGCGCAAGCAAGCGAACGCGATCTCCCGCTTTGCGAGGTGCAACATCATCATGCACATGTGGTTGCGGCCATGGCGGAGAACGAGCTCGAAGGTCCGGTCTGCGGTATCGCGTTCGACGGCACGGGCTACGGTGTTGATGGCGCGATCTGGGGCGGCGAAGTGCTGCTCTCGAATCTCACCACGTTCGAGCGCTTCATCAACGTTGCGTACTTCCCGTTGCCGGGTGGTACGCAGGCGATCCATCACACCGATCGCTGTGCCTATGGCGTGTTGTGGGCGTTCGATCTGCTTGAGCACCCCTTTGCGCAGGCTTTCTTCGCCGATCAGGAACAAGAGACCGAGCTCATGACTAAGATGATCGAGGGCGGCATCAACACCCCCTTCACTTCTTCGATGGGACGCCTCTTCGATGCAGCCTCAGCGCTTCTGGGTATCTGCAACGAGCCGCGCTACGAAGGCGAAGGTGCGATCCTGCTCGAGGCCGAGATCGCGAAGGGTTTCGGCACAGACGCAGCCGCTGAACTGAAAACGCTCCTTGCTGAAGCTGAGAAAACGACCTCATCGCTTGCGCAGGAAGCGGCGGATCCAACGGCCGAGCTTGATGCGGTTGAGCGTTACCAGTTCGGCCTCATAAAGAACACTGCCACCGAGCAGAGCACCGCGCAAGACACGTCCGTGTTGCTGCTCGATCCTGCCCCTGTGTTCGAAGCACTGCTCGATGATCTGCAGGCAGGAGTCGATAAGGCTCTCATCGCGCGCCGCTTCCACGAAGCGGTGGTGCGTGCCATCCTCACGGCAGCAGAGACCGTGCGCGCGCTCTACGACATCAATATCGTCACGCTTTCGGGTGGAGTTTTCATGAACCGCTACCTGACCGAACGTGCCCTTTCAGACCTGCAGGCTGCAGGTTTCACCATCGCCCTCAATCGCGAGCTGCCGCCTAACGATGCTTCGGTCTCCTACGGCCAGGCTGTGATAGGATTGCACTCAAATGAGGGAGGTCAGTAATCATGTGTTTAGCGATTCCAGCCCAAGTCAAAGAGATCGATGAAGGCAATCTTGCCACGGTCGATATCCTCGGCGTAACGCGCGAGATTTCCCTCGACCTCACGCCCCAAGCGGAAGTAGGCAGCTATGTGCTCGTGCACGCGGGTTTCGCCATCGAAGTGGTCGATGAACAGTTCGCCCAAGAAACGCTCGATCTGGTGAAGAGCTTCCCCGAACTCGCCGATCTTGAAGGGGTCTAGTTCATGGACCTCTCTGTCTTCAAAGATCCCGCGCTTGCCAAAGGGCTCATCCACTCGATCGATTCATGGGCGCCTGAACAGGCAACGCTCATGGAAGTATGTGGAACGCATACGGTTGCCATCGCGCGCAATGGCCTGCGTGATCTGATGCCGAACGACACGAAGCTCGTTTCCGGTCCAGGGTGCCCGGTTTGCGTAACCTCCAACGAAGACATCGATACCGTTATCGCGCTCGCGCGCATCCCGAACGTGATGATCGCCACGTTCGGCGATATGACGCGCGTTCCGGGTTCTACCTCAAGCCTCCTCAAGGAACAGGCCGAAGGTCGCTCGATCAACATCGTCTATTCGCCGCTCGATGCGCTCAAGCTTGCTCAAGAGCACCCCGATAAAGAGATCGTGTTCGTAGGCGTTGGCTTCGAGACCACCACACCCCTTGTTGCTATGGCTATCAAGCGCGCCCAAGCGCTCGGCCTGAAGAACTTCTCAGTGTTCGTCGCGCACAAGAATATGCCCAATGCTCTTGAAGTGATCGTTTCCGATCCGGAACTGAAGATCGATGCGCTCATCCTGCCCGGTCATGTTTCCACGATCATCGGCACGAAGCCCTATGAATTCCTCGCAGAAAAATATGGCATCCCTGGCGTGATCACCGGTTTCGAGCCCGTTGATGTGCTGCAAGGTATCGCCATGATCATGCGCCAGCTTCACGAAGGGCGCGCCGAAATCGAGATCGCGTATTCACGCGGAGTCATGCGTGAAGGCAACCCGGTCGCGCTCGCTGCGATCGACGAAGTGTTCGACACGGTCGATGCTACCTGGCGCGGGCTGGGCGTGATCCCTGGTTCAGGCTATGCGATCCGCGAAGAGTTCGAAGACTTCGATGCGGTCAAACGCTTCCATCCCGAAGTGGAGCCCACGCAGAATCCAAAGGGCTGCCGCTGTGGAGATGTGCTTCGTGGCATCATGGCGCCAGACGAATGCCCGCTCTTCCGCAAAGTCTGCACGCCAGAGAATCCGGTCGGTCCGTGCATGGTCTCTTCGGAAGGCTCGTGCGCTGCCTATTATCGTTACTATTAAGAGCAGCTTCTTGAAGGGCAGTTGCGCAGCGCGCGCTTGCTCGGTCTATCCCTATCCGTTTCACTCGTTTGTAGCTCCACAGTTCTGTGCCAAGCCCGTATTTCTTGAACGCTTGTGCTTTCGCCCCAGTGCTTCTTAAAAGATGCTTACACTTTCCTGGTGCAGGCCATCCCTGCCGTTATAATCGGAAGAGCAAATCGCACGCGAAGGCAAACGGAGACATTCATGGAAGAAACCCAAAAGCAAAAGCTCGACCCGCGCATCAAGAATGTATGGCGCGTAAGCGACACGATCGCTCTCACGCTCATTTTCTTGTGTGTTTTCGCAGTTGGTGGGATCGCACTTCTTGTCGATGAGAGCACGTCTTGGTGGGCGGGTCCGTATTGTCTCATATCGTTCATCTGCTTCGTTGCTTTGCTCATCCTGTTTTGGGTGGTCATCACGCCGCTGCGCTACATTCGCTGGAGCTATGCCCTTTCGAAGGAATTCCTCGATATCATGCGTGGCATCATCGTGCGCAAGCACACCGTAGTGCCGTTCATTCGCGTACAGAACACCGACACGCGCCAAGGTCCGCTTCTGCGCATGATGGGGCTTGCGTCGGTCACGATCTCGACCGCAGCTGGATCGATGGAGATCCCCGGGCTTCCCGCTGCTGAGGCTGAAACGCTGCGCGATCAAGCTGCCGAATTCGCTCGCCTTGCCAAAGAGGATGTGTAGCGCGTGGAATCTCCCAATACTCCTCCATCGAACGAAACACCCAAGCCGCCCGCACCTACGGGCGCGCCGGTGGCCATGCCTGCTCCCAAGCCCGCATCTGCGCCCGCGTCTGCTGCAGCACCAGTGAAGCATAAGCTCAATCACAGCTACGTTTGGCTCGGTGCTCTGCGCATCGTACCCTTTGTGTTCGTGGTGGCTATTGCCTCAGCAGGCGATGCACTCTTCGAATTGATCGACATCTATACAACGGGTGGTTCCATCCTTATCGTATTGCTGGCATTGATCGCTATCGTTCTTGTGGCCACCGGCATCGCGATGCTGGTGCGATTCATCAGCTACAACTACATCTGGTACGAGTATTCCAACGAAGAATTCAGCTTCTATTCGGGCATCATCTCGAAGAAACGCGCTCACGTTCCCTATCAGCGCATCCAATCGATCAATCAGAAAGCAACGCTGTTCCAGCGCATTGCGGGAGTTTGCACCGTGAGCATCGAAACAGCAGGTGGAGCATCGAACACTGCGATCACGCTTCCTTATATTGAGAAGTCGGCAGCTGAAGCGTTGCGCAAGGAACTCTTCGCGCGCAAGCAGTTCGCGCAGATGAAAGCTGCTGGCGTCGAGATTCCTGCGGGCATGACTACTGAACACGCAGCTGAAACGCTCGGCACGGTCGCTTCGCAGAGCGCTACGTCCTCAACGCTCCCTGCTCCCACAGGCGCGCCAGCCACCACTATTCCTGCACCAACGGTTGCGCCAACCATTCCAAGTGCGGACGAGTACAATGCGCTCGACACGCCTGCTCATCTGGTGAACGATTTTCGTGGGGTGTTCGGAGGCGATGCCATCGACACGGGTACCACCACCTATGAATATGGGCTTTCCAATAAGCAACTGGTGCTTACCGGCATGACCGGAAAGACTTCGGTAGTTGTGGTCTTCCTCTCGATATTCGCCACCCTGAGCTCTGTCCTGTCGGGCATCGGCTATATGTTCCACACCTCTGAAGACGAGATGATCAGCACGGTCACGGGTTTGATCGACCTCATCCCAACCTCATGGATGGTCGGCGTTATCGTGAGCATCGTGGGTTCCTTCATTGCCATCATGCTCGTTGTCTGGCTCATCACCGTGGGCGGAGCTTGCCTTTCTTATGGCGGATTCCGCGCGCGTAGGCGCGGCGCACGCATCGAGACCGAATATGGCATCATCAACCACAACTTCAATGGCATCGATATCGATCGCATTCAATCGGTCGAGGTCAGCCAATCATTCTTCCAGCGCTTGCTCAAATCCTGCACGCTTTCGCTCGCGCGTGTTGCGAGTGCTGCCCAAGACTCTTCGGAATCATCTACGAAGAGTCAGGCGCGTCTGGTCATTCATCCGTTCGTCAAGCTCGATAAGGTCGACGAGATCCTTGCAGGGCTTTTGCCGGAGTGGCAAGATCTGCCCGCACCAGACAAGAAGCTTCCTGCGCGTGCGCGCCGTCGCGCTATCACGCGCCGCGCTATCCTGCAGGGCGGAGGGTTTTGGCTGGCTATCATCACTTTCATCACCATGTTCCTACTGGCGCTACCTCTGAACTTCGATTTCCTGTCGTATTCAGAGCTCAGCGATTATCTCATCTTCTACACCATGGCCGATGTCTTCGCGCGCGTGCTCTATGGCGTGGCGCTCCTGATCTTCATCGTGGATATCGTGGGCGCGATCCTTTGGCATAAAGGCTCGGGCTTTGGTTACGACAGCACCTACGTGACGATCGAGAACAGCGGCATCAGCACCAACCGTACCATCACGCCGCGTACGAAGGTGCAGATGGCTTCTTTGCAAACGAATCCGCTTCAGCGCAACAAGCAACTCACAACCATCATCGCTTTCACTGCGGCAGGCGTGGGTGCCTCCACGCTCAAACTCATTGATGCCGAACAAGATGATGCATCTGCCTGGTTCTCCTGGTGCCATCCTGGCGGCAACAAAACGCAGACAGCTGCTGAATCTTCTGTATCCTCGATGCAGTAGAATAGTGAAATGAGCCTGCAGTTGGAAGGGCGGCTCGGCACCATACGTGCTCAAAGCCTATTCAACCAAGATGCTAGATCCTAGAAGGAGCAGCAATGTCAAGCGCTATCGCACCATCGATGAAGACCAAGCCTCAGAAAGACTACACCCTAGGTGAAGAGATCTTCAATGCGGTCACGCATGGGGTAGGAGTCTTGCTTGCCATCGCAGCTATTCCGCTGTGCGTGGTGCAGGCGGTTACTCATGGTGGGGGATTGTTGCTCGCGGCGGCGCTCATCTATTCGATCACGATGGTAGTCGAATATCTCATGTCTACGCTCTATCATGCGATCGCAGTGCCGGCTGCCAAGCGAGTGTTCAAAGTGCTCGACCATTGCGGCATCTACTTATATATAGCTGGCTGTTATGCACCGTATTGCTTGGTTACGCTCATCAACAATAATGGCATCCCGCTCTGCATCTTCGTATGGGTCGTTGCGCTTGCCGGTATCGTTGCCGAAGCGTTCTGGGTGAATCGTCCGCGCTGGATCTCGGCCCTGCTCTATCTCATGCAAGGATGGGCAGTGGTTGTGTGCATCCCGGCGCTCTGGACGCTGCTCGACCCCATTGGATTCTGGCTGCTCGTGGTAGGCGGCATCTGCTATACGATCGGTGCTGTGTTCTATACCTGCACGAAAAAGAAGAAGTACATGCACTCGGTCTTTCACCTGTGGGTGCTCGCTGGCTCTATCTTCCAGTTCTTTTCGATCTACTTGTTCGTGCTTGCCTAAGGAAGTGCGCATGAACTACGGAGAACTTGCTATAGGCTTCACCGCGCACGATTCGCTCATAAGGCGCTGATCTGCCGTTGTCAAAGGAACGCTCGATAAAGAATTGGTACCGCGATCCGCAAAATGCGGTGATCGGCGGGGTATGCGCCGGAATCGCAGAAAGCGCGAGCATCGATACGCTTCTTGTGCGGGTAACGGCCATTGCATTGTGCTTCGTGACGTTTGGTCTTGCGATCGTTCTCTATTTGGTGCTCTTTGCCATCTTGCCCATCAAGCCTTCAAGTGGATCGTTCATCGATCTCGAACCGAGCCGTGTCCAATCGGAGCGCTACCGCAGAGTGGTGAACTTGAGCAAGGATCATGTGCTGTCGGGCAAGCCAGAGGTAAGGGTGTACGAGCAGAAGGCACCTACGCCTGCTGTCTTGCACAGTGAAGAGCTAAGCACTCCTTCATACCGCCTTCCCTTGGTATTCTTCGGTCTTGCGTTTCTCATCACGACGGTTGTGATCGTGGTGGCAACGCTTGCAGAAGAAGGTAGATCGTTCGTGAGCTTTCTTCCGCTTTATTTCATCCCAGCAGGCGTGTTCTTCCTGGTGTCTCCGAGCGCTCGTCGTACGATTCCTATACGTATCTGCATATTCTTGCTTTTCTGTGAGGCTTGCTGCGTAGCCCTGCCGTTCACCGTAGGACTGTACGATTTCCGGATTTTTTTCGTTCAGGCACCCACCTTCTTTGTATGGGTTGCTGCGCTAGCGCTATTGTCCGCCGCCATCATATTCGAGAACACGACTTGTTATGTTGGAGCAATTTTGCTTATCTTAGTGGCAAGTATCATTACTTTCTATGAGTTCGGTGTTTTGACGCTGCCTTCCTATGTCACGTTCGAGAATTTCAAATCGTTTATTGCGCTGGGCTTACTGTGATAAGCTCTGAAGAACACTTTTGGATAAGTCCTATAGGAACTACCGTTCACCTCTATTCCCGATTTGTTCTCACTCTCGACTCACGCTATAATCGTTTCACGCTCTTAAGCATTACATGCAGTAATCGCGCTCCAATCCTAATCAACTGCATATCGTAAACAGGTTTCTTGCTCGTGTTCGCACGTGCAGGCTCAGGACTTGTTGTGTTTATTGGAGGCTTTTTGGCAGCAGCCAAAGTACATAGAAGAAGCGGGAATTTCCTTTCTCGGTTCGTGCTCTTCGGTTTGATAATGCTCGCAGTTGCCGGCATTATTTCTTTCTTTGCAGCAACGCAGGCGCAAGGCTATGGCGAAGTTGATTCCTCGACTATTGGAATTGGTGCATCCCAATCATCAAACGCCACTGCTATCGATTCGCAAACACGACTAGGTGTTTCCTCGAATAACGAGAACCAAGATAACGCCGTGAGTGAAGCTCTTGATCCGTCCGATGGCGCTCAGCGCTCCATCACGGTGAAAGACCCCGATCCGGTCATAGCAGCAGTCGCTGTTGACTATGCGAATCCGCAGGCAGTGGAAAAGGGAAATGCAGTTTGTACCCTCAACCCCTTGCCCACCGCCCCGCGGATCACGCCCGACTTCTCCGATGGTACCTGGTCAAGCGGTATTGCTTCGGCTTATAACGTTTCTACGAACGATAACGGTGCAGGCAAGTTCGGCGTTTCCACCACGGCTTCTGGTCGTCCGCTCGATGAAGGTAGTGTTACGGTCGCTGTGCCAGCCAGCCAGTCTTACCTGCTCGGTCGCGTGGTCGAGATCTGCTATCAAGACAAAGTCGTCATCGCAACGGTTACCGATACGGGCGGATTTGGCAAGTACGGTCGTTGCCTCGACTTAGCTCCTGGCGTTTATCATGCGTTCGGCGCAGATTCACCGAGCGACTGGGGAACACGCTCGATCCACTACCGCTTCCTCTAAGGAGCGTGCAGTATTTCGATCGTGTAGGGTCTTACTGATCGGGTACACGATCGTGTCCCAAGCGAAATTATCACAAGCGTCCACCTCGGGCGCTTTTTTGTTGAAGCACGGTGCAGCGGATGTTGTATGATTCTGATACTGAATAAATCGTGCAGGAAAGGAGCCAACAGGCCATGAGCAACATCATCGTGGTAGGTTGTGGTCGTGTGGGTTCTCGTCTTGCCCTCATGCTTTCCAATTATGAGAATAATGTTTGTGTGATCGACCGCGATCCGCGCGCCTTTGCTTCGCTCGGGCGCGATTTCAATGGCGCTACGTTCGCTGGTGTCGGCTACGACGAAGACGTGCTCATGAAAGCAGGCATCGATGAGTGTGATTTTCTTGCCGCGGTCACTCAAAGCGACAACGTGAACTTGATGGTGGTCGAAATCGCTCGTCGCCTCTACGATGTGCCGCATGCGGTCGCACGCCTTTACAATACGGGTCACGAACGTGCCTATTTGCAACTCGGTATAGACTACGTCTGTGGAACAGCGCTCGTTGCCGAAGAGATATTCTCGAAGATCTCTTCGGGATTGGGCGATCATATCACCACGCTGGGCGATTGCGAGGTTGTGCAGTTTGCGCTCGATCTCTCTCAAACGCGCTCCGACTATATCAAGGTAAGCGATCTTGAATCGCGTCATAAGATACGCGTCTGCGCCTTTGAGCGCGCTGATGGAGAGATCAGTTCGATCCCCACGCCAAGCAGCGTTCTCTACCATGGAGATACCGTGCTCGTTGCGCTGCGTCATGGCATGATCCCTGAAATAGCGAAGTATATGCAGAACTAGGAGCCTTCAATGTATTGCGTGATCGTTGGTGGAGGAATGGTTGGTGAATACCTTGCGCGCACGTTGCTCGCTGAAGGCGATCAGGTTGCGCTCATCGAGGGCGACCCTCAAGTTGCCACGCACCTTTCCGAAACGCTCGAAGGTCCCGTGCTCGTTATTCAAGGCGATGGGTGTGAGGTTGCACGCCAAGAGGATGCGGGCGTTCCTCATGCCGACATCTTCGTTGCTACCACCGGCCACGACGAAGACAATCTGGCTTCCTGCGAGATCGCCAATCGTGTGTTCGGTATCTCACGCGCACTTGCACGCGTGAACGATCCCAAGAATCTGCGCATCTTCCGTCGTCTAGGTATCGAGAGCATTTCATCCACAGCGCTTATCGCACGCATGATTCAAGAAGAAGCTGCTCTCGGATCGATGTCGGTTGCGTTCACGCTCACGAACGATCAGGTGGGGCTTATCGAGATCAAAGTGCCCACCATGCGCAACCATGATAACGAGGAGGGCGTGGCGGCCTTCGATCTCGACTTCCAAGATGGCATCCGTTTAGTAGCCACTTCTCACAACGATGATATTCAGGTCGTGCGTCCCTCAACGCGCATCTATCCTGGCGATCAAGTGATCGTTGCAGCCGATACCGACCTGCTCGATGAAGCGCGCCGGGTTATTCGGTCGCTCTAACTATAGGCATCAGGTAGAATTAACCCTATCCGTCAAAGCTGCTCGCTCGCGACAGTGCGCACGAAAGGACATCCGATGATTGGTCGTTACACCCGCCCCGACATGGGAAAGATCTGGGAGCTTGAAAACAAGTTCGCCATTTGGAAAGAGATCGAGGTGCTTGCGTGCGAAGCGCAGGCTGAGCTGGGAAAATCCGGCATCACCAAAGAAGAAGCACAGTGGATTCGCGATCATGCCGATTTCACGGTCGAGCGCATCGACGAGATCGAGAAGGTCACCAATCACGATGTGATCGCTTTCACCACCTGCATGGCTGAATACATCGACGCCGATGTTCCCGAAGGGCAAGAACCGCCTTCGCGCTGGGTGCACTACGGCATGACCTCTTCCGATCTGGGTGATACCGCCTTGTCGTATCAGATCACGCAGGCATGCGACATCATCATCGAAGACATCAAACAGCTCGGCGAAACGTGCAAGCGCCGCGCTTTCGAATTCCAGAACACGCTCTGCGTTGGTCGTACGCACGGCATCCACGCTGAGCCCATGACGTTTGGCATGAAGTTTGGCAGCTGGGCCTGGGCGCTCAAGCGCGCGCTTGTGCGCATGGAGCAGGCTCGCGAAGTGGCAGCTACGGGCGCTATTTCAGGTGCGGTAGGTACCTATTCGAGCATCGACCCTTATGTTGAGGAGTACGTCTGCGAAAAGCTCGGCCTCACGCCTGATCCGCTTTCAACGCAGGTGCTCGCGCGCGATCGTCACGCTCAGGTTATGTCGGCGCTCGCGGTTACCGCTTCTACGCTCGAATCGATCGCGATGCAGGTTCGCCTGCTTCAGCAGTCTGACGTGATCGAAGCAGAAGAGCCTTTCACGAAGGGCCAGAAAGGCTCTTCGGCCATGCCGCACAAGCGCAACCCTATCACTGCCGAGCGCGTTTGCGGATTGGCGCGTGTGGTGAAGGCGAACGCTCAAGTTGCCTATGACGATGTGGCGCTTTGGTATGAACGTGACATCTCACATTCGGGTGCGGAGCGCGTCGCACTGGCAGACAGCTTTATTGCACTCGACTATATGTTCTCCAAGATGCAATGGATGCTCGATGGATTGCAAACCTATCCTGCGAAGATGGAGCACAACCTTTGGCGCACGAAGGGTCTTATCTTCTCGTCGAAGGTGCTGCTCGCCCTCGTGGATACGGGTATTTCGCGCGAGGACGCTTATGTGATCGTGCAGCGTAATGCCATGAAAGTTTGGGAAGACATTCAGAATGCCGTTGATGGGCCTAGTTACCGTGAGCGTCTTGAGGCTGATCCCGATGCGCATCTCTCCAAAGAGGTGCTCGACGAGATCTTCGATCCATGGGATTTCTTGACGCGCAAAGATATCGTCTTCGAACGCCTCGAAGAGCTGACGTTCTAGGCGCTTGGTGCACCATAAAAGGGCACTTTCCAAAACGCCCCGTTTCGCTGTTCAAAGAGCTGGCAAATGCCAGCTCTTTTCATGTGCTCACTCCTGTGACGGTTTTATTGAATTGATTTTTGCAACACAGAGGGTTTTGAAAAGTACCCTTCTTTATGGCGCACCAAGCTCCAGAGATCACCGCTAGCTTTTCACGGCTTAAAACTACGATATCTTAGCGCATCTTTTGAATAATATAACGGGGCGTTTTAAGTACCCCTCCCGTCTACGCTGCGTTCGATATGCAAGAGAATGCTCGCTGGCACGTCTGCGCTGCGCTATATACGAGTAGTTGCTCAGAGTCATTTGCGTTTAAGCGCTGAAGGCGTCGCCAGGCTCTTTTGCCTTAGGCGTAAAGATGCGCATGAGTGCGTGATCGTGCTCTCCTTCAACGGTTGTGGTGATCTGGCTGAGCCCCACGATCGTTTTGCACGTACCTGCTGAAACAAGGTACTCCCCATAGGTGTCAGTGTTGTTGGGGATGTCGATCATGAAGAATGTCCGGCTGGCGAAATGAGCACCACAGATTGCACGCGCCGACTTCACCACAAACCAATCCCCGTTCCAAGCAGGCGTGGCAGAGGGCGTGCGACCGAAGCGGAACCACGGCAAATCGCTATAGTGGTAAGGCGTGACGGGCGCCATAGGCGTGTAGGTGCCCAAGTTCGAGATACCATCGCCGTAGTTGTAAATATTATCGAGTGCGAACGCGAAGCCGCTCTTGCCATATCCCAGATTGCATGGGGTCATACGCTGGGGCAGGACCAACTCATCGGCCACAGAGAAATCGGATGCGTTTACTTTCGTGAGTTGGTAGTAAAGAGTCGAGGTATTCATGCGCGGAGCACATACCACCCCTTCGGGCACGCTCACGATCCTGCAACCGAAGGCATGAAGCGATTCGAGCACGGTCTCATAGTTGCTCTGTCCGAAATGGAGTGCGCGCAATCCAGCTTTTTCCTTGGCAAATTCGCCATTAGGATCGGGTATGACCTGCCAAAATGCAGAATTGTCGCATGCAGCGATGGAAGGGGTGACCCAATTGGCATCACCCTCATCGACGAGCAGGATATTCGAGAGCGTAGCGTTTTCGAGCTGCGCGGTGTAAATGCGCCAGGTGTTCTCGAAGATGTTGCACTCGGTCCATATGATCCCTTCGGTACTGCAACGCACATCGTAGATATCGAATCCCTCGTCGAAGCCCTGCGGTTTCTTCATGATCTCTGCTAGGCTTGCCGATCCAAAATAGTAGAGACGGATGGTGTTGAGTGGATGTGAGCTTTCGGTCGGGCACAAGCAGGCTGCGACGGTGTTATTGTCTGCCCAAACAAGACTGCCGAAAGGCAGGTTCTGGGATGCCGAAAGCCTCCAGTAGTCGTCATAGGGCACTTCGGAGAAATCAGCCAACTCGGTAACGGCATCTTGAGGGACCGAAAGGCTCTCGACCGACGTATTGGTTGAGAAGGCGCTCGAAGCTGCACTGCTGATTCCTCCCACTGCTGCAATGCCGCCAATAACTCCGGCTCCGATGAGCAGGTTACGGCGAGTGAGCAGCACCTCGGGAGAGAAACGCCCTTCAGGGGTTGCATGTGCGCTGCCGCGTGCCTGTGCTGGACGAGAAAACGCCCCTTTCTTGCGCGTAGTGGGACGCACACGGGTGAAAGAAGAGGTGCTTCCTGGCGCATGAGCGCTTTTTGCCGCCCGACCATTTCGCTTGGTGGGGCGCGCTTTGGTGGTAGGAGTTTTGTTGCTGCGTTTTTGCGGCACGATGCGCTCTTTCATACCTGGATTTGTGTCAATGCGCCCCTGTTCGCTCAACAAGCTAAACAGGAAAAGACGCAGGGCTATTGTGACATTTGAGTGTCAATACATCGAGAGAAGATGCTAATTGCTACAATAAACCCAAATACAGAGTAACGCACACGCAGCGCTTATTCTCTTTGCGTTGCGGGTTTTTGAGCGTTTCCTTCAGATAAGGAGCACAATATGAGCAACGATACACGTCGCATTCTTCTCGTCGAAGATGAAAAGGCCATCCGTGATGCGGTCGCGGCTTATCTTCAGCGTGAGAACTATCAGGTGGTCGCTGTGGCTGATGGCCAAGAGGCACTTGAAGAATTCTCGCGTCACCATTTCGATCTGGTCATCTTAGACCTCATGCTTCCGCGCGTTCCGGGCGAGCGCGTTTGCCGCGTTGTTCGCGATAATTCCGATACGCCCATCATCATGCTCACGGCAAAAGGTGAAGTGGAGGATCGCATCATCGGTCTCGAACTTGGTGCCGATGACTATCTGGTAAAGCCCTTCAGTCCGCGTGAGCTTGTTGCGCGCGTGCGCGCACTCTTGCGCCGCGTGCATTCTGAGGCTGAGCCGCAGCGTGAAGTGCTTGAGTTCGGCGAGCTTACGATCGATATCTCTGGTCATAAGATCTTGGTGAACGATGAGGTCATCGATCTCACAGCGAGCGAATTCAAGTTGCTCACCACGCTTTGCCGTTATCCAGGACGCGTCTATTCGCGTATGGAGCTTGTGGAAAAGGTGCTCGGCTACGACTTCGAAGGATACGAGCGCACCATCGATTCTCATGTGAAGAACTTGCGTGCTAAGATCGGCGACAATCCGCGTAACCCCAAGTGGCTGCATACGGTTCATGGTGTGGGTTATCGTTTCGAAGATCCCACGAAAGCGAACCAATAAACCACTGCGCATTTGGCGCAATGGGTAACGTAGAGCACCATGGTCGAAGAGAACGTCGAATACGACGAATCCGGCGAGACAAAGCAGAAGAAGGGCGTTTCCTTTACGGCGCGCATTACGCTTTCGTTCGCAGCCATTGCCCTTATGACTGCACTCGTTGCGGTAGGCATGCTCTCGTTCGTATGGGAACAATATTTCCAAAGCTATACACGCGAAAATATGGAGAACCTGGCCGAATCGGTGGCAGGGTCGATCGCCCAAAGCTTTGAAACCACACCTAATGACTGGTATAGTGGCGCACTCGCCGCAGCTAATTCTGCTGCTGCACTCTACGATACGGTCAGTATTCAAATCGTTTCCGCCGATGGGTCGGTGGTGTACAACAGTGGTGCGCATGCTAATTTCATTAGCCCTTCGCTACCTGAAAACGAGCGTAATACTGCTTCTGCACCGATCGTAGTCGACGGCGAACAAGTAGGTACGGTGTTCGTGCGAGTGTTTGGTTCCCAAACACTTCTCACGCAAGCCGATCAAGATTTCCGCAACAAATCCTATCAGGCGATGATCTTTGCTTCGCTTTTCTCGGTATTAGTGGCTATTCTTGCTGGATTCATCCTGGCACGCTTGCTTTCGCGTCCGATCAATTCCATCACGAATGCAGCACGCGCTCTTAAGGAAGGCAACTATTCAGCACGCACACACATGGTGGGCGATGATGAAATTGCACGTTTGGGCAAGACCTTCGATCAGATGGCCGATTCGGTTGAGGCGAACCGCGACATGGAGCGTCGTCTGGTCACTGATGTCGCGCATGAACTTCGCACACCGCTCATGGCTATCCAATCCACGGTTGAAGCTATGATCGACGGTGTATTCGTTGCTGATGAAGCGCGTCTTGAGACGCTCAATTCCGAAGTGAGGCGCTTGAGCCGTTTGGTCGACGCGCTTCTGAAGCTCTCGCGTTTGGAGAACCGTGCAAATCCGGTTGAATTCTCAAAGGTCGATCTGGTCGAGATGGTCGACACAGTGGTTGCAACCCACCAGACTTATGTTGAAGAATCTGGTCTCGAATTTACGTATCATCACGATCCATATGTATATGTTTATGGTAATGCTGATATGTTGCGCCAAGCTACGGCGAATCTTATTTCGAATGCTGTACGTTATACCCCTGAAGGGGGCTCGATTCGCGTGTCAGTCACGCAGGGCGAACTCATGGGCACGATCGTCGTGCAAGATACCGGTATCGGCTTCACCGACGAAGAGGCGAAGAACGTCTTCTCACGTTTCTGGCGTGCTGATGCAGGTCGTACGCGGGAATCGGGAGGCTTGGGCATCGGCCTTTCAGTCGTAAAAGAGATTGCCGATCGCCATGGCGGATGGGTGCGCGCAGAAGGTAAGCCCAACGAAGGTGCACGTTTCACCATCTATATTCCGCTTTACAATCGCACCATGCAGATGCGCAAAGGCAAATCCAAGCGCCTCGGAAATTAGCCAAGCTAAAAGCGCAGGCGGCATGGCGCACGGTCAGGCCTTGTGTGGCATTCGCGAAAAAACCCTCTACAAAAATGCGGAAAATCGTACCTGTACTCCCGAAGGCGGGCGAAATGTTCCATAATAGAGACTTACTGAAAATTGCGTTTTGCCGTACAGGTTCTTCTTGGTGCGGCACTCAGAAAGGATCGACATGCAAGGAATCGATATCAAGCCCGATGCTCAGGGTAAAGTGCGCGATCTCTACGATCTGGGCGACAAACTCCTGCTCGTTGCGACCGATCGCATTTCTGCATTCGACTATATCCTCAAAGACGATATCCCCTATAAAGGTCAGGTGCTCACGCAGCTTTCCTGCTTCTGGTTCGAGCTGCTTGCCGATGTGGTGGAAAACCATCTCATCTCGGCAGATGTGGCCGACCTGCCCGAAAAGTTCAAGCCCTATGCCGATTATCTAGCAGGCCGTTTCATGCTCGTACGCAAGGCTGAGATGTTCCCGGTCGAGTGCATCGTGCGTGGGTATCTCACCGGTTCAGGTCTGAAGGACTACGAGAAGACAGGTGCAGTTTGCGGCATCGAGCTTCCTGCAGGGCTCGTGAATTCTTCGCGCTTGCCTGAGCCCATCTTCACGCCTTCTACGAAAGCAGAGATCGGCGATCACGACGAGAACATCAGCTTCGACAAGACGGCTGAGCTCATCGGTCTTGAAGACGCCAACGCTATCAAGGATCTCACGCTTGCAATCTACGACCGTGCTGCCGAGCATGCACGCGAGCGCGGCATCATCATCGCCGATACGAAACTCGAATTCGGCAAGGTGGATGGCACGATCATCTTGGGCGACGAAGTGCTCACGCCTGATTCGTCGCGTTTCTGGGCGGTCGATACCTACATCGAGGGCACCGAGCAGCCGAGCTTCGACAAGCAGTTCGTGCGCAATTGGCTCAATGCCAACTGGGACCGCAGTGGCGAACCGCCGCATCTGCCCGAAGATGTGATCAAGGCCACCAGCGAAAAGTACATTCAGGCTTACGAGAAGATCACGGGAAAGACCTTCGTAGCCCAGTAACCTATCATTTGCCGCCGAACCAGGCGCCCATTCCCATCAGGAACCCGATCGCTCATCCGATCGAGCAACACCAAAAGGAGAACATCTTTCCATGTCACAGCGCAATCCTCTGAACGACCGCTACCAACAGCGCGAAGGCGGCAAAACGCGCAAGTCAGCCGCTTCCGCCAAACCAGCAACAAAAGCCGCATCTTCGGTCTATATCGCCGACCCGAACGCAAAGCCGAAGAAGAGTTTCTTCGATCGCTTCAAGGGCAAGCAAGAGCCAGAGAAGAAGTCGAGCAAATCCAGTGCGCAAGCCGCTGAGGCAACCGAGCAACCCAAGAAGAAGGGTGGCAAGTGGACCCTCAACGACATGGAAGGGTCCGAGGCCATGGAATCCATGGAAGGCCTTTCAGAGGAGACCAAGAAAGCAGCCCGTGCGAAGTACCTCAATCCTGGTACGAGCGAATACAAGAGATGGCGCATGCTCTGGTGGATCGTCATCATCTGCGGTATCTGCTCGCTCATTCCGCCGGTCATGTTGCCTGAGTACTTCATCGACAACGGGGACCTCTCCCTCATCTTCTTCGGTTTGGGCTATGCCTTCCTGATCGCCGCCGTTGCGATCGATGCGATCAAGATCCGTCCGCTGCGTAAGGCCGCACGCGGTGGCAGCATCAAGGGCGACCGCTCGAAAGAAGCAACGGCCGCACGCAAGCAAGCGAAGAAGGAAGCGATCGCGAAAGAGGAAGCGAAAGCTGCTAAAAAAGCTGCTCGAAAGCGTTAATCTAACTTATGCGATTCGTTTCATGGAATGTGAACGGCCTGCGGGCCGTCATGAAAAAAGGCTTTCCTGCGGTGTTCGACGAGCTGAACGCCGATGTGTTTGCGCTCCAGGAGACCAAGCTGCAGGAAGGGCAGATCGATCTTGACCTGCCAGGATATACGCAGTCCTGGAGCTATGCCGAACGCAAAGGCTATTCAGGCACGGCGGTCTTTTCTAAAGAAGTTCCTCTCCAGGTCATTCATGAGGTAGGCGTGCCCGAGCTCGATACGGAAGGCCGCGTGGTCATCTGCGAATTCGAGCACCTGTGGTTCGTGAATGTCTATACCCCGAACTCTCAAAACGAACTAGCGCGTATCGATCATCGCATGCACTGGGACGATGTCTTTCGCGAGGTATGCCAAGGTCTTGAGCAGGGTATCCTGCCGGATGGCTCGAAGGGCAATGCGAAACCAGTGGTGATGTGCGGCGATTTCAACGTGGCTCATGAGCCGATCGATCTGAAGAATCCGCGCACCAATGTGGGCAACCCTGGCTTTTCGGACGAAGAGCGCGCGAAATTCACGGCGCTTTTGGAAGCAGGCTTTGTCGACACCTTCCGCAGTTTGCACCCTACCACCGAAGGGGCCTATACCTGGTGGAGCTATCGTTTCAATGCACGTGCCAACAATGCAGGGTGGCGCATCGATTACTTTCTGGTGAGCCAGGCGCTCGAGCAGCGCGTGGTCATGTCATGCATTTGGCCCGAGATCATGGGAAGCGATCATTGTCCGATCTCGCTTGAGTTGGACACCGAAGGCTGGGAGAAGCAAGGAATCTCACGCATGGTATAGAGCGGCGCAAAGTACGAAAGATAAGCCAGGCATCGTTGTGCAAATGGCTTGTGGGAATATGAAATAGCAGACAACGGAGTGCGTTGTCTGTATGAGGATAAGAGGAATCACATAATGGCAATGGACATGGACAAGATCGAAGAAGGCGTCAAGCTCATTCTTGAGGGCATTGGCGAAGACCCGCAGCGTGAAGGTCTGCAGAAAACCCCCGAGAGGGTAGCGCGCATGTATGCGGAGTGCTTCGCAGGACTTGAGGAAGACCCTGCGGTTCATTTCGAGACCACCTTCGATGAGCACTCTCAGGAGCTTATCCTCTTGCGCGATATTCCGTTCTTCTCCATGTGCGAACATCATCTGGCACCGTTTTACGGCACAGCGAACATCGCCTATATCCCTGCCGCCGATGGCCGCATTTGCGGGCTTTCTAAGCTTGCGCGCTTGGTGGAGGTCTTTGCGCGCCGTCCTCAGGTGCAGGAGCGCCTTACCTCGCAGATCGCTGATACGCTCATGCGCGAACTCGCGCCGCAAGGAGTCGTGGTCGTTATCAAGGCCGAGCATATGTGTATGAACATGCGTGGCGTGAAGAAGCCAGGTTCGAAAACGGTCACGCGTGCGGTGTGTGGGCTCTTCGAGCAGGATGCAACGGCGCGTGCCGATGCGCTTGCGCTCATGGGCGAGTAGGGGTGCGTAACTTCTGCAAATAAGAAGACGCATGCACGTGGAGGCGTGTTCATGCGCTACTATAGCGTTAACACAAAAGACGGCAGCACAAAGGTTACCCGTCTTGATCGAAAGGATGCGCAATGCGCTGTGTAGTCTCTGTTTTGGGTAAGGATCGCTCCGGTATCGTAGCGGGCGTTTCGAGGGTGCTCGCTGAAAAAGGTGCGAATATCGACGATATCAGCCAGACGATTCTCGACGAGATCTTCTCGATGACCATGCTCGTCACGCTCGATCCGGCTGTGGCTGATTTCAATGCTGTGCAGACCGCGCTCGATGGTCTCGCTGAAGAACTGGGCGTTCAGATCATCATACAGCGTGAAGATCTCTTCCAGTTCATGTACAAGATCTAAGTCATTCTAGGTATTCAACGTGCTGGTCGCCATGCGACTGGTAGAACTTCGTAGGAGGAACCATGCAAGAGGTCATCGTCAATGTTCTCTTTATCGCTGTTCTCGTCGTACTCGCAGGTACGCTGTTCTTCGATGTGAGAAAGAAGCGCAATCGCATGAAGACAGCCGAGCGTGAGGGCGTCGAACTTGCTGCTGACCTGAATAGCAAGCTGCCGGAGGGCTACGTGGTCCTGAAGGATCTCTATATTCTCACGAAGTTGGGTCGTTCGCGCATCGACTACGTCATCGTTTCTCCCCAGGGAATCTTCGCGCTCGAGTATCGCGAGCTCTATGTCTATATCAACGCTGATGAGGAAGGCAGCCGCTGGACGTTTGCACCCGGCATCAAGGGCAAGCCATTCACGAGTCCGCTCTATCAGTCGAAGGTTCATCTTCATTGCATCAAGGAGCTTATCGGCGACAAACCCGGCCTTAAGTCCTATCCCATGGTCGCGTTCCCTACGGTTGCCGAGATCAAACTCAAAAACCCAAGCGACGAATGCTTCGTTGGCTTGGTCCCTGAGGTCATCCCCTTCATCGAAAAATGGCAGGGCGAGCCATGCCTGAGTGCTGAAGAGGTAGCGGCGATCGTTGAACTGTTGAAGCTCAACAGCGAAAAAGTTCATGAAATGGAAAAGCCTGAGCCTGCGAAAGAGATTCCCGAAGAATACAAAGCCTTCATCCCCGCCGACTTCCGCGATCCTGAAGAAGACGACGAGGATGAAGATTACGAAGATGAGGACGAGGTAACCGAAGAAGATCGCTTGCCCGAAGCGCAAGAGACTCAGGATGAAGCAGGGAGTGCGGCAGCTTCCGATAACGTCCAAGCCCAAGCTTCTTCTGCGGATGCCGATTCCGACACACAACAGAAGTAGTGTGCAAGAAAGCCATGGCTACGTCTGAACTCAACCCTAATGAAATGGGCATCTCGCATGCTCCTGAAGCTGCGCGATCGTTCGGTGAATTCGTCGACACGATCGCAGCATTGCGCCGTCCAGATGGATGTCCGTGGGATCGCGAGCAAACGCATGCCTCCATCGCTTCGAATATGCTCGAAGAAGCCTATGAAGCGGTTGATACGATCGAAGCGAACGATACCGAGCACCTCTGCGAAGAGCTGGGCGATGTGCTGTTGCAGGTAGTCTTGCAAAGTCAGATCGCAGCCGATGAAGGCGAGTTCACTATCGATGATGTGTGCCGCGCGGTCAACGCGAAGATCATCCGTCGTCATCCTCATGTGTTCGGCGAAGCGCAGGCGGGCGATGCGAATAGCGTGCTCGATATCTGGGATAAGATCAAGCTCTCCGAACGCGCGCAGGCTGCGCAGGATGCCGCTACATCGGGTGAGGCGAAGGGGCAAAAGCCCGAAAGCATCCTTGCGAGCGTGCCAGTTTCATTTCCTGCGCTCATGCAAGCACAGAAGATCTCGCGCAAGGCAGTTGCTGTCGGTTTTGAATGGGATTCCGTGGCGCATGTGTGGGAAAAGGTTCACGAGGAAGTACGTGAGTTGCAAGAAGCCTATGCACGCGCGCCAAAGTCGGAGAATGGCAAGATGCTCAAGAACACGCCTGAGTTTCATGAGGCCGAACTTGAAATGGGAGACGTGCTCTTCTCGCTCGTGAATGTGGCGCGCAAGATGGGTATCGATGCCGAAGGCGCTTTGCGGGCAACATGCACGAAGTTTCGCAATCGCTGGGAAGCCATGGAAGATGAAGCGTTCGATCAAGGCGTCCAGCTCGAAGAGCTTCCTATGGAAAAGATGCAGGCACTTTGGGATAAGGCGAAGGCAGCTGAATAGGTCGCTGCGCAGTAAGCCCAAGGGTTCGCTGAAGGCCAACGGCAAGGGCAGCACCCTAAACAGAAGTTTTTACCTCTCCCGTTTTTGGTGGTTGACACTGCGTTGCTCTATTGAGAAAATAACCAATGCTGCAAAGCTTACTGCTTGCAACGATATGCGCCCTTACCTCAGCTGGATAGAGGGACTGACTACGAATCAGTACGTCGGGGGTTCGAATCCCTCAGGGCGCACCATTTTTGAACTTGTAAAAACCCTGCTCATGCGGGGTTTTCTTTTTTTTTAAGTACCAGCTCGTTTTAGGTGAGAATGGCGATGAATCTACTAAAGAGGGGTATCAGAGCCAGCTAAGAGCGAAAAACAATTCGACAGAGAATAACAATAGAGCATAGAAATGTGCTCTGTGCACGCTGTCCTTAGCGATGCTTACTACCCGAACTTATATCACAACAAAAGCAGATTGCATCAATCAGGGCAGTTGCGATTTCATTAGCATGTTCAGCATCAAGACCAGAAACATTCATCACATAGGTTGGTTGCAGTAATGAGTTCTCTTGGCTATGCGTAGTAAAAGATAAACGCGGACAAAGGCGCTCTTCTACTATTGGAGAAAAGCAATATTCGTCAAGTTTTATCAACTTGATGCCTCGTTCAAGGCTGGCGTTCTCAAACGGTGTTGCCGAGCGGGCCCCTGCGGGCAGATCGACTTCCATCAAGAAATGTAATCCACTGCCGACCCCTTTGAAACGCACGTGGTTTCCTGCTTCGCTTGCCATGATCTTTGCGACCAAGGAGTCTTGTAGCCGTCGATACGCAGTCCGTTGGCGGTTCACATGACGCTCGTAGTCGCCAGAAGCGATGAAGCGCGCGAGCTCAAGCTGTTCGAGCGCACCGACCATGCAAGCACGTGCCATAAAGCGTTCGTTGAAGGCAGTGAGCAGCTGCGGCGGCAACACCATATACGCAATGCGAAATACACTCCCCAAGCTGCGGGTGAAAGTGTTCATGTAGATCACCGATCCCTGAGTGTCCTGCATGAAGAGCGGAGGGATCGGTCGTCCACGCATGCGAAATTCGCTATCGTAATCATCTTCGATGATATAGCGCTTCAAAGGGCGGTCTTTAACATCTGGCCTCTCTGCGTTGCGAAAAGTGTCTTGCTTGCTTGCTTCGCGAGCCCAATCGAGCAATTCATGACGCCTCACCGCACTCATCACGCTCCCGGTGGGAAATTGATGAGCAGGAGAACAATGGGCAATGCTCGCCTTACTTGCTCTAAGCGTCGCAACATCAAGCCCGCTTTCATCGACAGGGATGCCAACAACGTGCGCACCGCTCAGTTCGTAATGTGTGCGCAATGCAGGGTAGCCAGGGTTCTCTACCGCAAAGGTACGCTCACGTCCAAGAAGTTGCACTAACACCCCGTAAAGGTCCTGCGCCCCAGCTCCGATGACGATCTGCTCGGGCGAAGCCTCCAACCCGCGAAAGTGAGCCAAATGCTGAGCGATCGCAGCGCGCAATTCTTCTGACCCACGGTTGTCGTGCGCAGTTCGAAGAAGCAGACCTTTCGAAGCCTCGCTGAGCGTGCGTCTGACCGTTTTTGCCCAAATATGAAAAGGAAATTGATTGCCTGATCGGTCGTTTCCTGAAAAATCAGCGAGCAAAGGTGTTGCTTGGATCGAAGGAACGGAAGAAACGCTCAATCGGACCGGATCGATCTGCCTGGCGGCCGCTTCGGCATTCAGCTGATGCTCGATTTGTTCGCTACCTGCGCTCATGTCGTGCGCTTGAACAGAAGGAAGCTCGTTCACGAAATACCCGCGGCGCTCTTTCGCTTCAATATAGCCCTCGGCAGCAAGTTGACGGTAAGCGCTTTCGACCGTGATGACGCTGATTCCGAGGTGCTGGGCAAGCGTTCGCTTTGAAGGGAGCTTGCTGCCCGCATCAAGACGGGCCAGTTCGATATCTGAGCGAATCGCCTGGTAGAGCTGTTCGTAGAGACTACGGGAATTCTTCGCATCAAGTTCGTACGTCAACATAGCGTGCTCATTCTCTTTTGCTCACAGGCATTCTCAAAGAAACTGGTCTTAATAAAAACATCGATTTTGGTCATTTCGATATGACCATCATCACTTTACCATGGCAGAGACAACGAAGACACCTCACAGCTTAAAGAAGCTATGAAGAGAAGAAAAGGAGTTCGGCCATGAGCGTTGATCAAAAGGACGGCACCTGCTCTTGCGAGAGCACGCAGGAACGTGCCAAGTTGAATAAGCAGCTTGCGCAGATGCTGAAAGGTGGCGTGATCATGGACGTCACGACACCAGAGCAGGCACGGATCGCTGAAGAAGCAGGCGCTTGCGCAGTTATGGCGCTCGAGCGCATCCCAGCCGATATCAGACTTGCCGGTGGCGTTTCGCGCATGAGCGATCCGAAGATGATCAAGGGTATCCAGGAAGCGGTGAGCATTCCGGTCATGGCGAAATGCCGCATCGGACATTTCGCGGAAGCGCAGATCCTCCAAGCGATCGACATCGACTACATCGACGAATCAGAAGTGCTCTCGCCAGCAGATGATACCTATCATATCGATAAAACGCAGTTCAGCGCTCCCTTCGTATGCGGCGCACGCGATCTGGGAGAGGCGCTTCGTCGCATTGCCGAAGGTGCCGCAATGATTCGCACGAAGGGCGAACCCGGCACGGGCGATGTGGTCCAGGCGGTGCGCCACATGCGCAAGATGAACGCGGAGATCCGTCGTGTTGCCGCGATGCGAGGCGACGAACTGTTCGAAGCGGCGAAACAGCTTGAGGTTCCCCTGGGCTTGCTGCGCCAGGTGCACGACACTGGTCGCCTGCCCGTGGTCAACTTCGCAGCGGGGGGCATCGCAACGCCAGCTGACGCATCGCTGATGATGCAGCTGGGCGCTGAAGGCGTGTTCGTTGGTTCGGGTATCTTCAAGTCGGGTAACCCTGCGAAGCGTGCAGCAGCTATCGTACGCAGCGTTGCGAATTACCAGGATGCAGAGCTCATCGCCGCGCTTTCTGAGGATCTTGGCGAAGCGATGGTGGGTGTGAACGAAGACGAGATCGCCCTCATCATGGAAGAGCGCGGCAAATGAGTGCAGGACCAAAGGGCGTCCCGCGGCAGAATGCGAGGATAGGTGTGCTTGCCGTTCAGGGTGATTTCGCCGAACATGCCGCCAGGTTGCGTGCACTCGGCTGCGAGACCATCGAGCTTCGTTGTGCAGCCGATCTTGATACCGCGCTCGATGCGATCGTGCTGCCTGGCGGCGAATCAACGGTGCAAGCGGCGCTGCTCGAAGAGTTCGCTATGGCAGGCCCGATCAAGCGTATGATCGAAACGGGTACGCCGGTGCTCGCTACGTGCGCGGGCCTGATCCTCCTTGCACGCGAGGTTGAGCATGCCAATGGCAGGAGTGATTCTCGCGCTCCCTTTGAACGCGCGGGTTGGGCCTCGGGCGCGATCGGAACGCTGCCCGTCCAGGTGAGACGCAACGCCTATGGCCGGCAGCTGGCAAGCTTCCATGCAGAAGCAGCGCTTCGTTCTAACAAGGAAGGCGAAGATGAGGCGCCCAACATCCCGCTCACGTTCATTCGTGCACCCCAGATCGTGGCAACTGGCGAAGGGGTGGAGACCTTGGTGAGTGTGGATGAAGCGCCGGTAGCGGTGCGCTTTGGCAACCAGATCGGCATAACGTTTCATCCTGAGCTCGATGAAGACAACACGCTCTACCAGCTCTTTCTTGGTTTGATCGATGCGCATGTTTAAGTTCTTTCGAGAGCACCAGCGAGAAGATGGTGCTCTCGGATAGTCTGCATGGGTGCGTGCGGGGATTGCAAAAGGCAGAGCATCCAGATGGCAAGAGTTCATCGCGCATAACAAATTTCTGCTGCGCAACCTATCCCATGATAATATTTTGCCTGGTATTGAACCCAGGGAGGCCTCATGCAGTACAGCTACAACATCATCGTTGATTCTCCGTGCGAGATCACGGCCGATTTTGCCAAAGCGAACCAGCTCAAAGTCCTCCATTTCACCTATACCGAAGGCAACGGAGACGAAGGCTTATGCGGGGTCGACGACCTGTTCGTCTCGCGTACCGCTCACGAATTCTATGAGGCGATGCGCAACGGCGCAGCTCCGCAAACGAGCCAGCCTTCCCAGCATGAGTTCGAGAGCGCGTTTCGCGAAGCCATCGAGTCGGGCATTCCAGCAGTCTATCTTGCCTTCGATTCAGGTATTTCGGGCTGCTACGAAGGTGCTTGCATGGCGCTCGATCGTTTGAAGGACGAATACGGTGCGGAGAACGTTGCGGTGCATATCGTCGACACGAAGCTTCCTGCCACGCCGCTCAACATGCTCGTGTGGGAGGCAGTTCGCCAGCGCGAAAAGGGAATGCCGCTCGAGCAGATGATAGCGTGGGCAACCGAAGCTCATAACTATATGCATATTCATTTCATGGTGGACGATCTGAAAGCGCTCGCGCGAGGAGGCCGCATTCCCTCAGGCGTTGCTGTGGTGGGAACGAAGCTCGACATCAAGCCGATGCTCACGGTCTCTCTCGATGGCAAGCTTGAGCTGAATGGCATTGCGCATGGTCGCAAGAAGGGCATCCGCCGCATGGCCGAAAACTATCTTTCCCTGCATGATCCTCAGGTGGCAGTGTGCTCTATCGGTAACGCCGATTGCTACGAAGATGTTGAGAAGCTCGAAAAGGCTATCAACAAGCATTCAGAGACACCAGCGTTCTTCCTGGAGTCTTCGTGCGGACCTACCATCGGCTGTCATGTGGGACCAGGCTTCTTATCGTGTTACTTCTGGGGTGCTGATCGTCGCAAGGAAGCATCGCCAGCGAAGTATTTGAGCGACAGCATGCAGCTAGGCGTCTAAGTAACGTCTAGGCATCTAGTTATCCGTCGATCGAGCCACGCGTCGCAAAAGAGTTTTCCTTCGTCAAAAAGAGCACCCAGCCTTATTCGCTCGGTCTGTTCTTCACGACCAAACCTCCTATGAACAGGAGGATGAGAGCTAATCCGCCAACCAGCGAAGGCCAAGGTGAGAGGCTCAACCCTGCAACAAGATATCCAACCAAGCAAATGCCTGCCACCAAGCTCGCGTAAGGCAGCTGCGTGGTAACGTGCGCCAAATGATTACAGCTTGCGCCGGCAGACGAGAGGATCGTTGTGTCCGAAATGGGCGAGATATGATCACCATAGACCGCGCCAGCAAGCGTTGCGCCGATCGTGAGCAGGTAAAGCGGGCTTTCGGGTGTGAACACGCCGATCACGATCGGGATCACAAGCGCGATCGTTCCCCAAGAAGTACCCATGGCGAACCCGATGAATGCTGAAGCGATGAAGATCACCACAGGGAGGAACTGCAGCGCGAAGCCAGCCGAATCGAGCAAGCCAGCGATGAAGGTGCCAGTGCCGAGCATATAGCGGCAGCAACCCCCTAATGACCAGGCAAGCACCAGGATCATGATGGCTTCGACCATCGAGCGAACGCCTTCCGATGCGCCGGTGATGAAGCTCGAAAGGTTCAGCAGCTTGCGCGGCAGATAGAGCAGCGCTGCAACTACCAGTGCAACCACCGAACCGATGCACAGACCCATGATGGGGTTTTCACCCATGGCAGTCGCAAAATCGATGCCCTGGAAGAAACCGCCCGCATACATCATGCCTAGGATCGAGAAGATGATGAGCACGAGGATCGGCACGATCAGATCGTAGACGCGTCCGTTGCGCGCGATGTGGAGCTGGTCGTAGGCATCCAGTGCTTCACCCGCCATATCCTGTAGGCGTACGTTGTCTTCGAGCGTCTCATCGATGTCTTCGCGCACTGCGCTCGAACTGGGCGCGAGCGATTCTTCGGCGGCATGCTTGATGCCTTTGCGCGGCTGCTTGAAACGCGTCTCGAAGGCTTGTTGTGCGCGCTTCATCGGACCGAAATCGCGCCCGCTAGCGCACAGCGCGAACACGAACACGATGGTGAGCAACGCGTAGAAGTTGTAGGGAATCGAGGCAACGAAGGTGTTGAAGCCATCTTCACCCAAATAGCCACCAACGGCAACGGCCCACGACGAAACCGGCACGATGATGCAGATGGGGGCCGCGGTCGAATCGATGATCCATGCCAGCTTCTCGCGGCAGATCTTGAAGCGATCGGTCACGGGGCGCATCACGCTACCTACCGTTAGGCAGTTGAAGTAGTCGTCGACGAAGATGATCACACCCAGAAGCGCGGTGGCAATAGAGGCAACGCGCGGATTCTTGATGCGCTTCACGGCCCACTTCGCATACGCGATCGATCCGCCCGCCTTCGTGATGAGCATCGTGAGCGCGCCTAAGAGCGCCAAGAACAAGATAAGACCAGCATTTGCCGAGATCTGCTCGATGAAGATGTTCGGCAGCAGGCACAGCCCGTCGATCGTTTGTTCAAGACCTACACCAGCCAAACTGAATTGGTAGATGAGCAGCCCAGAAACGATGCCGATAAGGAGCGAAGAATAGACTTCCTTCGTAATGAGTGCAAGCGCGAGTGCGAGAAGCGGCGGAACGAGCGACCACGCACCTGTGTCGAGTAAAACGAACCCTTCCATATTGGTGATTCCGATCTGCTAGTCGAAGGTCACGCCGGGCGCATACAAGAAGCGCGGCTCGATGATGTTCTTACGAATGTAGTGCAGCGTTTCAGCTTCGCCATGTTCGGCAAGGTGCTCGAGCAAGACGAGCAAGAATGCGGCCGAATCGGGATGGATCTCGATGTTGCCCGAGGAAAGCTCGCGCTTGTAGTATTCGAGCGGTGAAGCATCGGTGTAGTGTTCTTTCTCGTACACCTTTGAAGCAGCGACGCGGTCGCAGAGCATCTCGACCATATAGCGCGTGGGGATGGGGCAGCCATACAGCGTGCCATCTCCGCCTTCGATCACGTCGAGCCAGTATTCGTAGTGATGCTTGTTGCGCCCTTTGTGGTGAATCCATCCGCGCGAAAAACCTTTATCGTGGCGTTCGGCAGCATTGGGAGAGCGGTTGCCCTGATAGTAGTTGATGCCCACCAAGAATTCATCGGGCGAGAATTTCGATAGGTCATGAACGAGCCCTTGCCAAGGAATGCCGCAGCGTGCGCAGGCCTCGAAAACGAGCCATTTGTGCCGCGACACCGTGCCAAGATGATGCCAAGCGTTCGTGAGGTATTGTCCGAGCGTTTGCGGACGCGGATTGGTCTTGGCGTTCGGGTCTGCCCACGCGGGGCGCCAGCTACCAGGGGCTGCGTCGCATTTCGGGCCCGTTGGTGCAACTGTAGGCACGGGGGTGCTTGTGTTGTTCGCAGGCGTGCTCGCACCTGTGCTTGCTGCAGGATGCGCGGTGCGATCTTCGGCGTTCTGCGCCGCTGAAGGTTCTTGGGGTATGTTCGCTTCAGACATGAGCCATCCCTGTCGTCTGGTTAGATTGCGTTCTATATACAGAAGATTCGCTTTTCGCGCTACAATACAACTTTACGGTTGAAAGGAAGCGTGTATGAGCGAAGACAAAAGCAGTGCTCTCTATGATGATATTGTAACGGTTAATTCCGTCGATCCGGCCCTCTATGACATGTATCCTGTCAAACGCGGCTTGCGCAACAACGACGGTTCGGGCGTGATCGCGGGCATTACGAACATCTCGAACGTTCATGGCTACATGATGAACGAAGGCGACAAGGTTCCCGTCGAAGGCAAGCTCACGTTCCGCGGCTACGATATCTACGATCTGCTCAGCGATACTTCACCCAGCAAGCGCTATGGTTTTGAAGAGGTCGCGTACCTGCTCATGCTCGGCAAACTTCCTACGCAAGACGAACTCGACCAGTTCGTGGCTGCTATCGATGCAGAGCGCGAACTGCCCGATGGCTTCACGGCCGCACGTATCATGCGCCATCCTGCAGCGGACTTGATGATCATGCTGTCGCGTTCGATCATCTCGCTCTATGCAGACGACCCCAACGCCGAAGATCGTTCCATCGAGCATGAGATCAAAACAGCTATTTCGCTCATCTCTCGTCTGCAGCGCATCATGGTGCTCTCCTACCATGCGAAGCAGGCGTATTTCCACGGCGATTCGATGATCATGCATCGTTTCGTTCCAGGTCAGAGCTCTTCGGAGACCATCCTTTCCATGCTGCGCCCTGATCGCGCGTTCACGCCCGAAGAGGCGCGCATGCTTGACATCATGATGTGCTTGCACGCAGAGCATGGCGGCGGCAATAACTCCACGTTCACCTGTCGTGTGCTCTCTTCTGCCGATACCGATCCGTATTCGGCTTACGCTGGCGCGGTCGGATCGCTCAAAGGCTCGAAGCACGGTGGTGCGAACCATCAAGTGCTCGGTATGCAAGCAGAGATCAAAGAGAACGTTAAGAACTGGGAAGACGACGATGAAGTCGCTGCCTATATCGCGAAGATCGTGAACAAGGAAGCGTACGACAAGACGGGTCTTATCTATGGCATGGGCCACGCGGTCTATACGCTTTCCGACCCGCGTGCCATCATCTGCAAGGATTTCGCGACGCGCCTTGCCGAGGGTACCGAATATGAGCCTGAGCTCAATCTGCTGAAGTCGATCGAGCGCCTGGCACCTGAGGTCATCTTGCAGGAAAAGGGCACGAACAAGGACATGTGCGCGAATGTGGACATGTATTCGGGCTTCGTGTATTCCATGATGGGTATCCCGGCCAATCTCATCACGCCGCTCTTCGCTTGCTCGCGCATGGCGGGTTGGGCTGCGCATCGCATGGAAGAGATCCTCACCGGCAAGCGCATCATTCGCCCAGCATACAAGACTGCGGTCAAAGAACAGGATTACGTCCCCATCGAGCAGCGATAAGGTGACAAACTACCCGGTCGTTCGTCATCTTACGGGAAGCGACCGCTGACCGCCGCATTTGAACGATAAATATGGAGAAGTTGCGCCGTTTGAAAGAGCGGCGCTTCTCTTTTTTCTCAAGAGTAATAAGGTAAAGAATTGTTGTTTATTCAACATTCTTTTTGTAGCGAATAACGCTGCAGTTTGGAAAGGACGGAATTGACCGTCCTTTTTTCACGGATGAAATTCGGAGCCAGGAGACGAAAAGCTCCTCGCTCGCTCAAGCATCGTACGCATCTTTTTTTGGAAAGGATCTGTCTGTATGGGTCTTACACGCAAGCAGATTTCAACAGTAGCCGTCTTGCTCATCGGTACCTTCGTGGTCGTGCTCAATCAAACGCTGCTCTCGCCAGCGCTTGCTTCTATCATGCGCGATCTTTCTATCGATGCGCCAACCGTACAGTGGGTCATGTCCATTTACTCGCTCGTTGAAGCAGTGGTCATTCCGCTCTCGGCGTTTCTGATCGGTCGCTTTAGTACGCGTCAGCTCTTCATCACGGGTCTGATCATCTTCACGGCTGGCAGTTTGCTCTGCGCATTTTCACCCGGGTTCATCTTCCTGCTGCTCGGCCGCGTGTGCCAGGCTATCGCGGCGGGTGTCTTCATGCCCATGATCTTCACGGTGCTTCTGCTCATCTTCCCGCGCGAGAAGCGCGGAAGCGCGATGGGCTTGGTCTCGCTCGTGATCGGTTTCGCGCCGGCAGTCGGCCCGACGCTCTCTGGCGTGCTCGTGGACAGCATCGGCTGGAGGATGCTCTTCGTGGTCATCACGGTGGTAGGTGTTCTCTTGGTTCTTTCAGCGGTGAAATTCCTCGAGAACTATGGCGATTTCGAGCGCACGTCTTTCGACAAGCTGTCGGTCCTGCTCTCAACGGTCGGTTTGGTGTGCCTGCTCTACGGGCTCTCCACCTTCTCTTCTACTACGAATCCCGCCATGACTGCAGGCTTCATCGTGGTTGGCCTGGTGGTCATTGCCATCTTCGTGCGCAGACAGCTTAAGCTTGAGAATCCCCTGCTCAAGGTAACGGTCTTGAAGACGCGCAATTACCGCATCGCTATCATCGTTGCCATCATCAACTTTGGTGTGTTGATCGGCCTCGGCACCATCTTGCCGCTCTATCTGCAGACCCTGCGTGGCTTCTCGGCGCTCGAGACAGGCCTCACGCTTCTGCCCGGTGCGCTGATCGGCGCCTTCGTCGGCTATTTCGCAGGCCGCCTGTTCGACCGTTGGGGTGTGCGCAAGTGCGTGGTGCCAGGCGTTACCATCTTCTTCGTGGGTACGCTCGGCTTCCTGCTCTTCGATATGAACACCGATCTGCTGGTCATCTGTGCCATCTACACAGTGGTTGCGCTGGGCATCCAGTTCCTCACCACGCCGATGAACACATGGGGCATCAATTCGCTCGACAACAGCGTCATCCAGCATGCCAATGCAGTAACGAACACCCTGAACCAGGTCTCGGCTGCGTTCATGACGGCGCTCATCGTGTCCATCTCGGCGCTCGGTTCGACCATCGCACCGAATGCTGATCCCACCATGCAGCTTTACGAGGGCGATCATCTGGCGTTCGTGGCAACGGCTGTTCTGGCAGCTATCGCGTTTATTGTCGTCATGTTCTTCGTGCGCGACAAGTGCAAGCGCGATACGCACATTGCACCTATGTCCATGCAGCAGTTCAGCCCGAGCGATAATACCGATGAGATCCCGGTCTCTCGCGCGATGAACCCAGAGCCGTACTTTGTTACGAACACTGCCTCCATTCGCGAGGTTGCTCAGATCATGGTCGACAACAAAGCGAGCGGCGTTCCGATTGTGGATCATAACAAGATGGTGGTCGGGTTCATCTCCGATGGCGACATCATGAAATACATCGGCCGCAACGACGGCATCCTCGATTCGACCTACATGCTCTATCAGGTTCCCGATCCGCAAACGTTCCCGCAGCGCATCAGCAAGCTCATCGACATGAACGTCATGCAGATCGCCACCAAGAACGTGATCGCGGTGAAGAGCGATTCCTCGCTCGAAGATGCCTGTCGTCTGCTCTCCGAAAAGCGCATCAAGAAAGTGCCGGTAGTCGAGGAGGGTGAGCTGGTCGGTTCGCTTTCTCGCGCGGATGTCATTCGCGGTACCATGGCCAATATCGTCACCATCAAAGCGATGGCCGAAAAGGACGATGCGAAGAAGCCGCAGCTTGCGTAATACCGGCTTGTGGTCGACCTCCGCTTTTATTATCGAGATTCTGCGAGATTATTCACTAGTATAGATATGACCTATAGTATTGAATCGATCTTGCACGCTGAAGAGAGGAGGTGCCATGATCATGCCAGAGCTTACGGAGCAAGACAGCTCTGAAGAGTCCTTGCCTGAAACAGGTATGATCGGCGCTTCCGATCTTTTTCCGGTGAGCACTACCGCCAACGAAGAATCGGATCGTCCGCTCGTTATTGCGCTCTATTCTTCGGTCGGTTCAGGGCATCGTAGCGCGGCAGCTTCTACTGCCGAAGCGTTTGCGCACTTACGCGGTAATCATCCGCTCGTTCCTGAAGATGCCGATATCGAACTGCTCGACATCCTCGACTTCGGGTATATGAAGTTCGATGGCGAGAAGACGACCACGCTCTTCACGGGTCCGACGCGCTATATCTACGACATAACTTGGCATTACGTTCTGACCGGACGCCTTCTGTGGGGCGGCGGCAGCATTTGGTCCTATTTCATGTATTCCGCTTTCACTCGCTATGTGGCGAAGCGCAAACCGATCGCTATTGTGACCACGCACATCGTTGCGGCGAATGCGGCAGTGGCTGCGCGCATGATCACCAAGCTCGACTTCCCGGTGGTTTGCGTGCCGACCGACTATGGCGTGGAGGGGTTATGGCCGCATCGCTTCAGCGACCTGTTCTGCGTTGCCGATGAACTCATGAAAGAAGAACTCTATCCGCGCAAGGTGAAGCCAGAAGATATCAAGGTCACGGGCATTCCCGTTAAGCCGAGCTTCAATCAAGAGTACGATCGCACTGCTGTCCTTGAAAAATATGGGCTACCCGTGGATAAGAAGATCGTACTCGTTATCGCGGGTGCTCGTTTGCGCCAGCCCTATGTGCTCTTTCGTGAGCTCATGGATGAGATCATCGAAGACCTTGCCGCGTTCGATGATATGCATTTCGTTTTCTTGACCGGAAGCGACGAAGAATATGCTGATCAGGTGCGCAAACACTGTACTGATTGCGGCGTCCCGAATGTTTCTGTCTATAACTACGTTGAGAAGATCGCCGAACTGATGAATGCAGCCGACTTGGCTATTGCTAAATCGGGCGGCTTGGCGGTTACCGAATGCCTTTGCTCGCGCTTGCCACTCATCATCGTTGGGCGTTCGTTCGGTCAGGAAGACGCGAACACCACTACCGTCACCCGTGCGGGAGCGGCTTATCAAGTGCTTACCTCGCCCGAATTGTTGGAGAAGTTGCGCGAAATCCAGAAAGACCCTGCGATGCTCGGTCGCATGATAGAAGGCGGGGCAGAGCTGCGCAAGCCCGATTCGGCGCGCAATGTTGCGCTGGCCACACTCGAGAAGGTGGGTAATACCGCTCCTATCAAGAACCGCTTCTTCTGGCTCTACTGGGGCAAGAAACCCCTGCGCACCCGCTAAGAGGCAGGGCGTTTCGTGTTGTGTTAGGGGTCGTGTAATTTGACACCTTGAAAAAGGTGTCAAATTACACGACCCCTAACACAAGCAGGTGCTGACCTGTCTTGTCGGTGGCATCATCATCTTTGTTACGGCGCTTATCGTTTGGAAGCTCATCCCGGTTGATCTCAAGGTGACCGAAGATTCCTCAGAAGATGCTGGTAAGATGGAAACATCGATTCAACCAACGAAGAAGCATGCGGAGGGAGCTTTGATGGAAGCCTACAAAGAAGAGTTCATTGAGTTCATGGTCGAGAGCGATGTGCTCAAGTTCGGCGAATTCACGCTGAAGAGCGGAAGGCAATCTCCCTTCTTCATGAATGCGGGCGCCTACGTTACAGGCGATCAGCTGCACCGTTTGGGTATCTACTACGCACAAGCTATCGAACAGAATTTCGGACTCGATTTCGATGTGGTGTTCGGGCCGGCGTACAAGGGCATCCCGCTTTCGGTGGTCACCGCTATGGCGCTGAACGAGCTGTATGGCAAAGAGGTGCGTTACTGCTCCAATCGCAAAGAGGTGAAGGACCATGGCGACACGGGCATCCTGCTCGGTAGCGATCTGCATGATGGTGATCGTGTGCTCATGGTGGAGGATGTGACCACTTCAGGCAAATCGATCGAAGAGACCTATCCCATCATCAAGGCGCAGGCCGATGTGGAAGTGGTGGGCCTCATGGTTTCGCTCAATCGCCAGGAAGTAGGCAAAGAAGGCAAGAAATGCGCGCTCGATGAGGTTTCGGAGCGCTATGGGTTTCCCACGGCTGCCATCGTAACTATGGAAGAGGTGACCGAATGCCTGTACAACAAGGAAGTGCAGGGCAAGATCATCATCGACGATGCGCTCAAAGCAGCCATCGATTCCTATTACGCCCAATACGGCGCTAAAGCTTAAAAGGTGACGAACGACCGGCTGTTTGTTACCTTAATCAGGGCGGCCGATGCCACCCATGTTCTCGAAGCGCGCTTGCAGCACTTCGTTAGGATAATAGGTATCGAAGGCAGTTTCGATGGGGGTGGTGGCCTCCACGCCGTGGCAGCGCGCATCGGCACGCAGCATCACAGCCACGGTCATAACGATATCGACCATGAGGAACGCGAAGAGTGCCCAAGTCACGATACGATAGGCAAGACCCTCCGTATTCACCTTTGCAAAGATCTTCTTAACGAAGGGGTAGCCTAGGCGCACCCACACAAGCCCGAGTATTCCCCAAATGACCATGTGGAAGATGTCGGTGCGGCCGTTGAAGTTACCAGGCGCTTCAAGGTAGCTCCAGGCAACGATGCCCCAAAACTCCTCCATTGCCCAACTCGCCAAATACTCCACGGCGCCACCCACCACAGCAGCAATGCAGAAGATGCTGAAGTTCGAATGGAACTTGGCACCATCGAGCCTGAGCGCGAAGACGGTAAGAAGGAACGCCCCTGTTCCGTAGATGGGGGAGAACGGCCCCCACAAAAGCCCTGCACGGCTTTCGACATCGCCGTTGAAGGCGATATAGTGCTGTAGGGTCTCGCCCGCAAGCCCAAGCAAGGACATTGCAGCAAAAACCCAGGTGAGCATCAGCAATTTTGACGTGAAGGTTTGCGGCTTTTCGGGCGCTTCAGCGATCGCGTTCGTCTTTGCTGGTGCTTCAGTCGCGGTCATCAGCGCCACTCCGCAATGGCATATTGACGAGGGGCTTTCGCGATGAGCAGCGTATCCGATGCGTGAACGATCGTCGAATCTCCCTGAGAAGCGCCAGACTTCACTACCGCTGTGGTCGATCCTTCATCTGGAGAATCTACTGCCAACTCGACGCCAGCATCGCCTTCGCCCTCAGCAGGCGCTTCGACTACTTCGACATTATCCCAGGTGGCGCTCGAAGCATCGAGAGAGTGGCGTGCCTTCAAAAGCGAAGCGAACAAAGCCGAGAGATTCGCTTCAGCAGTAGGGGAATCGGGTCTGCTCGTGAAAGCAACCACCAGATAAGTGTTATCGCCATCAACTACGATGCCTGCATCGTTAACAGCATCTTCTCTGCCGCTTTCTGAAACGCACCAGCCTGCTTTGTTATATACGGTTGCGTTATCCATCCCGGCTTCAACGGCGCCGTTACGCAAGAAGGAGGTTTCGGTGCGTTCGAACAGCCCTTTAAGCCAGGTGGCGGTGTCGCTGCCCGAGTTTAGGTAATCCCAGATGTGCGTCCAGAGCGTTGCGGAATCGCGTACGGAATAGGAGGGGAAGGTGGCCATGTAGTTAGCGGGGTCGATCCCCATCTCAGAAAGCCAATTGTTGTGGTCCGAGCCGTCGTAGCTGTGCTTGAGCGAACGATAGGAATTATTGTCTGACCATACGATCGCGTCTTCGATACGGTTACTCACAGCAGATTTATTAAGCGTTCCGCCGTCGATATATTCTTCGCAGAGGAACGCGCTTATGGGTGCTTTATAGGTGCTTGCCCCATAGATGCGTGTGTCGATGTTGTAGCAGAACCCGCTACCCGTGTTCAGATTCATGATCAAAAAGCCCACGTCTTCGTTATCGGCTTCGAGCCATGAAAGGTCTTCAGTGATGGAGCGATTCTCATCTTCCGAAAGGCTGGCATACATCTGGTTGCCGCTTTCGACGAGTGAAAACGAGGTAATGGTATCGGGTTGGACTGCGATGTGCCTATAGTCGGTCTCGTCAGGCGTGTAAGTGATCTCGGGCGGCTGCTCTTCTGCAGGCTCTTCGGAATCGGGTGCGAACGTGCAAGCATGCCCGGTGAAGACGAGCGCAACTAACACGATCAAGATCGCAACCACTACTGCTAACAAGATGAACTGCACGCGTGGTGGCAGGTTCAGGCGAATCCAGGTGATGAGGCTGCTCAAAGAGCGCATGAGCAGGGCACCAAGCCAAAGCAAGAATCGCCCAAGAGCTTTCAGGGCGATCCAAAGATAATGGCCGAGGAAGCGCACAGCAGCCACCAGCTTTTCAAAAAATGTCGACATATCGTAGATTTTACTAATACCAAGACAAAACGGAGAAATGAAAAGATCGAAGCTCTAAAATAAACAGACAAGAGGTGCATGCTTCCCGATCATTAGTTACGTTTTGATGTATATTCAATGGTTAAGCAAAACAGCACAGACGATTAAGGGAAAATCATAGAGAGCCTATTAAGGAGTAGTAAGCCTCAATGGTGTTTGTTGTCAGTATACTTTTAGTCGCGTTCTTCCTATTGATGAATGCGTTCTTCGTTGTTGCTGAATTCTCGCTCGTGCGTGTCAGGAAATCGCAGATCGATATTCTCGTTGAAGAAGGCGCACGCGGCGCAAAGCGCGCAAAAGAGATATCAGAGAATGTTAACGCCTATCTTTCTGCCTGCCAGCTGGGCATCACGCTTGCTTCTCTGGCTATTGGTTGGTTGGGCGAACCTGCCGTTTCGAGCGTGATCCATGAGCCGCTTGCTGCGCTGGGGCTGCCCGATGCAGCGGTTTCTGCGATCGCGGTTGCCATCGGCTTCATCATTATCACGGCGCTGCACGTTATCCTTGGTGAACTGGTGCCGAAATCCATGGCTATCTTGAACACCGAACGCTATGCGCTCTTCTCGGCAACACCGCTTTATTGGTTCTATCGCATCACGTATCCCATCATGTGGCTCTTCAACTCCACCACCAATGGCATCATGCGCTTGACCGGCCACGATACCGCCAGCGAACATCAGGCGTATACCGAAGAAGAGATCAAGATCCTGCTCGAGGAAAGTGCAGAGAGCGGCGAGCTTGCTACCGATCAGTTCGAGATCCTCGATAATGTCTTCGATCTTGATGATAAGGACGCAAAAGCCATCATGACCCCGCGTACCGACATGATCGCGATTGATATCGACGACGATCTGGAAGAGATCCTCGAGATCATGGGTGCGAACAAATTCACGCGCTATCCGGTCTACAAGGACAACACCGATAACATCATCGGCTTCATACATATCAAGGATGCGTATCGCTTGCCACCTGATTCGACCAAGGACGACCTGGTCATTCGCGACATCAATCCGGTTCCTGAAAGCCTAGCGCTCGACAAGCTCATGCAGATGATGCAGGACAAGCACACCAAGATCGCCGTGGTGGTCGACGAACATGGCGGCACGTCGGGCATCGTTACGATGAGCGATGTGATCGGTCAGATCATCGGCAGCGTTGAAGACGAATACCTCCACGACGATCAGGACGAGATCCTGAAGGTGAGCGAGAACAACTATCTGGTCGATGGCTCGCTTCCGGTCGATCAATTCGTCGAATTCCTCGGCTTCGAGCCAGTGCCTATCTACGACTATGAGACCGTCGGAGGACTCATGCTCGACTTGATCGACAAGATCCCTGCCGAAGGCGATTCGATCGAGATCCATCACGATAAACGTACGATCACCTTCACGGCTAAGACCATGGATGCGCTGCGTATCGATAAGATCGGTGTCGAATTCAAACTAGATTCCGAAGAAGAACCAACGGAGTAACCCCTCATGGCGAATACGACCACAACGAAGATCAACCGCCTGGGATTAACGCACAGACAGACGGTCATGATCGTGCTGCTTTTAGTGGGCACGTTCGTGACAGTGCTCAACCAAACAGTGGTAGCGCCAGCGCTGCCTTCCATCATGGTCGACATGAGCATCAATGCCGCCACAGGTCAGTGGCTCACCACCGGCTTCACGCTCGTGAACGCCATCATGGTTCCCGTGACCGCGTTTCTGATCGATCGCTTTCCTATCCGCAATCTCTTCCTGTTCTCGATGTCGATCTTCGCGATCGGCTCGCTTCTCGCTGCTTGGGGGCCGAATTTCCCGGTATTGCTCTCTGGTCGTATCGTTCAGGCGGTGGGCGCGGGTGTTCTCATGCCCATGGTCATGAGCGTGCTCATGCTCACGTTCCCGATCGAGCGCCGCGGCTTCGCGATGGGGCTCTTCGGCATCGTGATGGCCTTCGGCCCGGCTATTGGCCCCACGGCTGCTGGCGTGGTCATCGATGCTGCCGATTGGCACATCATGTTCTATGTGGTAACCGCCTTTGCGGCGATCGTGGCGCTCGTTACGCCCTTCACCATGGATCGCGTCCCCGCAAAGCATGCGCATGCCAGGCTCGATGTCCCTTCGGTGGTGCTCTCTACGCTCGGCTTCGGCTCGCTGCTCTATAGCTTCTCCATCATCGGCAATGGCGGTTTTGGCATCGAATTCTTCGTCTCGCTCATTGTCGGCCTCGTGGTGATCGTGCTGTTCTTCCGCCGTCAGCTTTCGATGGAACACCCCATGTTGCGCGTGCGGGTGCTTGCCAACAAGACCTTCTTGATGGGCACGATCATCGGTATGGTCGTGCAGGCGGCGCTCCTTTCCGTGGGTATCTTGCTGCCTATCTATCTGCAATCGTTGCTTGGCTATTCTGCCACCGAATCTGGTCTCGTACTCTTACCCGGTGCGCTCATCATGGGCATCATGGGCCCGATCGCAGGGCGCTGGTTCGACCGCCACGGGCCGCGCGTGCTCGCTGTTACCGGCACGCTCATGCTCACGATCGGCACGGTCATGCTCGCCTTCCTAGGACCTGAAGTGAGCCTCGTCTATGTGGCGGTTGTCATGGCTATCCGTCTTTTCGGCATGGCGCTCATCAACATGACCATCACCACCTGGGCGATGAACGCGCTGCCTAACGACCTGATCAATCATGGCACCTCGGTGAACAACACCTTCCGCCAGATCGCGGGCTCGCTGGGAACCGCTATCCTCACCTCGGTGTTCGCGATGGTGTCGGTCTCGCTCATGGCAACCGAATCCACGACGCTTGCCGGCGTGCACGGCGTGGATGCTGCATTCGGGGTTTCTGCGGTGCTCTGCGCTATCGGATTCATCCTTGTGCTCATCTTCGTGAAGAACGGCGATGCGGAAACGAAGGTCGACCTGGATAAGCAGGAGAAGCAGAGCGTGCTCGCATCGATCATGAAGACCGATGTGTTCACGGTGCCCGAAAGCTCTTCGGTGCTCGATGTGATGCGTGTGCTCGTCGAACGCAAGATCAGCGCGGCACCGGTCGTGGACAGTGAAGGACGTGCGGTCGGGTTCGTTTCCGATGGCGACATCATGCGCTTCCTTTCCAAGCGCAGCCATCTCTACACCGACCCGATCGTCATGATCATGCAGGCTTCGAACGACAACGACACCTTCGATGAGAAGCTTGCCGCGCTCATGCGCATGAACGTGATGGACGTGGCAACGAAAGGCGTGGTGGGAATCAACCTTTCTGCTACGCTTCCCGAAGTTTGCCGCGTGCTCGGCGATAATCATTTGAAGAAGGTGCCCGTGCTCGACAAGGGCAAGATCGTGGGTGTGGTGAATCGCAGCGACATAACGCTCTATTCGATGCGCACGTACTTGAAGGCGCAGCACGATCTGTAGAGCACCTGGTCTAAAGGGAATCATAAGGAATCATAGGGAACATCAAGAAGGGGAAATGATGAAAGATCTAGAGATGGTGAGCATCGAAGAAGGACGCGAGATCGTTCTTAAGAACATTCATCCGCTTGAAGTTGAGCAGGTGAGTCTTATTGATGCGGTAGGGCGCGTGGCTGCCGAAGACCTCACCAGTGATATCGATATCACGCCGTTCGCCCATGCAGCCATGGATGGCTTCGCGCTCAAAGCAGCACAGATCGAAGGCGCGACAGCAGACGCTCCTGTGAAGCTGAAGGTCGTTGCGGAAATCCCCGCTGGTTCCACCTATGAAGGCGATCTGGCACATGATGAATGCGTGCGCATCATGACCGGCGCTCCCGTGCCCTCCTGCACCGATTCGGTCGTCAAATACGAGCTGGTCGATTACGAAGGAAGCGATGGCCGTGCGGGATCTTGCGTTGCGTTCACAGAGCCTACGGCGCTGCGCAGCAATGTCCGCGAAGCGGGCGAAGAGATCGCGCGTGGCGAAGTGGCGATCCAGGCCGGCGAAGTGATTCGCGCGGCAGGGGTCGGCTTCATCGCAAGCTGTGGCATCATGGAGGTTCCGGTCTATCGTCGCCCCAAGGTGGCCATCATCTCGATCGGCAGTGAACTGGTCGAGCCTACGGTCGTGCCGGGTCCTGGGCAGATTCGCGATGGCAATGCTTATGCGCTGGCTGCTTGTGCGAAAGAAGCTGGCGGTATCCCTGCTATTTTCCCGATCGTCAAAGACGACTTCATCGCGATCCGCGATGCTGTGGAAACCGCGCTCATGAATCATGATTTCGTGGTTACCTCGGGCGGTGCATCGAATGGCGATTACGACTTCATCAAAGACGTGATCGAGCAGATGGGTGCGCTTGAGATGACGCTCGTGAACATGCGCCCCGGCAAAGCTCAGGCCTTCGGTTTCGTGGAGGGCGTTCCGGTCTTCGGCCTTTCGGGCAATCCAGCAGCAGCTTACTGCGGCTTCGAGATGTTCATTCGTCCAGCGCTGCGCAAGATGCAGGGCTTCACTACCTTCGAGCGCCCACGTGTGAAGGCAACGCTCGCGAAGGATCGCAAGAAGAAGGATGGGCGTGTGCTGCTCTTACGCGCTACGCTTACACATGATGAAGAAGGCAAGCTCGTAGTCGTGCCTGCTAAGAACCAGAATTCAGGCCTGTTCGGCACGCTTCAACGAGGAAATTGCCTGGCGGTGCTGCCAGCAGGGGTGCCAGAGGGCAAGCGCATTGCAGCGGGCACCGAAGTCGAGTGCATCTTGCTCGACGTTGAGGAAGGGAGCGTTATCTCATGAAGTTCGCAATAATCACTTGTTCAGATACGCGTACGCTTGAGACCGATACGGCGGGCAACGTGCTCGAAGAGCTTATCGCCGAAAAAGGATGGACGTGCGTTTCGCATGTCGTAACGACCGATGAACGCTCGCTCATTGCGCAAGCGATCGTGACAGCGTGCGGTCGTTTCGAAGCTGATATCGTCATCACTTGTGGTGGCACGGGGCTTTCTCCGCGTGATGTCACACCAGAGGCCACCGAAGATGTATGCGACCGTCCGGTTCCCGGCATTGCCGAAGGCATGCGCGCTTATAGCATGAAGTTCACCAACCGTGCGATGCTCTCACGTGCGATGTGCATGCAGCGTGGTAAGACGCTTGTGATCAATTTCCCGGGAAGCGAAAAAGCGGTGCGCGAGAACTGGGAGGCCGTGAACGAGGTACTCGAGCATGCGCTCGCGATGATGGACGGACAAGGGCACTAATACCGACTAAAAGCTATTCAGACAAACCAAAGTGTCGGTTCTCCCCTAATATATTGACATATATAAATATATCAATATTATTGAAATACGTTATATTGATGATTATAAATATATAGGGGAAATATGGACGCTGTTGGATCGTTCTTAATGGATCAACTTCTTAAGATGCAGTGGCTCTCGGATCTGATTGCGATGTTCATCGATGCGATCGGTCTTGATGCTTCGTCTCAATGGGGTGGAACCCTTCATTTTTTCATCTATGACACCATAAAGATCGTTATTTTGCTTTGTGTGATGATTTTCATCATCAGCTATATTCAGAGCTACTTTCCACCCGAACGAAGTAAGCGTATTCTCGGGCATTTCAAAGGATTTAGCGGCAACGTGGTGGGGGCACTGCTTGGAACGGTAACACCCTTCTGCGCCTGTTCGTCCATTCCATTATTCATTGCTTTTACGCGTGCAGGTTTGCCCCTTGGCGTCACTTTTTCTTTTCTCATATCTTCTCCCATGGTAGACATTGCCTCAATCGTTCTCATCATGAGCATCTTTGGACCGCATGTTGCTTTTATCTATACAGTCGTTGGCCTCATCATTGCGGTTGTGGGAGGTTCGATCATTCAGAATTTGAAGATGTCGGATCAGGTTGCTGACTTTGTGCGGGGCGAATCGCTCGATGCGGTACAGGTGCAAAGCCTGAAGAAAAAGCAACGTATATCCTATGCTCTTGGGCAAACTGGTGAGACTTTCCGCAAAGTATTTCCATTCATTCTTATTGGCGTAGCGATAGGCGCGCTTATTCACAATTGGATTCCGCAAGAAATCATCGAGGCAATTCTTGGTGACGGCAACCCGTTTGCAGTCGTGCTCGCCACGCTCGTTGGAGCACCGATCTATGCTGATATCTTTGGGGCCATTCCTATTGCAGAAGCGTTGTTTGAGAAGGGCGTTTGCCTTGGCACCATACTCGCTTTTATGATGAGCGTTACCGTACTGTCGATTCCGTCGCTCACCATGCTTTCGCGTGTGGTCAAGCCGAAGTTGCTTGCTACATTCATTGGTCTTTGTCTCGTCGGAATGATCATAAGCGGCTATGTGTTCAACTGGCTACAGCCCCTGTTCGCGTGAAGGAGACTGCCATGTGCAGATGTAAGAGGAGGTACAGGTGCAGGTCGGTGTGAGCCTGCCAGCCTCGCAAACGGTAACTGACAAATTGATTCGCGAGGTCTCGGTCGGCGGATGTTCGAGCTCCAAGCTCCTTCCTGTCAGCCCCGATGGCCTCCAAGGAGATGGAAATGTTCGATAGCTTATTCACCGTGGAGAACCTGCTTAACGTCCTAGGCACGTTCGTCTACCTGTTTGGAGAGCTGTTCCTGCTCTTCGTCGCCATAAGCTTCTTCGTAGCCCTGCTGCAAGTGTGGGTGTCCAAGGACCGCATCAAGCGCATACTTTCGCGTCCACACAAGGTGACCAACGCGATTCTGGGCGCTGCGCTCGGCGCGGTAACGCCGTTCTGCTCGTGCTCCACCATCCCCGTCTTGGTGGGCCTCTTCAAGAGCGGCGCGCCCTTCTCAGGAGCTATCTCGTTCCTGATGACCTCCCCGATACTTAACCCCGCGATAATCGCGCTCCTGCTCGTGTTCTTCGGTCCCGTGCCAACGGCGGTCTACGCCGTCATTACCTTCGCGTTCGCGGTATGCGCGGGGCTCGTGCTCGACGCGATCGGGTTCTCGCGCTACATCAAGAACGTTGCCGTTAAGGGTGGATGCTGCGGGGGCGACGAGGCAACATGGGAGAACTTGAAGGGAACGTTCTGGCAGAAGCAAGCGCAGGCCTGCAAGTACGCCCTTACGGATGCCGTTGGGCTGTTCAAGGGTGTCTTCGGCTGGCTGCTCCTCGGCGCAGGCATCGGGGCGTTCATCTACGGGTTCGTGCCGACCGAGCTTCTTGAGGGATTCGCGGGCGCGGACAACCTCTGGGCCATCCCGCTCGCCGCAGTGATCGGCATACCCATGTACATCCGTGTGGAGACGATGATCCCGATCGCGGGCATCCTCATGGAGAAGGGCGTGTCCTCGGGCATCGTCATCGCGCTCATACTGGGCGGTGCCGGGTGCTCCATCCCCGAGGTCTCGCTTCTGAACAGTATATTCAAGAAGCCGATGGTGGTGACGTTCGTACTGTGCATCCTGCTCGTTGCCATAGGCACCGGCTTCGCATTCACGCTCATTATGCCGTGATGTCATGCGGGCAAAACAAAGACAGGAGACCCTTAAGAGAAAGGATATAGAAATGGGACTTTTCGGAAAGATATTCGGCAAGGAAGAAAAGAAGGAGAGCTGCTGCTGCGAGATGGAGATCGTGGAGCTGCCCGAGGGCGATATCGCTGCGCCGTGCGACTGCGGGGACGCCTGCGATGCGCCTGGGGCGGAATCTATCACGCTCACGGTGCTGGGCCCGGGATGCAAGCGCTGCCACCAGCTCCACGAGAACGCCCAGGCTGCTGCTTCGAAGGCAGACGGTTCGGTGGGCGTCGAATACGTCACAGACCCAGCCGCGATAGCTGAGGCAGGAGTCATGTCCACGCCTGCGCTTCTCGTGAACGGGAAAATCGTCTCGCAGGGAAAGGTGCTCAAAGTTGATGAGGTCGAAAAGCTGCTTTGTTGCACTACAGAGTAAGTAAGTTTCTTGACCGAGCATCATTCGTAAGAGAATATAGAGAAATATCGAACTATGTGAGGATAGAGGTTTAGCGATGACTTCAAAGGATGCCGCGCAGGTATTCAAGATTCTTGGAGATGAAAATCGATTGCGCATCGTTATGCTCATTGCTAAGCAAGAAGAGATATGCGCTTGTAACTTGCTCGACACTCTTAACATAGCGCAGCCAACATTGTCTCATCACATGAAGCTTCTGAGTAGTTGCGGTTTGGTCAAATCAAGAAAAGACGGTCGATGGATGCACTATTCTTTGAATCATGACTTGTTCAAGCACCTTGAATCTTTTCTTGGAGAGCTAGCCTGATAAGAATGAGTGTAAAGAGCGCCCGGCGGGTATTCAGTTTTTATTGAAGCAACCGATCTATAGCGCTTATCAGATGTATTCCTTCGTTCTTCCAGCTTCACAATTCATTGAGAAATTCAGCAAATAGTTTAAAAGCTATCAATAAGATGGAATCTTTTATCAAGAAGTGAATTCGTTTCAGAGGTCTTATTCTTAAGAGCGGAAGGACCCACCGCTACGAGCGGTGCCAAACACCGCTCTTGCCGCCTTCTTTGTGCACGAGGCGCACTTCGCCGATCTCCATGCCGCGATCGATCGCCTTGCACATGTCATAGATGGTAAGGCAGGCAACCGAAGCGGCCGTGAGCGCTTCCATCTCAACGCCAGTCTTTCCTACCAGCGAAGCCTGCGCTACCACATGGATGCCGCAAGGGTGCGGTCCGCTTGCGTGGCTCGCCTGCTTTTCGGTCGCGGGTGCATCATCTCCCCAGATGGGAAGCAGATCGATGGTCACATTAGTGAGCATGACCGGATGGCAGAGCGGGATGAGTTCGCTCGTCTTCTTCGCTGCCATGATGCCAGCGATGCGCGCAGTTGCGATAACGTCGCCTTTTTTCGCGCGGTGAGAAAGCACCGTGGCGAGCGTTCCAGCCTGCATGGTGATGAAGCCCTCAGCAATGGCAATGCGTTTGGTCTCGGCTTTTTCGGACACATCGACCATATGGGCATTGCCCTGTTCGGTTAAGTGATTCAGCTTCAATTCGTCTGCCATTGGTTCCTCTTCGACGTGCGCTCGTATCGTTCGCGTCTATTCTAGCGCTTAGCCACCCACTTGGACCATTTCGCGTACGGTGCCGGTTCGCGCAGCATGGCTTTCGGGCTTCTGCTTCATGGCTTGCCAGAACAACGCTTCAACATCTTCTACGGTGCCCTGGCGAAGCGCCGCTCTTACATCGAGCTCTTCATCGGAGAAAAGGCACAGGCGCAGTTTGCCATCAGCGGTAAGGCGCAAACGATTGCAGGTGCTGCAAAAATGGTCGGACACCGAGGTGATGAATCCGATCGTTCCGAGCGAATCGGGAAGCTTCCAGTAACGCGCAGGCCCCCAGCCAGCGGGCACAAGTGCGCGCTGGTCTGCGTTGTCGAGCGGATAGGGAGCACCCAGGCCAGCCTCAACGCAGCTTGCGGTGAGCGTCTCGATCAGCTCGGGCAAGGGAATGACCTCGCTCTCATCCCAGTGAGCAACCTCTGAAGAACAGGTCGAACCAAGCGGCATGTATTCGATGAAGCGCACATGGAGCGGGAGCTCTTTCGTGAGGCGCGCGAACGCAGCCAGATCTTGGTTCATGCTGCGGATGACCACGGTATTGATCTTCACCGGATCGAAGCCAGCATCGAGTGCCGCATGGATGCCCGCAAGTGCATCGTCCAAGTTTCCACAGCGGGTGAGCGTGCGATAAGTGGTGGGGTTGAGCGAATCGAGCGAGATGTTCACGCGAGAAAGCCCTGCTGCCTTCAACTCGCTTGCGAAGCGTGGCAGGAGAACACCATTGGTGGTGATCGCCACATCTTCGATGCCCTGGACATTCTTGCAAGCGCCGATCAGGTCCTGCGCTCCTTTACGCACGAGCGGCTCGCCGCCCGTGAAGCGCAAGTGCTTGATGCCGCAACGTGCAGCCACTTCCACCACACGCACGATCTCTTCGAAGGAGAGGATCTCATCATGTTCGCGGGTTTCAACGCCTGCTTCGGGCATGCAGTATACGCAGCGCAAATTACACCGGTCGGTGAGCGAGATGCGCAGGTAATCTATGTTGCGTCCAAAGCGATCTTTCATAGGACTAGCAGGGTGTTTCGGCTTCCCTTTGCGCAAGGTGACTAATGGGTCACCACATAGAGCGCTTCAGGAGGGAAGGTGAGAAACACGCAGTCTCCTCTCTCAGGCAGAGCGTTATCGGCGGTAATGTGCTTGTCGATATTCCATCGTACATGACTTTTGAGGAATGCTTGCTCGGTATTTTCTGGCGGTGCTGGGGTGCGCACTTTGCTATCCTGCGTGCTCTGCAGGTGAAGAGCCGTGGGAAGCTGAGTTCCCTTCTCGTCGACGAACGCAGCCATGACGGCACGCTCGAAACGCGAATCGCTCACACGGTCGCAGCGCATCCTAAACACATTGGGCTGCGCGTTCGATGCCGCGGCACCTTCACGCGCCTGCTTGATGTGGTAGGCGCGCACGCCAAGCCAGGCTACGTCATGAGGGACCACGCGCTTCGTTTCCATCTCCACGCCCCATTCAGGTAGGTATACGCGATGATCGCTCACATAGCGTGCCGGGGTGGTGTTCTTGCAACCCGAAAGCCGGATCGCTGCCAAGCTTCGCGGTTCGTGCACGAGCTCATCCTTGGGCGCTATCTCATCGATCGTGCCATCGCTCACCACCGCAATGCGATCGCAGAAACGGAACGCCTCATCGATATCGTGCGAAACATAGAGGATGGTTCCTTCATAGGTGGCGAACAGATCGAGCAAGCTCTGTTCAAGCTCGCTCTTCAAGTGCGCATCGAGAGCAGAGAACGGTTCGTCGAGCATGAGGATCGCGGGCTGGGCGGCGAGCATGCGCGCGAGCGCCACGCGTTGCTGCTGACCACCGGAAAGCTGCAGGGGGTAGCGCTTCTCCAGCCCGCGAAGCCCGAAGCGCGTGAGTTGACGCTCGATGAGCGCATCACCGTTTCGCTTGAGCACCTCGCGCGGAATGCCCGCTGCGATATTCGCCTTCACGGTAAGGTTCGGGAAGAGCTGGTAATTCTGGAACAGCAGCGCGCTCTTGCGTTCCTGCGCAGAAAGATTCACGGATGCCTTCTTGCCAGGAGCCTTGTCGAAATACGTCTTGCCATTCACGACGATCTTACCTGCATCAGGCGTTTCAACACCGGCGATGCAGCGCAGTGTGAGCGACTTGCCACACCCAGAGGCGCCCAAGAAGCCGAGCGTTTCGTGCGCCGCTTCAAAGGCAACTTCCAGATCGAAGGTGCCGTAGTGCTTCTCGATGTCGACCACCAGACTCACAGTTCCACCTCCTTACGACGATACTTCGTCGTGCGCTTGCTCCAGAGGTTGATCGCGAAGATCACCGCGAAGGAGATGATGATTACTACGATCGTCCAGAAGAACGCCGCCTCGATATTGCCGCCCATCCATTCGAAGTAGATGGCGATGGGAATGGTACGCGTGATACCCGCGTAGTTGCCCGCCAGAAAGAGCGTTGCGCCGAACTCGCCGAGCGCACGCGCGAAGGCGAGCATGGTGCCAGCAGCCACAGAAGACCAGGCAAGCGGCAGCATGAGTCGGAAGAAGATGCGCCCTTCGCTCCAGCCGAGTGTACGGGCGGCATCGAGCATGTCGGCGTCGATCGATTCGAAGGCGCCGCGAGCCGAGCGATACATGAGCGGGAAGGCTACGACCACCGCTGCGATAACGGTCGCCTGCCAGCTGAAGACGAGGGGGAACCCGATCTGGTCGAACCACGCGCCAACGGGGGTGTTGCGGCCCAAGAACATGAGCAGCAAGAAACCGCAGACTGTGGGTGGCAGTACCATCGGAATCGTGAAGATCGCATCCATGATGCTTTGGGTGCGCGGCTTCAAGCGCAGTGTCCACCAAGCGGCGAGCAAACCCAAGATGAAGATGAAGATGATAGCGGTGCCCGTGGTCTTGAGCGTGACCAGAAGGGGCGACCAGTCGAGGGTCTGGAAGAAGCTGCCAAGTTGTTCGAAGGCCGAAGGAGCCGCCGCGATGGCCACCGCATCGCTCGCCTGTAGGTTGGCGTAATCGACATGCGCGAGGCGCAGGTTCGCATCGGTAGCAAGGGGGCTTTCTTCACCCATCACATCTGCGCCCGTGTCGGTTTGGACGGAGGTGTAGAAATAGCCTGGTTTATATTCCTGGGAAAAGCCGATCGTAAGGCCGTGCGTGGTGAAGGCCTGCTTGCTCGTGAACAGCCATTCCGCATCGTTCTTCACAACGGAATTACCTTGGGCATCATAGGAATCGAGCGCACTGAATAGGAGCTTGAGGCTGGCCTGGGTCTGTTCGTTTGCAAGGTCGAGCCCGTTCTGTTTTGCGAGCGCCTCAGGAACGTAGACCACCACCACACCCGACAAGTCAACCAAGCAAAGAGAATCGGCAGGCGCGTCCATCAAGTAGCAATAGCCCTGGTACGTGCCTTCGATCGGGCGGTTCGAGCCTTTCTCGACACGGGAGAAATCCGAGAGTGCGAAATCGACGTCGGAAGTGCGCGCTGAACTTCCTTCAGAAGATACTTCAACATCCTGGAAAGCCGTGCTCGCATTGGCATCTTGCGCCTGTGCCGAACCGCCTGTTTGAGCCGATTCAGCAGGTGCACCATAGGCAAACGTAGGCATGCTCCCGCATAGCGAGAACGCGCCGAAAAGAAGGCTCGTACCCAAGATGAGCGCGAGCCAAAAGGTGTTCTGTTTGCCGACAGAATTCATGATCAAGCGAGTTCAAATCCCCATTTTTGCCAGATCTTCTGAGCCTCAGGGCTTTCCTGGCACCAGGTGAGGAACGTAGCTGCGGCCTCAGCGTGCGCTGAATCCTTCAGCACGGCAGCAGGGTAGACGATGGGCTGATGGGTATCAGCTGGCAGGGTGCAAACGGTCTTCACGCCACCGTAGCGCATAACATCGGAACTGTAGACGAAGCCCAGATCGACTTCACCAGACTGAGCATACGAGCAGACCGAACCGACCTTATCGGCTTCGGTGACCTTTCCCTTGATCGGGCCGGTGATCTCGCCATCGGTGCCGCTTTCGTTAGTGTAGCAACCAACGGTGTAGAGCGCCTGCTTGGCATAGGTGCCTGCAGGAACGTTCTTATCGCCTACGGAAATGGTGTAGCTGCCATCGCAGGCCTGCGCCAGATCGAGCTCATCGATGTCGGAGTCTTCAGCGGTCACGATAACGAGGTCGTTCGCGAAGAGATCGAAGGGTTTATCTTCGCCGATCTTGCCGTCTTCGACCACTTTATCCATGTTCTTCTTGTTCGCTGAGATAAAGATGTCAGGTGCGCCACCTGCCTCGATCTTCTGCACGAGCGTGCCGGATGCTTCATACTGCGAATCTTTGAAGGTTACGTTCGGATTCTCTTTGGTGTAGGCTTCCTGCGCTTCGTTCATCGCGTCGGTGAGCGAATTCGCTGCATAGATCTCGAGCTCGACCTTTTCTTGCGAGTTCGAGCTGCTGCAGCCTGCAAGCAGGCAAGCAGCCAAGAGGCTCACGATGATCGCAAGGAACGCGAGCGCTTTCTTCGCGTGTGGTTTGGTCTGTTCCATCTTCATCCTTCCCGGTGCTTCCCGATTTTAATTATTCTCGATTGAGAATATATTCTCGAATAAGAATAATAGATCAACTTGGCGCGAAGAGAGCTCTCTTCGTTTTACAATATGGTTACAACCAGATTGGAGCACGCATGGATCCCCGCGATTTCGAAGTCGAGGTCAAACTCATCATCAAAGCCAAGAACACCGAAGAACACACTCCGGCGCTGGGGAAAGGTATCGTGAGCCTGTGCAAGCTCGTAGATGAAACGGGGTCGCTCAACAAAGCGGCAGCAGAGATGGGAATGGCGTACTCCAAGGCATGGAGCATCTTGAAGCATGCCGAAGAATCGTTCGACATCCAGCTGCTGAGGCGCAAAGGGAACAAGGGCTCCGAGCTCACGCCTGAAGCACGCCGCTTGATCGCCATCTACGAAGAACTGCAAAAGCAACTCGACGAACAAGCTGCCAGCCTGCTAGACGAATTGCTCAGGTGACGAACGACTGAGTAGTTTGTCATCTTTTGATGAGAGTGCGTGGCTCGAGCGCGAAGAGGTCGCACTCTCGGATCCCGCGCTGGAGCTCAAGCGCATCATGCGGGCAGATGTCGGTACAAAGTTGGCAAGCCATGCAATCGTTTGCGCGAAAGTCCAGTTGCCCATGAATTTCTGTGTTGCGCGTAAGTGCCACGAATGAATTCACTGGCTCGTTTGCCACACCACGTAACGCTCCCGTGGGGCAGAAGGTCATGCAGATGCCACAAAGATCACAAGTGGTTTCAGAAACGCGCACGCTCCCAAAAAGGCGAGTTGGAAGATGGATATCATCTTCCGCGTTCAACGTGGCTTCTGCCCAAGCAGGGTCGATACGATAGAGTTCGTTCAGAATACGCTCATTGCGCACAGGTTCAACGCGCTTCATCAAGCCCTTGCGGGCGAGCAGACTCTGTGCGAGCGCGGGCTTTTCGCGCTGTGTTTCTGCACCTACGTAGAATGTTCCTACCGCAGCTTCGGCGATCGAATCGGTCGTGCGGTGAACGAAGTGATCGAACATGCCGCGTCGCGACAGTTCGGGAGAGGTGTTGGCGCGAGACGCTTCTTCGCTCTCTGCCTCGACGATCGTCCATTGGGGGGCGATCGCACGCGCGTTGCCAGGGAGCGAAAGCCCGTACGGTGAAGCATCTACGAGCGCTGCGAGCAAATGCTCGGCCTGTTCGCTCACTTCCGCGATAAGACTGCCCTGCGCATTCGGGCAGATGGCGCAATCGGCACTGCGATAGCGAAGCTCAACGCCCGCGCAGGAGGTGGCGATGATAGTGGATTCATCAAGCGCGGCAAGGCAGGGAACAACAAGCGCGTCGCCTGCTTCCGCTCTGTCTGCTGGTTCGGTGCTGCGTGCAGCCTCTTGGTTGCGCAGATATTCGCAGCTTATCGTGAGCGCGCCGCAGGGTCTCTCGGCGTGAAGGCCGCCTGCGCTGCTCAAGTTTGTATCATCTTGCAGGGCGTCCGCCTGTTCGGCAACACTCTCGATCGCAGCCTGAACAAGCTCGGGAACATCTTCGACAAGCTGCAGTGCACTCGTTGGGCAAACGCTTGCACAGGCGCCGCAGCCCGTGCAGAGGTGATTGTCGATGACAAGCAACCCATCATCGTCGCGCGCGATCGCTTCGTGCGCGCAAACCTGAAAGCACGCCATGCAGCTCGCGTGACGATGACGCACGCGCACGCAGGCCGCCTGGTCGATTTCGACAGACTTCTTTCCTAGCTTGGAAAACGCTTCTGCGGCATCGAGGAGAGAGGGCATGTTCACTTCCAGATCGTTCAGGCTTCGCTTTTGCAGCATGCCAGGCAAAGGCATGCGACATGATGCTCGTTATTGTAAAACAAACGCACGTAATGCCCCACTTCAGCGAAGTAAAGCATTTTATTCTCAAAATAGAATAATGAATGGCGTTTCTGTGGGTAAATGGTTACTGCGTATGCGGAAGTTTATCGAGGAACAACACTAGAATTAAAGATGTCCCTTTCTATGCATGAGAGGGTGGAGCGTAACCACAAATGCGAGGCATCATGCGTGCTCACAGCTGTGGTTAACGCTTCAGAAGAGAAGGGTTGAGCGGTATGCCTTTGGGGAAGGGCGTTCTGCTCGCAACAAGGGAAGAAAGGGGAGAGCTATGTCTGATATGCTTCCGGCCGTTTCACGTCGTACGTTCGTGAAGGCCACCGGAGCTTTGGGCGCATTAGCTGCAGCAGGCGGAACCATAGCGGCATCACAAGCTGTATTCAGTAACGTTGAACCTGCGCATGCCGACACGCCGGAAAAGCTCGTTTGGAGCCAATGTAACGTCAACTGCGGTGGACGCTGCATTTTCCACTGGCATACCAAAGACGGCAAGATCCAATACATGACCACCGACGATATCGGAAACGATGATTTCCAAGCGCGCGCCTGCTTGCGCGGTCGCGTTATGCGTCAGTGGGTGAACAATCCGGATCGCCTCCAGTATCCGATGAAGCGCGTAGGCGCTCGCGGTGAAGGAAAGTTCGAGCGCATCAGCTGGGACGAAGCGATCAAGACCATTGCCGACAAGATTCGCTACACCATCGACACCTACGGAAACGATTCCATCTATGTGAACTACGCAACGGGCATGTATTCAGCAACCGGGCGTTCGGTCGAGCGTTTGCTCAACTGCGTAGGCGGCTACTTGCCCATGTATGGCGACTATTCAACGGGCATGCACCAATATGTGATGCCGTTCATGTATGGCGTCGGGGTATCACCTTATGAGAACATCTCTGCTTCATCGGTCGATCAGGCACAAAACGCCGACCTGGTCTTGATGTTCGGCAATTCCCCCGCCGACAACCGCATGGGCGGCGCGAATGTGGTCTGGGACTACAACACGGTGCGTGAAGCAGGACCCGAGATCATCCACATCGATTATCGTCTGAACGAAACTGCGGCGGGCTATCCATCTGAATGGCTGCCGATCCGTACGGGCACCGACGCGGCGCTCGTTGCGGGTATCGCGCACGAACTTATCACGAACGATTGGGTTGACCTCGACTTCCTGCACAAGTATTGCGTAGGCTACGACGAAGAGACGATGCCGGCTTCTGCGAAGGGCCAGAACAAGTCCTATCACGACTACATCATGGGCCTCGGTTACGACAAGGTCGAGAAGACCCCTGAATGGGCTGCAGAGATCACGCTCGTTCCCGCGGAGAAGATTCGCGAACTAGCTGCCAAGATCCACGACGCAAAAGCGGTCTTCGTGGTTCAGGGTTGGGGCCTTCAGCGCCACTCCAACGGCGAATCGGCAACGCGTGCAGTCTGCATGCTCGCCCTGCTCACAGGCAACCTTGGCAAGCCGGGCACGAACTCTGGCATGCGCGAAGCAGAACCTCCGGGAGCTCCGGTTGGCAGCTTGCCCGCATCAGACGAAGACCCGAATGGCGCTCCGATGAACATGGTGAACGCCAAGATCAGCTGCTATTCGTGGCTCAAGTGCATCGACGAGGGCAAAGACTTCCAGAAGGAACTCGATGCAACTGATGAGATCGCACTGTTCATGGGCGCGCAGAATCCCGAAATGGCGGCAGCTGCGGCCAAGATCGAGAAGCCGAAGAATGGCATCAAGATGCTCTGGAACTATGCGGGCAACTGCATCTCCAACCAGCATGGCGACATCAACAAGGTCTACGAGGTGCTCTCCGATGAGAGCAAGTGCGAGTTCATCGTGGGTTGCGATACGTTCATGACTGACTCCGCGAAATACTGCGACATCTTGCTTCCCGACGCCATGCGCGCCGAGCAGCTCAACATGTCCACCAACGGCTACTCCGAGTACTACTGGGGTGTTACCGTGGGTGGTCCGGCGCAGGAGCCGCCGTTCGAGTGCCGTCCGATCTACGACGTTCATGCCGACATCGCTGAAAAGCTCGGCGTGCGTGATAAGTTCACGCTCGGTAAGACCCAGGACGAATGGATCGAAGAGCTCTACAAGGCAGGCGCTGCGGCAGACCCCGAGCTTCCCAGCTGGGAAGGCATCCTTGAGCAGGGTGTTTACAAGCGCAAGCTTCCCACCGCTATCGCCTTCGAAGAGAACGTCAAGGACCCCGTGGGTCATCCCTGGAACACGCCTTCGGGCAAGATCGAGATCTACTCCGAAGCGCTCGCTAAGATCGCAGAGGATCGCGAGTTGGAAGGCCGCCTTACGGAAGGTCAGGTGATCTCGCCTATTCCGATCTTCGATCCGGGCGTGGAAGGTTATGGCGCCGTTACCGACGAATACCCGCTCTATATGTCGGGTTGGCACGACAAGGCGCGTACCCACTCTTCGTTCGGCTCGCTCGAAGTGCTCAAGGATTACAACCGTCATCGCCTGTGGATCAATCCACTCGATGCCGATCCGCGTGGCATTCACGACGGCGACAAGGTGCGCGTGAAGAGCCCGGCAGGTGAAGTTGAGATCGAAGCGCACGTCACGAGCCGTATCGTGCCGAGTGTCGTTGCTATGCCACAGGGCTTCTGGCACGATGCCGACATGAAGGGCAACAAGCTCGACAAGGGTGGCTGCATCAATACGCTTACCACCTATGTGCCTTCACCCTTGGCTCATGGCAATGGCCCTTCCAATTCCATCATCGCTGAAGTTACTAAGGCTTAGGGAGGTGCATCATGGTTCAGTATGGTTTTTATTATGACAACTCCCGTTGCACGGGATGTAAAACGTGCGTGATGGCCTGTAAAGACTACAAAGACAGCGCGCTCGATGTTGCCTACCGCAAGGTGTACGACCTTGAAGGCGGCACCTGGGAAAAGCAAGCAGACGATATCTACACCACCGATTGCTTGTTCTATCACCTTTCCATGGCGTGTAATCATTGCGATGATCCCGCCTGCGTGAGCGTTTGCCCCACCACGGCAATGCACAAGGAAGGCAAGCGTGGCTTGGTGCTCGTAGATGAGACCAAGTGCGTTGGCTGCGGCTATTGCGTCATGGCATGCCCTTACAACGCACCTAAGGTCAGTCGCGAGCTTGGCTACTCGGTCAAATGCAATGGGTGTGAAGAGCGCCTCAATCAAGGTTTGCAGCCGATATGCGTCATGTCGTGTCCGTTGCGTGCGCTCGACTTTGGTCCGATCGACGAGCTGCGCAAGAAGTATGGCGACACGGCAGAGATCCATCCGATGCCTTCGGCGTCTTACACGCACCCCAACATCACGATAAAGCCTTCGCCAGCAGCGCTCGATCCTGCGGCATCGAAGGCGCATGTTGCTAATCCTAAGGAGGTGCAGTAAGCATGGAACTCGCAGTACATGAATTCCCACTCACTTTTTTCACAACGCTAGCGCCTCTCGGTGCGGGTGCGTTCTTCATGCTCGCGCTTTCGTTCTGCTTCGCAGATTTTTCGAAAGACCAGCTCAAGAAGATCGATCGTTTGACCATCATTCCGCTCTTGGTGGCATTGGTGGGCCTTATCGCATCGTTCTTCCATTTGGCGAACTCGGGGCATGCGCTCAATATCGCGAACACGGTCGGCTCAACGCCACTTGCTAACGAGATCACCGCATTTGGTATCTTCATGATCGTGGCGGCAGTGTACTGGATTGTCGCACTTGCTGGCGGCTTGAAGAACAACAGCGCCCGCAAGGGCTTTGCGCTAGTGGCAGGCATCCTTGGCCTTATCGCCGCGCTCTTCATCGGGCTTGCGTATGCGATCCCCACCATTCCTACGTGGAATAATTTCTGGACGCCGCTTTCGATCATCGGCTTCACGTTCTTCGGCGGCACGTTGCTCGGTTTGCTCATCACCACGCTGGCAGGCGCAGGTGATGCGTCTGTGAAGGGCAAAGCAGGTTCGATCCACTTCGCTATCTTCACGGTGGGTGCAGTGCTGAGCTTGGTAAGCGTGATCGCGCTGTGGATCATCGGTTCGACCGCATCCAACCTGGTGCTTCCTGTTGGTGAACTCGCCGGTAGTACGATCTGGGCATTCGTGCTCTTCATCATCCTTACGGTCATCGGCTACGGCATCGGTTTCGCCGCTATCAAGATCTCACCGCTCACGGTCTTCGTGATCGTCGGTGTCGTTTTGGTCGCGGTTGCGATCTTCCTCGCACGCATGTGCTTCTACGCCTTGCAGATCGGCGTAGGATTGTAGGGAACCTCACCCAAGGAAAAAGGGCTTGGCCGCATGCGGTTGAGCCCTTTCTTTGTATCGGGCACAATAGGGACGGTCAGCGTATGCTGCGTTTGATGAAGCCAGGAGGCATGATGGATAAACTTGACGATAAATCGCGGGCGGAGATCGTGTTCGTGGGGTCGACCTTGGGCCCGCTTTTTCTGTATGATCCCGAACATGACGCGCAGGTTGTTGCGACCGGTCTTGAAGCGCTTGCATCGCTCGATGTTGAAGCAGCTGCGAAGGATTGGCCCTTCGTTTCCGCCGAAGATGCCGAACGCGCGCTTGCGCTCATGCATGAAGGCCTTGCGGAAGGCACGAAGAGCGATGCTCTCGTGTGGGAATACCGTCGTTTGTTCGTGGGTCCGCTGGCAAAGCCGGCGCCGCCCTGGGGTTCGGTCTACACCGACAAGGATATGGTCGTGTTCGGCGCTTCCACCATGCAGCTGCGCGACTGGATGCGAAGAAATGGCATCGCGATCGAAAAAGGTGAGAGCGACGAGCCAGAGGATCATATCGGCACGATGCTCGTGTTGCTTGCCTGGCTCGCTGAAGAGCGCCCTGAACTCGTGGACGAATTCTTGTGCGACCATCTCTTGACCTGGTCCTCTCATTTTCTTGAGCAGCTCGAAGAGGCTGCTGAACAGCCCTTCTACGAAGGACTCGCAAACCTTACCCGCAAAAGCCTTGAAGGCTTGCAAGAAGAGCGCGAACTCGAGGTGGCCTATCCGCGCTTCTATCGCTAAGAAGGCCACATACCGTTTGCGCCCCTACGTGCTCTGAGCGCAAAAAGCCGACGAGGTTGCCTCACCGGCTTTTCTTTTTGCGGGATGTGGGTATCGCGTTGGAATAGGGTTCCTGCGCGCAGCTTAAGCGGTTTGACCTTCAGCGCGGGCAAGATCTTCAGGCGTGTTCACATTAAGGAAACAGTTTGCGTAGCAGAGAGGTTCGTTTTCTGCGTCGATGAAGCGAACATTCAGCGTATCGATCATATTTCTCATGCGTACTTTCTTTCGATCCCAACAAGCTTGGGCGACCTCAAGACAACGTTCGCGCTCATAGACTGCGCAGAACGGCTCGATTCCTTGGGGGCTCATGGGCACTACGGCATCGAAGGGCATGAAAAGATCAGCGCGCTGCGACTGCTCGAGCAACTCTGCCTCATATTCGATCAGGTCTACCGAGACATTTACCAGATCACAAGCAATCACAGCAACGAGCGGATTGCTGGCTGCCTCAAGAGCAGTGATGAATCCGGGTAGCGCTCCACGTTTGTCGTATTTGTCAGGAACAAGTCGTAGTCCTGGGTAACGTACCTGTAGATAAGTGAGTTCTTCGGGTTCGTTAGTGGTTACGATCAGTTCACTCGCTAAAGGTGCAAGTCTACCGATCATGTGCTCGATGAGCGGTCTGCCGTGGAAGGGCACAAGCGCCTTCGATTGGCGCATGCGTCTTGACTCGCCGCCGCTCTGAATGACCACAGAATAGAGCGGCTTCGCATAGGTATCGATAAGCCAGGTGGATATCTGTGAGATATCGTAGAAATTGAACACAGGCAAATTTGCAGTAAGCGCTGCAGCTGCTACTTCAGCCATATCGGTTACTACTGCAGCGGGAAGTGCGCCTTCAGCATCATTTGTTGTTTTGCCGTTTAAGATGTATTCGTTGATACGCGCAATAAGTGCGGGAGCCGCCTCGACATCGCGAGGATTGTCAGTGCGGAGAAGTTCTACAGCGGGCAGTCCTGAGCGTTTGAACCCTTCGATCACGACTAGATTCGACGCAGGTAGCATTCCGATCGCACGCACGCATTGCTCATAGGCATCCGTCGTTTTTTGCGTAGGTGTGCGAAGTAGAGCTTCGATGTTGGTCAGGTCTTCTTCGGACTCAGAATCGGATGGTATAAGATCTTCTACGACCGCAAAGCGTTTCGCGCTACTGATAGCGGTAGCAACGGCACCTGCTGCATGATGGCGATAAGAATCCTTGCCAGGGATATCGATCTCGAAATCATCATGGCTATGATGTTTGATCGAGGACACGGAAATGCCGCGCGCAGCAAGCTCCGAAATAAGTGCTTCAACGAGCGTGGTCTTACCGGAGTTCTTGCGCCCGATGAAGGCGATGCAGTTATCGAGGCGAGTGTTTCTCATGCGCGTTCTTTTCTGTAGAAGTGGTTAGCGTAGCTAACGGCTAATTGTAGCGCAACTTCCCCTGCACACGGTTGCATGTCCCGCGCCTGTCTGCATCGCTGCGCGCTAAGCGTAGAGTTCACGTTCCTCCACCAGCTGCGACTTGATGTGTCCGACGAGCTTCTCGAGCGCAGAGATAGCATGCGGACGAATATCAGCTCCAATCAGTACGTACATGAGCGATTCACCCACTTCAACGCGTCCTTCGTTGAGCCACGCTTGCACGTAATATACGCCTTCCCAACTAAGTGCTTCTTTGAGCGCCGCTTCAAGCCCTGCTTTGTCGTAGGAGAAGTCCACGGCGACCACGCGCGCATCGCGCTCAGGTGCCTCGGCAGGACGCGCAGCTTCTGCGCGAACAGCATGACGCGGGGTGGCGCGCACGATGCCGTTGTGAATCAAGAACATCCCAATATTAGGTGCCTGCTCGCTTTCTTTGGCCTGCGCAAGCCAAGCGTTCATATCGGGTTCTTCGATCGCCATAGTTCCTCCTTGTTTATTCGTAGCATATTCGTTCGTCTCATCATGGTAGCGCGCGGTGGCGGTAGAAGCGCCAGGCGGCTATTTTGTCGCCTAGGTGTAACGCGCTGTTTATCGGATGCTCCGCACGAGCATAAAGCGCCCTTGAACCACTTCGCTCAGCGTGTATGAAACGCTTTCGATTATGATAGGGAAAGCGCGTAAACGAAGGCAGGCAGAAGGAAGCCTCCAGCGCACGAACGTGAAGAGAGGATTCTCCTATGACGGTAGTTTTGCAACCATCGCTTTCCCACTACGATTATCTTATCGTGGGGGCTGGCCTCACGAGTGCCGTGTTCGCGCATGAGGCGAAAGCTGCCGGAAAGACCTGCTTGGTCATCGATCGCCGCGACCATATCGGCGGCAATATCTACACCGAAGAGATCGATGGCATCAACGTGCATAAATATGGCGCGCACATCTTCCACACGTCGCTCAAGCCAGTGTGGGAATACGTGAATCAATTCGCCGAGTTCAACAACTACATCAATTCGCCGGTCGCCGTCTACAAGGACGAACTCTACAACATGCCCTTCAACATGAACACCTTCTCGAAGATGTGGGGCATTCGTACGCCCGATGAAGCGCGCGAGAAGATCGAGCAGCAGAAGGCCGCTGAAGGGATCACCGATCCGCAGAACCTCGAAGAACAAGCGCTCTCGCTCGTCGGCCGCGATATCTTCGAGAAGCTTGTGAAGGGCTATACCGAAAAGCAGTGGGGTCGTGATTGCAAGGACCTACCCGCATCGATCATCACGCGCCTGCCAGTGCGTTTCACTTACGACAACAATTATTTCAACGACCGCTTCCAGGGCATTCCCATGGGCGGCTACACGGCTATGGTCGAGAAGATGTTCGGCGATACGGAGATTCTGCTGAACACAGAATTCCGCACGTTCATCGAAGAGCATCCTGGCATTGCCGATCGCATCATCTACTGCGGCCCGATCGATGAATATTTCGATTACAAGCTGGGCAATCTTGAGTATCGCTCGCTGCGTTTCGAGACTGAATCGGTCGATTCCGCGAACTGGCAGGGCAATGCGGTGGTGAACTATACCGAACGCGAGATTCCCTTCACGCGCATCATCGAGCACAAGCATTTCGAATTTGGCGATCAGCCAACCTCCATCATCACACGCGAATATCCCGCCACCTGGGAGCCGGGCGATGAGCCCTACTATCCCATCAACGACGAGCGCAACACCGCGCTCTACGAGCAGTATCGCGAACTTGCCGAGAGCGAAGGCAACGTGGTGTTCGCGGGTCGCTTAGGTGGCTACAAGTACTACGACATGGACAAGGCCATCGACGCTGCATTCGACCTGGTCAAAGACGAACTCGGCATAGACCTTAGGTAGCGATATCGGCGAAGTTCAGCGGGATCGCTTCTGCGAGCGCATCCACGCTCGTGTCGATCTGACAACCGAGCCGCCCTCCCGAGAAGACGATGCGCTCGTGCTCTCGCGCCGACTGATCGATCGTGGTCGTGAACAGCTTCTTCATCCCCAAGGGGCTGCACCCACCGTGGATGTAGCCAGTAAGGGGAAGAAGCTCCTTCGAGGGGATCATGTGAACCGACTTCTCGCCAACACAAGCAGCAGCCTTCTTCAAATCGAGCTCTTCAGCAACCGGTACCATGAAGACATAATGGGTGCCTGATTTTCCCACAGTAACGAGCGTCTTGAACACGCGAGCAACTTCAAGACCCAGATGATCAGCAACTTCAACACCGTTCATCGCTTCAGCGCAATCCCAGATATGCGTATCGTATGCGGCACCGATCCGATCGAGCTCGCGCATCGCATTCGTTTTCTTTTCGTGCTTCTTAGCCATGGGCAGACTCTACTTTGCTAGCGCTTGTGCACCTGTTGGTTCGTGCTGCGCCGCGCGTGGCCTGATTGGTGCGGGTGATCTGCGCCTCCACGACGTGCTCCACTATCGTGTGTAGCGCCGTTGCGACCGTCAGCAAGATCGTTGCGCGCGTTCGTGTGAGCCGCCGAGCGTTCGGATGAATCTTGATCCGCGGTAGTACCCCTGCGTGTTTTTGAACGCGGATTGTAATGATGCAGCAGCACCGGCTGAAGAAGCTTGAGCTTGAATACGATGAAGCCAGTAACAACAGCCAAGATAACGAAGACGACATAGCGCGGGGGCCCGTCGATAGCGCTCACCACGATCGCGCCCGCCGAAAGCAGAGCGGTCCAGCCCCACATGATGTAGACGGTTGCCTTCTGCGAGTAACCCGCCTGCAGGAGACGATGGTGAATGTGCCCGCGATCAGCCGAGTCGATCGGTTGATGCGCGCGTTTGCGACGAATGATGGCGATGGCCGTGTCCAAAATAGGCACACCAGCTGCGATGATGGGAACCAACAGGGAAACGAAGAACGCTGAACGAGCAACTGCCATAAGAGAGACGATGCCGAGCGCGAAGCCCAAGAGCAGCGCGCCAGAATCCCCCATGAATATACTCGCTGGGTGGATGTTCGACTTCAAGAAGCCAATGCACGCACCCACGATCACGAAGCTTGCCAGTGCAGCGCCAGGGCGCCAAGTGAGCACCGCCAGAATGCCGATAGTGGCTGCCGTGATGGCGGTAATGCCCGCTGCAAGTCCATCAAGACCATCGATGAGGTTGATGATGTTCGCGAAGGCAACCAGATAGAAGACGGTAAGGGGATACGATAGCCACCCAAACTCAAAGTAGCCGTCGCTGATGAAATTGTGAATGCTCGAGAAGAGCAATCCTGAAAAGGCCACGACGCAAGCAGCAACGATCTGACCGAGCAACTTGGCCTTCGGTTTCAGATTGTAAATATCATCGACGATACCCACGCCGAACATGATGAGGATGCCAACCGCAACGCCGATCCAGTTGACCTTATTGCCGAGCCCTCCTTGCAGAGGTGTGGTCCAACCCCAGAAGTGCGCACCTACGAGCGCGAGCGCGAGAGCAGCAACCATGCCGCCGAAGATGGCAACACCACCCATACGGGGAATAGGCTGCATGTTCACACGGCGCGCGCTAGGATAGTCGATCGCATCGAGCGCAATAGCCAAACGACGCGCAAGAGGCGTGAGCGCAATGGTAACGCCGAGCGCAACCGCAAAAAGAATGATGCATTCTATCCAATTCAAGTTGGAGAAACGCTCCTTGTTCGCGTATCGATAGTCGAGGGCGCGAATTCAGCGCTTAAAAAAGACACGATCCGCAACCAACTATTATAAATCTTCGACAGATAAGCCATCCTGCTATAATGAATCTTCGCGGACTCCGTGCTGAAAACAGGTGTGAACAACAGCATATGGGCGCGCGGGGAGTTTATGAATACAGCACACGAACAGAATCTTTCTCCTGAAGCTCAAGGCGCTCTGCCTGGCGAACAGGTTGCTATTAGCATCATCATCCCTGTATACAACGTTGTTGCGTGGTTGCCACGTGCGGTTGACTCGCTTACCGCTCAAACCTTTTCCGACTTTGAGATCCTGTTGGTGGACGACGGTAGCACCGATGGCTCAGCCGAACTTGCCGATAAGCTGGCCTTATTGGATAGCCGCATTCGGGTCATCCATCAGAACAACGCCGGCGCTGCTGCAGCGCGCAATACCGCCATCGAAGTGGCGCGCGGAGAATTCCTCTACTTCATGGATGGCGATGACTGGTGTGAACCGGACATGCTCGCGCGCATGCATGCAGTTGCGCATGAAAACGAGCTCGACCTGCTGGTGACCGGGTTCTTCATCGACACCTATTACAGCGCCGAGAAGTTCTACCGTGAAGCGCGCAATGCTCCTGATCGTATCTTTACCTCGCAAGAGGAATTCCGAGAGCACGCTCATGAACTCTTCGATGCGCAATTGCTCTATGCACCTTGGAACAAGCTCTACCGCCGTAGTTACTTGAACGAGAAGAACATTCGTTTCCCTGAAACGTTCTGGGACGATCTCCCGTTCAATCTCGATGTGGTGCGCGACATCGAACGAGTAGGTACTCTAGACGGGCACTTCTACCATTTTCTGCGTGCGCGCGCCGAAAGCGAGAACACGCGCTACCGTGCTGATATGTACGAGAAGCGCGAAGAAGAGCATCGTTGGCTACAGGAGCTCTACGCGGCATGGGGCATCGATGCCCCTGCTATTCAGGAGTTTCTTGCGCGTCGCTATGCCGAGCGCTTAGTGGGCTGCGTGGAGAACATCACCAACAAGAATTGCACGCTCACTGCGCGCGAGAAGCGTGCCGAGATAGCCCGCATGATCTCGACCCCACAAGCGAAGGATGCGCTTGCGAAAGCGGTGCCGGGAAGCTTCATGATGAAGGTGCTTTACGTGCCGTATCGAGCGCAGAATGCAACGCTTACCCTGTGGGAAAGCCGCTTCATCTCCTTCGTGAAGCAGCATTCGACCAATCTCTTCGCCCGCCTGAAGGCGAACCGTTAAACATTATTTATTTCACAGTAAGGACCGGGGTAGTGGTAGCGCGGATCACGCCATAGCTCACGCTGCCGAGCAGACCGCGAATCGCCCCAAGGCCGCGCCTCCCCATCACGATAAGATCGCAGCTATGATCGGAAGCATAGTCGATGATGCCATCGACCGCAGAAGGATGCGCGATCACTTCGTAGGTAACTTGGCTGGGATCGAGTTCAGAAAGCGCATCGCCGATGGTGTTCACCATTTCGGCATGGATCTCAAGGAGCGTGTCATCGAAAAGTTCCGAATAGGTCTTCTGCGTTACGTAGGAAGGGCTCACGACCGCCGCTGGATCGGAAGCGGCAACTTCAGGGAAGATGTTGATGGGCACCACGTTCACTACATGCACCTGCGTGTCGTGGCCTTTGGCAATCCCGCATGCCGCGTTGAGCGCGCTTTGGGCGTGATCGGATCCATCGAAGGGAACGATGATGCAGTGGTAAGCCATGATAACTCCTCAAACGAATAAGCACATGAATGCGGCGAATGTGTTCGCCTTGTTTCATTATAGGGAATGCGTGGAGTGGTTGGTCTGCGAATCACGGCGCATTTGCCATATTGTGAAGATCGCCCAAAAGAGCAATGCGCCGAGCAGTGCAGCGATGGTGTCCACGAGCCAATCGGCGGGATCGCACGTGCGAGCAGGGACGAAGATCTGATGGAATTCATCGCTCGCTCCATAGAGGCTTGCGATGAGCGTGGAGAGCATGCATGCCTTTGGCAGAGTCAAGTGCAGGCGCAGGGCGTTCATGAGTGCGAGCCCCAGCAGAAAGAACTCGGCGAAATGCCCCACGGGCGACACATCGACCGGATGGCCAAAGAGCGCATTCGCCGCTGAGCGAAGGGTTTCGAGCAGGAAGCTGATGATGCCAGAATCATGATCGAGTGCATCGCCTGTTTTGGCGCTCATGCAAAAGATGAGAACCGCAACTGCCGCAACGAAGGCCCAGCTCAATACCGTGAATCTTGTAGAAGGAGTGCGCTTCATCACTTGCCTCGCTTTGAAGAGGAAGAGCCTACGCGTTCGTTCGCAAGAGGCCTGTCCGAAGAAGACGCGTCGCTTTCGAACTCGTAGACAGCTGCCGTAGTTGAGGGTGTGCGTTCAGGGAAGAACACTTCAAGCATGTGGGCATCGCGTTTCACATAGAAGAAGAGCGAGCCCGCAACCATGAACACGAGTGAAACGATGAGCGCGAAGATAACAGCATCGAATTCGCTGAAGATGTTCACCTCGAAGATGCCGAGAAGAAAATAGGTGGCAAGACCCGACGCGAGACCAGCAACAGCCCCTACTTTATTCGCACGATGCCAGAACAATCCCAGCACCAAGATCCAGCAGCTGGCTACCTCGATGCCGCCGAACACGTACATGCTCATGCGCCAGATGAGGTCGGGCGGCGTGAGAGCAACGATGAGCGCAACGACCGAGAGCAGGATCGAAGATGCCTGCGAAACGAAACGGACGCGATCGTGCTCGGGGGCTTTGCGCTGGCGAAGCGCAGAATTAGCGTAGATGCCCTGGATAATATTGACCGAAGAGCTGATCAGGAGGGTGGAAACGGTCGAGATCGCGGCAGCAATAGGACCGAGGATGATGATATCCACCGCCCAAGAGGGGAATGCTTGGGCGAGCATGAGCGGAATCACGTCATCGATGGTACCGCCATGTTCGTTTAACAGATCAGGGAAAACACCATATGAAAGCGCGCCAAGCGCAGTGAGTCCCACCAGCAAAAGCCCAACGATGAGGGTGCCGATCCAGAGCGCATGACGAAGGCTTTTTGTGTTTTTGTAGCTTAAACAACGAACTGCTACCTGGGGCATCGTGAATACAAGTAGTCCCAAGATGAGCCATTGCGTAACGAAGAGGCCAATAGGCATTTGCCCGCCCGCAAAGATATCGAACATCTCGGGCTTTTGCACGGCGATGGTTTGCATGATGTTCTCATATCCGCCGCCAGCATTCATGATGCCGAACCCCAGGAACAAGGCACTTACGATCATGACGATGCTGCAGATGGTATCGGCGATCGCTACACCACGAAAACCTCCGATGACGGTATAGATGGCAGTGGTTGCGGTGATAAGGATGAGACCAACGCTGTATTCATAGTCCGTTACTGCTACGAATATCTTTGCGGCTCCGACGAGCTGCGCAACGATAAGTGCAGTGAAGAAGACTACAAGCGAACAGGAAAGGATGAGTGTAAGAATGTTCGAGCGAAAACGCGCATTGATGATGTCGATAATAGAGACAGCATGGATGCGGCGTGCGATGAGTGCGAGCTTCTTGCCCACCACGCCGAAGAGCAAGATAAGAGAAACGACTTGCGCCCCCGCCAAATAGACCCATCCAAAGCCGTATTCCCAAGCTTGACCAGGCATACCTACGAAGGTAGTGATGGAGCCGAAGGTAGCGATCGTGGTCATAACGAGCACGATCGGACCGAGTCTACGACCGGCCACGAAGTATTCTCGTTCGAAGTTTTCTTCCGGCGTGTGTTTCCTAATAAGGAAGGCAACGATAAGGCAAACGAAAAGGAAGATAAGAAGAGGGATCAGCGTTAACGAGGTCATCGCGCCTCTTTTTCATTGCGGCGCTCGTCCGAGCGATGTGGGGTATTGCTGATGGGCTTTCGTGGGGTGACCGAGGTCTTCTCGATGGTCTTGATAAGATCCTGATCGATCGTCATAGGGGTAACCTGCACAGGGGTTTCATCGCTGATCTGGTATTTTCTACCAAAGTCGTCTTCGTCGAGCGGGCAGTCTTCGATGACCTTCGTTGCCAGGATGATGCTTACGATCATCGCTACGATCCACGTACCCAAGCAGCCCATCACGATCCACAATGGCGTGGAGAATATCTCGATATCGACGCCGTATAAACCGAAGCCGAAGAGAAGCCAGCATACGATCACGATAGCCACACCCAAAAGCGTGACCTTCGCTTCTTTATTCGCTTGTCTCATGCGTTCACGATAGAGCATGGATGCAGCTTTCATTGGTAGGAGCGTCTGTCGAAAGCGATGCGCTTCTGCACGCAAGACACACTCATTTCAAGACGTTCCTAGGATGATCAGGAGTGTCCAGTGTAAGGTTTTGTAACGGTTTGAAAGCAATAAGCGGAATTTTGTAATGATTCCGTAGCTTTCTCTACAAAAAGCCCATTGAACAGGAATAATAGTTGCATCTTCTTGAGGGTGCCAAGGCCGTTGAGCCTGCTCAATATCCTATTGAACAGGCATGTTTTCAATGCGCTAAGATAAAGGGAAAGAAATGGGCATAGGGAGATATGATGACCGACACACCTACCAAGGCACCAAGAGAGCACGTGAGTGCTCAGGTTGTCATTCCGGTCGTTATCATCATCTTGGGTTCGGCTCTGGGTAACCTTTCCCAAACTGCGATGAACGCGATGTTCGGCGGCATCGCGGCAGATTTCAAGGTCGACATGGCACTCGGTCAGTGGGTCACCACGCTCTACATGCTCGTGATCGGCATTACGGTTCCCGTGGTCACCTATCTCATGCGGCGCTTCGCGCTCAAAAGGCTCACCATCTTCTCTCTTTGCCTTTTTGCCTTCGGCTGCATCGTTGATGTGTTCGCGCCGTCGTTTGTCTTGCTGCTGGTAGGGCGCGCTCTTCAGGCGGTTTCTGCGGGCATTCTCATGCCGATGATGATGAGTATCATCATGACCTCATTTCCGCCGAACAAGCGCGCAACGGTCATGGGTGTTGCCGGCATCGCCATGGGCTTCGCGCCAAACATTGGTCCGACCATAGGCGGCTACCTCGTCACAGCTTCAGGCTGGCGCAGTTTGTTCGTTATCCTTGCCATCTGCATGATCGTGCTCATTATCTGCGCATGCGTCTTCATCGTGCGATCACCGCGCATCAAGCGCACAGCTTCACTCGATGTGGTTTCAGTCATTCTTTCAGCACTTGGATTCGGCTTCTTATTGCTCGGCTTTTCGAACGCTTCAGATGCAGGTGCAGCACTGCTATCGATCTGGGTGCCGATTCTTATTGGCGTTATTGCGCTCGTTGCCTTCATCAGGCGACAAAAGCGCATCGACGATCCGCTCATCAACATGGATATATTCACGTCGAAGCAGTTCGTAGTGGGATTCTGGGCGTCGAACTTCCTCTATGCGAGCTTCATGGGCATCACGCTCATCGTGCCGTTGTTCATCGAGAACATATGGGGTGGAACGGCGCTTGAAGCAGGATTGGTGCTGCTGCCGGGTACCATCGCAGCGCTCTTCATCAATCCGCTTGCTGGCTATCTTACTGATCGCTTTCATGCGCGCCCGGTCATCGTGTTCTTTGGAGCTTGTCTTGCATTTGGTTCGGTAGCGATGGCGTTCATGGACGCTTCGACGCCGTTTTGGCTCATCTTGCTGCTGCAGGGAATCCGCGCGTGTGGCGTATCAGGCCTGGTGAGCCCTCTTACTTCGTGGAGCATGGAAGAGCTTGCCCCCAACAGGATGACCGACGCATCATCATTTTCCACGGCGATACGTCAAGCGATCGCTTCGATGGGAACGGCGCTCATGGTGTTTTCGATCACGTTGGGCGCTCAGGCATTTGGCTCGCTTCTGTTCGGATTCCAGCTGGCGCTCGGTCTCTCGGGCGTGTTTGCGCTCGCGCTGTTCGTTATAGCGCTCGTGCGCGTGCGCTAGCTAAGGGCGAACTCACACAACAACCTGCATCGTTTGCGTAAAAGAAAGATCATGCACAAGATCATGCCTTCTCAAGAATTGCTGCGATCGCAGCTTTGTCCACCTGCGGTAGGGGAACGAACCCTTCAGGTTCTTGTGAAAGCGGGATGAGCTGCTTTTGCAGCCAGAGAATGTCGTACCAACGACCGAACTTGTGTCCGCAGTTCGGGATGTGCGCACACTGAACGTAGCCCCTTCGTTCGTGGAAGATGCGGCTCGTGGAAGGGCACGTTTCGTCGGCTGGCTCGATGCACGTGACGCAAGCGTTCGCGTTGTACACATTCTGAAGGCGCAGGATTTCTTCAAGTGCATTGTAGAGCCTGGTTCCAAGACCAAAACCCTTCGCTTCGGGTGCAAGATAGACCGAAGTCTCGATTGAATGGAGATAAGCCTTGCGCGGCCTGAATGGCGAAGCGTAGGAATATCCGATAACGGCGAAGGCTTCGCTGTCGCAAGCTTCGTCGTGAGAAGAAGCGGATGCAGCACCAGCATCGGAGCGTTCGATCTCTGCCACCAAGAACGGGCGCTCTTCCAAGATGGTGGTGATCTTCTGTTCCATTTCCTCGACGGTGGGCGGTTCGAGATCGAAGGTGGTTGCGGTATCGCGCACATAGGGAGCATAGATAGCACAAACCGCCGCCGCATCAGCTGGGCAGGCCAGTCGAATTCTCGTTTCCCGCGCGGTGTTCCGTGCTATAGTAGTCATGCTTTAACGCTCCATAGTGCTAAAGTGGCATATCTGATGGGCGCATCGTGCGACCCTTCAGATATAAGTGTAGAAAATCTATAGCAAAGAGGTAAATATGAGCAAAGCGGTAAACATGAAAAAGCTATTACTGTGTTTTTTCGCAGCAGTGTTTGCGATCTGCCTGTCGGCCGGCCTCATGACAGGTTGCTCGTCCAACGAATCTAAGTCTTCGAGCGAAGCTCCGGAGTACTTGGGTGAAGACGGCAAGTTCGTGGTCGGTTTCGACGAGACCTTCAAGCCCTTCGGCTATAAGGACGACAACGGCGAATACACTGGCTTCGACCTGGAGCTTGCCAAGGCTGTTGCTGAAAAGAACGGCTGGGAGATCGAGCTTACCCCCATCGATTGGGACACCAAGGATGCTCAGATCGATTCCGGTACGATCGACGTCATCTGGAATGGTTTCACTATCGAGGGCCGTGAGGGCACCTATGAGTTCACCGATCCGTACTACCTGAACGACCAGGTCATCCTTGTTCGTGAAGGTTCCGACATCAAGGGTCTTTCCGATCTTGCGGGCAAGACGGTAGTTGCACAGGTCAACTCACCTGCTTACGACAACCTCGCTGAAGGTGGCGATTACTACGACACCATCGGTTCTACGCTCGGTGCGCTCGAAACTGCTCCTGAATATCAGACCGCGCTTATGCAGCTCGAAAGTGGCGCATGCGATGCGGTTGCGATCGACTATCCTACCGCACAGTCTCTGATCGCAGGTAAAGATGGCTACGTCATCCTCGACGAAGTGGTTTCTTCTGAGAACTATGGCGTTGGTGCAAAGAAAGGCAACACTGAACTGATCGAGAAGATCCAGTCCGCGCTCATCGAGCTCTACAACGATGGCACGGTTGAAGAGATCGTCTCTCACTATCCTGAAGAGATCTCCATCGACAAGTGGGTGCTCAAATAATCTTGCGCCCCTAGTGGCGGCACGCTGAATGTAAAGCCCTGGATGCCCCGATGCTCCTCGTAGCGAGACCATCGAAGTTCCAGGGCTTTTCTCTTTGCTCTTTGTTTTAACGGTCCGTTTTCGATAAGGTTCGCATATGGAATTCACCACAATGCTTGGAATGCTGGGCGAGGGTTTCCTTGTCACGCTGCAGCTCTTCTTCGTTACGCTGATCGGCGCACTTCCGCTTGGCGTGCTCGTGGCGCTGGGGCGCATGAGTCGTTTTCGCCCGATCTCGTATCTGTTCCGTCTCTACATCTCGATCATGCGCGGTACGCCGCTCATGCTGCAACTCATGTTCATCTTCTTTGCGCCGTATTACATCTTCGGCGTGCAGCTTTCGATGGATTGGAAGTTCGGTGCTTGCGCGGTCGCTTTCATCATGAACTATTCGGCTTATTTCGCCGAGATCTACCGCAGTGGCATCCAGTCCATTCCGCGTGGCCAGTATGAAGCTGCCGAAATCTTGGGTTACAGAAAGGCGCAAACGTTCTTGCGCATCATCTTCCCGCAGGTTTTCAAACGTATCGTGCCGGCGCTCGGCAATGAGGTGATCGTGCTCGTCAAAGATACGTCGCTGGCATTCACGATCGGTGTAGCGGAGATGTTCACTACGGCGCGTGCCATCGTTTCAGCGCAAGGCACGCTCACGGCTTTCGTGGTAGCGGCACTGTTCTATTGGGTGTTCACCTTCGTGGTCGAGTTCGCCATCTCGCGCATCGAAAAGCGCCTGGCCTACTATCACGATTAAGCGAAAAGGGGACATGGTATGACTGACACGAATCAAGCAACCCTGCAGACAACGGAACCGGCGAACGAGCAGGAAAAAGCGGTGCTTTCCGTTGAGAGCCTCGAGAAGAGCTTCGGCGATGCGATGGTGCTCAAGGATATCTCTTTTGAGGTACACCCTGGTGAAGTGGTCTCGATCATCGGGCCTTCTGGTTCAGGAAAGTCTACGCTTCTGCGTTGTTGCACCTTACTCGAGACGTTCGAGTCGGGCGCGCTGCGCTATGGTGATCTAACGGTTGCGGAAAACAACGCATCTGGCAAAACGGTCTATAGTGGCAAGGACGTTGCCAAAGAAGCACGCAAACGCTTCGGTCTCGTGTTCCAGAATTTCAATCTCTTCCCGCACTATTCGGTGCTGCGCAATGTGATGGAAGCGCCCGTTATCGTCGAGGGGAAAGATAAGGCGGAGACTGAAAAGCTTGCCCGTGCGCTTTTGAAGCAGATGGGTCTTGAAGGCCGTGAGGATGCGTATCCGTGCGAGCTTTCTGGCGGCCAGCAGCAGCGCGTGGCTATCGCACGCGCCCTTTGCCTTCAACCTGATATCCTCTTCTTCGACGAGCCCACTTCTGCGCTCGACCCCGAGCTCACGCAAGAGGTGTTGAAGGTCATCCGAGCGCTTGCCGAAGAGCATATGACCATGGTGATAGTGACGCACGAGATGGCATTCGCGCGCGATGTGTCCGACAAGATCATCTTCATGGACAAGGGCGTGATCGTCGAAGAGGGCACGCCTGATCAAGTGATCAATCACCCGCAGCACAACCGCACCAAGGCCTTCCTCTCCCGCTACGAATCCGACGCTGTGACCGACTAACATTCCTACTTTGCCAGCCACAGAGAGGAAATAGAAAACGACCCGGGTAATCCGGGTCGTTTTGATTCTAAGTAAGGTATGTTCGCGAGCGCTTATGCCTGGTGCTTGAGCAGGCCGTAGCCGCCATTCGAACGACGATAGAGAATGTGTACTGCGCTGGTGTCGCGATCGATATAGGCGAAGAAGTCGTGACCCAGAAGATCGATCTCGATGAGCGCTTCTTCTTCCGTGAGCGGCAGGAGCTCCAGCTCCTTCACGCGTACGATCTCTTCGTCCTCACCAGAAAGCTCCTGCATGAGCGCATCATAGTCGACATCGGTCGCCTGCTTGTTGACCGGTTCGGCGTTCAGGCGCTTGTTGAGCACGCGCGTCTTGTATTTGCGCAGCTGGCGAAGCACTTTAGCAGCTGCAACGTCGATGGCAGCGAAGAGGCTCTCTTCGTTCTCTTCGACGCGAATGATGTGACCCTTAGCGTGCATGGTAACTTCGCAGGTGCACGGGGTGGGGTTCGCGGGGTTCTTTTCAACTTGCAGAACGACTTCTGCGGAAAGCGGTGCGATATCCATCGCTTTCATCGAATTGCCGATCTTTTCTTCCGCATAATCGCGCAGAGCGTCGGAGACGTTCATGCGACGACCGGTGACGGTGATATCCATAGTCATTTTCCCTTCGTTACTAAAGAGCGCACGTTCAAATGCACTTTTACAACTAGCTAGTCTAACGCATCTTTTAAGGCTTGTGTAAACGATTATTGAAACCCAACCGAAAAGTTGACAGGTTGTTAGGTGGTTTACAATTGTGTGCACGGTAAATGAAAGAAGGACAAGATGGCAACCGATAAAGCTTCAGCACAGAACTCAGATGCGGCAGAGAAGCAGCAAACCGGTGCCTCTGTTCGGGAAAACGCCGATGCATCGCCAGCTGGCGAAGAAGGCGCACATACCGCGGGAGCTGCGTGTGCCGTGGAGAACTCCCAAGGAAATAAGACCCCATTCATCTCGGAAGTTTCCGGGCATCATCGTCGTTATTTGAAGTTGCTTGAATTCACGCACTCCACAACCAAAGCGGCTGGTTTTATGCTGCTCGGTGCCATTTTCTCTCTCATTGTGGCGAATTCGCCTGCGTATGGCTCCTTCTTGGAATTTTGGCATACCGAGATAACGCTAGGGTTCGGCAGTGCGAACACTTCGATGTCGCTTGCGCACATCATTAACGACATCTTCATGTGCTTGTTCTTCTTGCTGGTGGGCCTCGAGATCAAATACGAGATGACCGTCGGCGAACTCACGAACATTCGCCAGGCTATCCTGCCGGTGGGAGCTGCCATCGGTGGCGTTGCGGTGCCGATCATCTTCTATGTGGCATTCAACCAGGGAAGCCCTGAAACGTTGGGTGGTTGGGGCGTCCCGACAGCGACTGATATCGCGTTCGCGCTCGGCATCTTAGCGCTGCTCGGGTCGCGCGTACCGGCGGGCGTGCGCGTGTTCCTCTCCACGCTTGCGGTAGCCGATGACATCATCGCGATCGTGGTCATCGCGGTCTTCTACGGACATGCTCCTTCGGTGCTGTGGCTTTTGGCTGCGCTCGTGGTGCTGGGCGCACTCACCGCGCTCAATCGCTTGCACTTCTATTCGCTCTGGCCCTATGTTCTGTTGGGCGTGGTGCTTTGGTATTGCGTGTTCATGTCGGGCGTACATGCTACCATCGCCGGCGTGCTGCTTGCCTTCACGATCCCCTCGGGCTCGCGCGTTGATCTGCTCTCTTTCGGGCGTTGGTCGAATAAGCAGCTCAAAGAGATACGCGCGAACTTCCAGCCCGATGCTCCTGTGCTTGGCCAGTCCGACTATCTGAAAGAAGTTTCGCACCTTGCGCGCGTGGCGAAAGAAGTGGTGCCACCTGCAACGCGCTTGGAGCGCATGCTCTACCCTTGGGTCTATTTCGCGGTCTTGCCGCTGTTCGCTCTGACGAATGCTGATGTAGCACTGGGCGGAACGAGCTTCGGTGCCATCGTGGCCGACCCCGTGTTCTTAGGCGTTTTTGCTGGCCTACTCTTGGGCAAGCCCATCGGCATCTTCCTCTTCAGCTTCCTCATCGTGAAGCTCAAGATCTCTTCGCTTCCTAATAACGTGAACTGGGCGCACATCTTCGGCGCGGCGCTGCTCGGTGGTGTCGGTTTCACTATGGCCATCTTCGTGGCGAACCTCGCGTATGCCGATCCAGGGCAGATCCTGGTGGCGAAGGTTGCGATCCTGTCTGCTTCGCTTCTTGCGGGTATTATCGGGTTTCTCTTCCTGCTCTTCCAGGCGAATATCGCAATGCGCAAAGGTGTCACCTATGAAGAGCCCATCCTTGATAACGCGAACCTGCAGGCCCATGCCGCCCATGAGGTGAAACGCCGTAAGCATGATAAGCATGGGGAAGCTTCGGCGGGCGAAAGCGGGCAAAAAGCTTCTGTACGCACCGTGTCTCCCCATAGGGCAGTGCCAACGGATGAGGACAGGCAGGCAGTTTCGTCTCGCAAAGATGCGTGAGGCATGAGTAAGCTGAAGGATCACGCTTGTTGGTATCGGGCGATTTGGAGCGGCGTCATTTCTCGCAAGATGCGATCGCTTTTGTTGCGCGTATTGCTCTTCTACATAGAGAAAGCGCACATTCTTCACAATTGCGTATATATGCGCGCAATAAGGCGTTGAGCATGGGATTTAGCGGCTTCACTTGTGCATGGTAAAGCGTGTGAAGGGCAGTTTATCAGGGCTTAAAGGTCTGAAGCTCTGTATAAATGCGCTGTTTTCTGTTAGTATCAACTACAGCTTACGCTGAGACACGAACCCTATGCCACTATTGGGAGGTTTTCAAACAGTATGAAGCATACAAATGTAGCACCGAAGCGTACGCTGCTCATTGCATTTATGGCGGTCGTTCTGGCCGTGGGGCTCACTTTGCCCGTTTCACTTGCATCCGCAGTGCCTTCCTCTTCTTCTAAACAGGCTGAGGCACAAGCAGCGCTCGACAAACTCAATGATATGCAGGCAACGCTCGATGCCGCTTCGAACAACTATTACGAAGCGGAAGAAGAGCGCAGTGCTGCTGAAGCAAAGGTTCAAGAAGCCGAAGCTCAGATCCAAGAGGAAACTGAGAAGATCAAGGGCTATCAGGAAGAGCTGGGAACGCGTGCGCGCAGCATGTATCGTACCGGTGGCAATACCTTCCTCGATGTTATCTTGGGCGCTTCCACCTTCGAAGAGTTCGCTACGAACTGGAACATGCTTAACACCATGAACGAAAATGATGCCGAGCTTGTTGCTAAGACCAAGGAGTCACGCGAAAAGGTAGAAGCTGCTAAGGTTGAATATGAACAGCAAGAGCAGGTAGCTGCGCAGAAGGCGAGCGAAGCCAAGGCTATTAAAGATGAAGCCGAAGCTACCACTGCACAGATGCAGGAAACCTACGATAATCTGAATGCTGAAGTTCAAGAGCTCATGCGCCAGGAAGAAGAAGCGCGCAGTGCTGCTAACGCGGCAGCGGCTCAGGAAGCTATTGCTAACAACAATGGCGGCGGCTCTCATAATGGCAATTCTGGAAACAGCTCAAAGCCTCAAACGATAACGGGCAACGTTGTTGTTGATCGTGCATATGCTCAATTGGGTAAGCCATATAAGTGGGGAGCAGCTGGTCCGAATAGCTTTGACTGCTCTGGCCTGGTGGGTTACTGCCTTACGGGCAAAATGGGTAACCACTGGTGCACCACGGGCACTATCCAAGGGTGGACGCGCGTGAGCAATCCACAGCCAGGCGATATCTGCATCAACGACCATCATACTGGTATTTACATTGGTGGTGGCCAGATGATTCACGCTCCGCAAACGGGCGACGTGGTTAAGGTCAGCGGCGTTCATAAAGGCATGTGGTATGTCCGCTATTAAGTTGCTGTACTAAAATACGAAGCAAATCGAGAAACAGCCCGCAAGGGCTGTTTCTTTTTGTGACTGGCGGTGCGGCAGTTTCACTCAGATGGATTCTTTGTACGTGAGCGATTTGCTTTATTGCCGTGCACTACTAGGCTGTGATACCATAGGCAACGCCGTTTACGGCACATCATATGTCGGGATGTGGCGCAGTTTGGTAGCGCGCTTCGTTCGGGACGAAGAAGTCGCAGGTTCAAATCCTGTCATCCCGACCAGAAATTCAAACGAGAGAGCGAATTGCTCTCTCGTTTTATTTATGAGGGATGACATGCGCGAAGCGCACCGAGCGTAAGCCCGGAGGATTTGAACCGTAAGGTTCACCGAAGTGCTATTTCAAGCACTTCAGCCATGCGGGTCAAGGCTTGCAACGCAACCACGCAGTGGCTCGGCCTTGACGCGCATGAATTTCTGTCCCCCGACCAGAAATTCAAACGAGCCCTACGGGGCTCGTTTTCATTTCTCAGGGATGACATGCGCGAAGCAGGTGCAGGCTGTGCACTCCACCCCCACCTAACATGAACCGCTTAAAGGGATTGTACGAGCGCCACATGTGTTTTTTGATACAATTTCAGCGCGTATCACTAGGGTAGTTCATACCTTGGTTCATACTGAATAAACCGCGCTTCACCCTGTGTCGCGCTCAACGTACGTGCAATCCCTGCGGAGGTGCATACAACATGAAGATCGGACCTTTCGGCATCGTCGAGATTATCATCATCTTGGTGGTTATCCTTATCATCTTCGGCCCCAAGAATCTTCCCAAGCTCGGAACCGCTATCGGTAAGACGGTCAAGAACTTGCGCGAAGGCCTCGGCGGCGGCAAGAAGAAGAAAGAAGCCGAAGAGGCTGCCAAGCAGGCTGAAGGCAAAGAGCCTGAAGAGCTAGAAGTAGTAGACAAGCCTGAGCCGGGTCAGAAGAAGGCCGATGTTGCTGCAGCCGAAGCAGAAGCCGAACAGAACACCACCACTTCCGATGCTGTTTTCGAAGAGACCGAACCGGAAAAGGACAAGGCTGAATAAACACTTACGAGAAACGCGCCAGATCAAGCGCGTTTCTTCTGCGCGGGCGCGAAGCTCGCATGAAACGACCGAACGAACGAATACAAGGGGAGTTCCATGGAAAAGGACTACATCTTAACCCAAGAAGGCAAAGCAAAGCTCGAAGAAGAGCTGCATTACCTCGAGACTGAAAAGCGCGCCGAGATCGGTGAGCGCATCCGTGTAGCCCGCGAATTCGGCGACATCTCGGAAAACTCCGAATATGATGACGCCAAGAACGAGCAGGCCATGATGGAAGGCCGCATCGCCGAGATCACCCGCATCTTGGGCGAAGCTACCGTGGTCGATGCTCCTACCAAATCTTCCAAGGTGCACATCGGCAGCAAGGTCACGGTCGACATGGGCGGCAACGAGCGTGTCTTCACCATCGTCGGTGCGGCAGAGAGCGATTCTACTGCTGGCAAGATCTCCAACGAGTCTCCCGTTGGTGCAGCGCTCCTCGGTACCAAGAAGGGCGACGAGATCGACCTGCAAGGTCCTACCGGTCGTGATATCCATATCAAGGTCTTGAAGATCGAGCAGTAAGCGTGCATACCTGCTGCGCGTCAGGTGAGCTTCAACTACCATAAGAAACAGCTGTAATCGAGACGCTGGTACCCTTTGTACCAGCGTTTTTCCTAGAAAATGAAAGGCAATCGATGAGCGAGAACACCACTCAAAACGCAACACCTGAAACACCCGAAGACGATCCGATCCTGGTGCGCCACGCCAAGCGCGAGGCGCTCATTGCGGCGGGTGAAAACCCCTACGGTCATGCGTTTGCCTATTCACATCACATCATCGATCTTGATGAGAAATATGCTGATCTTGAAGATGGCGAGAACACTGAAGACCGTGTAGAGGTGGCTGGTCGCGTGATGGCCAAGCGCGACCAGGGTAAGATCATCTTCATGGAGCTGCGCGATTCGACTGGCTCGATCCAGTTGTTCTGTCGCATCAACGCGTTGGGCGAAGAAGTATTTGCGGCCATGAAGGATCTGGATGTGGGCGATTGGATCGGCGTGTCCGGCCTTATGATGCGCACGCGCCGCGGCCAGCTTTCCGTGGCGGTCGATTCCTACGAGCTGCTCTCGAAATCGCTGCGCCCCTTGCCGGAGAAGTTCCATGGCTTGGCCGACAAGGAGCTGCGCTATCGCCAGCGTTATGTCGATCTTATCGTGAACCCCGAGGTGCACGAGACCTTCGTGAAGCGCTCAAAGATCATCTCGGCTATTCGCCATTACATGGAAGAACAGGGCTTCTACGAGGTCGAAACGCCCTTCTTGCATTCGATCATGGGCGGTGCGAACGCGAAGCCCTTCACCACGCATTTCAACGCGCTCGATCGCGATTACTTCCTGCGCATCGCAACCGAGCTTCCTCTGAAGCGCTTGCTCGTGGGCGGCTTCGAGAAGGTCTTCGAGATCGGCCGTCAGTTCCGCAACGAAGGCATGGACCCGTATCACAACCCCGAGTTCACCACGATGGAAGCCTACCAGGCTTTCTCCGATCTTGAGGGTATGATGGAGCTCACACAAGGCTTCGTGCAAGCAGCAGCTATGGCGGCTTGCGGCACGCTCGATGTGGAATATCAGGGCACGACCATCCATCTTGGTGGTGAATGGAGACGTGCGAGCATGGTCGAGCTCGTGAATGAGGTCACGGGCGAGAACGTTAGCTTTGCCATGACGCGCGAGGAAGCTGCCACGGTGGCAGACAAGCACGGTGTTCACGTTGAAGAAGGGTGGGGCACGGGCAAGATCATCGCCGAGCTCTTCGAGGAATGCGTCGAAGAGACGCTCATTCAGCCTATCTTCGTCACCGACCATCCGATCGAGGTTTCGCCGCTCGCAAAAAGGAAAATTGGTGAAGATGAAGTAGCTGACCGCTTCGAACTGTTTATTTCCGGCCATGAATATGCTAATGCTTTTAATGAACTAAATGATCCCGTTGATCAAGCGGAGCGATTCCGAGCGCAGCTTGCTGCTAAGGACATGGGCGACGATGAGGCAATGGGATTCGACGATGACTACGTGCGCGCTTTGGAATACGGAATGCCTCCCGCTGGCGGTGTGGGCATTGGAATAGATCGCCTTACCATGCTTCTTACGAATTCAGCAACGATCCGCGATGTATTACTGTTTCCCCATATGCGCGACGAAGCCAAGTAACAAAAGGAGGTGGCGCGTAAATGTCGTTCGACAAGTTCACTGACAAGGCGCGCAAAGTGCTGGTTTTGGCGCAGGAGGAAGCCCGTGGGCTTCATCAGCCCTACGTTGGCACTGAGCACGTGCTCTTGGCTTTACTCAAGGAAGAAGATGGTCTGGCAGCTCAGGCCCTGGAGCGCCTGGGGGTGCATTACGAGGCCACGGTGGCGGCCATCCGTCGTATCGTTACGATCGATGAATCCACCGATGTGTCCGGGCATTTGAGCTTCACGCCACGCGTTAAGCGGGTGTTGGAGAATTCTCTGCGTGAGGCCATGCAGATGGGGCAAAGCTATATTTCCACTGAGCATCTTCTGCTCGGTATCATCCGCGAAAACGAAGGCACCGCAATAGAGGTGCTCGAGCGCATGGGCGTTTCAGGAGATGACCTGCGTGCGGCGCTCAACGATCTGGTGGGGCAGTCTTCGGTCTTCGCCGGCCAGCAGTTCGATCCGCAGGCATCCTCTTCGGATAGCGTGCTGAAGGAATTCAGCGTCGATCTTACGAAGAAGGCGGCCGATGGGAAGCTCGACCCGGTTATCGGGCGTGCGGGCGAGATCGAGCGCATGATGCAGATCCTGTGCCGTCGCCAGAAGAACAACCCGCTGCTCTTGGGTGAGCCGGGTGTGGGCAAAACGGCGGTGGTCGAAGGGCTTGCGCAGCTCATCGTAGCTGATCAGGTGCCCGATATCTTGCGCAATAGGCGTTTGGTCACGCTGGATGTTTCGGCGCTCGTTGCTGGTTCGAAGTATCGCGGCGAATTCGAGGAGCGCTTGAAGAAGTGCATCAAGGAAGTCGAGCAGGCAGACGATATCATCCTGTTCATCGACGAGCTCCACACCATTATCGGTGCGGGTGCAGCCGAAGGCTCGATGGATGCGGCTGCCATCCTGAAGCCGCCTCTGTCGCGCGGCGAGATCCAGATCATCGGCGCTACCACGCTCGATGAATACCGTAAGCATTTGGAAAAGGATTCGGCGCTCGAGCGCAGGTTCCAAACGCTCGTTGTCAAAGAGCCTAACGAAGAGCAGGCCGTTCGCATCATGGAAGGTTTGCGCGATAAGTATGAAGAGCATCATCACGTGCACTTCTCTGATGAAGCGCTCCAGGCGGCAGTTTCGCTTTCCGATCGCTATATCCAAGATCGCTTCTTGCCCGATAAGGCCATCGACGTGATCGATGAAGCGGGCGCGCGCATGCGCATTCGCAACATGGTACTGCCCGACGAGATCCAGGAGCTTGATGACAAGCTTCGTGCGTTGCGTGCGGAAAAGGATGCCGCTATCGCCGATCAGGATTTCGAGCGTGCCGCCGAAGTTCGCGATCGCGAGGCAAAGGTGCGCGAAGAACGCAAGAAGGCTCAGGTAGAGTGGGAAGACAAGACGGAGAAGATCGTCAACGAGATCGGTGTGGAAGATATCGCTGATGTGGTTTCGATGACCACCGGTGTGCCCGTTTCCAACCTCACCGAAGCCGAGACGGAGAAGCTTCTGCGCATGGAATCCGTGCTGCATGAGCGCGTGATCGGCCAGGAAGAGGCGGTAACGGCGCTTTCGAAGGCTATTCGCCGCAGCCGTTCTGGGCTCAAGGATCCGAAGCGCCCGGCAGGTTCGTTCATTTTCCTTGGCCCTTCAGGTGTGGGCAAGACCGAGCTCTCGAAAACGCTTGCAGAGTTCCTGTTCAATTCGCAGGATGCACTCATTTCCTTTGACATGTCGGAATACATGGAGAAGCATACGGTGTCGCGCCTGATCGGTTCGCCTCCGGGGTACGTGGGCTATGACGAGGGTGGCCAGCTTACCACCGCAGTGCGTCAGCGCCCGTATTCGGTCGTGCTCTTCGACGAGATCGAGAAAGCGCATCCTGATGTCTTCAACATCTTGCTCCAGATCTTGGAGGAAGGTCGCTTGACCGATGCGCAAGGGCGCATGGTCGACTTCCGCAATACGGTCATCATCATGACCTCGAATGTGGGCGCACGTGAGATCACCACCACGGCACCGCTCGGGTTCTCTTCCAGCGGAGCAACGGGTCTCAACGATGATGAGATCAAGACCCGCGTCATGAGCGAGGTCAAGCGCTTGTTCCGTCCTGAGTTCTTGAACCGTATCGATGAGATCATCGTGTTCAAGTCGCTCACGGAAGACGAGATCGTCGAGATCGTGAACCTCATGGTGGCCGATCTTCGCGATCGTCTGATCGAGCAGAACATGACCATCAATATGTCCGATGCTGCGAATCGTTTGATCGCTAAGGAAGGGACCGACCTTTCCTTTGGTGCCCGTCCATTGCGTCGCGCGATCCAGCGCCTGCTTGAGGACCCGATCTCCGAGCAGATCCTGGAAGGTAAATGGACGAGTGGCTCGGTCATCGATGTTGATGTGGAGGACGAGAAGCTCGTGTTCAACCAGGGTACGGGTTCGATCCCGGCACCGCGTAAGCGTGATACCATCGCGCAAGAAGCGGAGCTCATCTTGAGCAACTACGATCTTGGGCGCGCAGGGCTCACTTACAGCGGCTCAGGTCGCGGAGGCTCATCAGGAGATTCCGCCGCCGACTAATCCAGTCGTTCAAGAACGCTGACAAGAGGCTTGTCCTTGCGGGCAAGCCTCTTTCTTTTCCCTATGGGATCATTCGTTTGCTTCAATGAAGAGCATTTATGCAGTAAAATCAATTTTGTTGAATTATTGCTGCATAAGGCAGCTTTCTTGATAAGAGGTTCTCTATGCCAGAGCAAACGATCGATCCCATCTTCGCCCCTTCGGCTCTCAACGGTATCTTGAGCAAGATGCGCGACGATGACACCTTTGGCTCCTTGCGCGAGCAGATGCAGTTGCAGGGCAAGGTGAATGAAGGCGCGCAGACCGCGGTCATCATTCTGGCGGGCGGTAGCGGCGAGCGATTCGGTCACGAAGGCGGCAAGCAGCTCGTTGAGATCGCAGGCAAGCCTATTCTCACGCGCTCAGCAGAAGTGTTCGACAGTGTGGGCGATGTGGGGCTTATCGTGGTCGTTTGCCCCGAAGAGCGCACGAGCGAATACCTCTTGAAGGCGATTGATCCCTTTCCGTTCGCTACCCCTATCGTCATGGCCCCTGCAGGCGCTACGCGCCAGGAGTCGGCGTTTGCTGGTTTAGAGCTCGTGCCAGATGAATTCGAGTACGTCATGCTGCACGACGGTGCGCGCCCACTCATTTCGCGCGAATTGGTCGACCATACGATCAGCGTGCTCAAAGGCAATATCGATTGTGATGGCGCAGTGGTCGGCCATCCTTCCATCGACACGCTCAAGATCGTCGAGAACGGCATCATCCAAGGAACGCCTGATCGTTCGGTGTTCTGGAATGCGCAAACTCCGCAGATCTTCCGTGCCGGTATCTATCGTCGTGCACACGCGGCGGCGCTTTCCGATGGCTTCGTGGGCACGGATGATTCATCGCTTATCGAACGTTTGGGCGGTCGCGTGATGGTGGTCGAAGGCAAGCGCGACAACATCAAGCTCACGGTGCCCGAAGACTATCTCATCATTTCAGCGGCGGTGCGCCAGGCGCTACGCGAAGGTGTCGAGTAGGTGTCGCTGATGAATATGGAGACTCCCGACACGGTGAACATTCCCAACTCCAGCCCCGAGATGGCTGTGCTGCGCAAGCTGCGCGTAGGGCTCGGCATGGATGTTCACGCCTTTGCCCCCAACCGCAAGCTTATTTTGGGTGGAGTGGATATTCCGCATCACCAAGGCCTTGATGGTCACTCAGATGCCGATGTGCTGCTCCATGCAATAGCCGATGCTCTTTTGGGTGCTGCGCGCCTGGGGGATATCGGCAAGCATTTCCCCGACACCGATCCAGCCTATAAAGATGCCGATTCGCTCAAGTTGCTCGAGGCAGCTGCGAATTTGCTCCGTGAAGAAGGCTTCGAGATCCTTGATATCGATTGCGTCATCGCTGCGCAAGCACCGAAGCTTTCTCCGTATCGCGAGGCGATGCGCGAGAACATTGCGCGTGCATGCGGCATCGCAACGGAAAATATCGGCGTGAAAGCCACCACCACCGAACGTCTCGGCTTTGAAGGCCGCGAAGAAGGCATCTCGGCTGAGGCCGTTGCTCTTGTCTGTCGATGTTGTTAGGGCTGCTATGAAGCGAGACGGGCACATTGTGCAGGCTCGCCTCATAGCGTCGCGCCCTCGAACTAACTTTTGCAAAGACAATGATCGCAAAAGTGGATTTCTCGGAGCGCTTTGGCTCGATGTCGGCTCGTCCTACACAACCTGCCCATCTCGCTTACGAGTAATGCTCTTAACATCACCCGCACCATGCAAGCTAAACATGGTACTATTTCGCAAGACAAGAAGGATTGAATCCCATGAATATATTCTCAACAATGGCAGAAGACATTCGCACCGTTCAGGCAACCGACCCAGCGGCGCCTTCGAAGTTCCTCATATGGCTCACCTATCCTGGCCTTCAAGCACGCTGGGCGCACGTGATCAATCACTGGCTCTGGAAGAAGGGCCTGCGCGGACTGGCGCGCTATCTTTCGCAGTGCGCACGTTTTTGGACGGGTGTTGAGATTCACCCGGGCGCACAGATCGGCCGCCGTTTCTTCATCGACCATGCGATGGGCGTGATCATCGGCGAGACCACTATCATCGGCGATGATTGCGTGCTCTACCAGAATGTCACGCTGGGCGGCACTGGCAAGGAAACTGGCAAGCGCCACCCGACCCTTGGCAACAACGTGATGGTGGGCGTGGGCGCTGCGGTGCTCGGCTCGATAACCATCGGCGACAACTCGAAGATCGGTGGTGGTTCGGTGGTCGTAAAAGACGTGCCGCCGAATTGCACCGTGGTTGGCGTGCCGGGGCATATCGTCGTGCGCGATGGCGTTTCAACGTCAAAGAGTGCGGCGAAGGATAAGGAGATCGACCTGCAGAAAGCAGCGGCGGCGAAGATCCCGTCGTCTCCTGCTGAAGGGCCAAGCGTAAGTTCACCTGATGCCCAGCGAGAAGGAACGCTGCCTCCCGTTCGCGCCGATCATAAGGATTACTTCCTCAATAACGGGGATTGTCAGGGCGAGCGTCTCGAAGATCTGCCTGATCCTGTGGAACGCGCGATCCGCAATCTCTATAAGCGCGTCGATGAGCTCGAAGCCTTCGCGGTGAAACAGCAAGCGCTCGACAAGCAGGCGGAGCGTGCGGCACAGCAAGAAGCCGATCAGATCGATCACGACCAGTAGCGCTTCATGTCATTCTCATCGCTGAAGGGAACGATGAGCCCCGTTGAAGCCGATCATCACGACCAGTACCACCGATACCAACAAGATAGGAACATCATGATCAAGATATACGACACCAAAACGCGCACCAAGCGTGAGTTCGTTCCCGTGAATGAGGGTAAAGTAGGCATGTACGTGTGCGGCCCGACCGTGTACAACTACATCCATATCGGCAATGCGCGCACGTTCATCTCGTTCGACACGATTCGTCGCTACCTCACGTGGCGCGGGTTCGAAGTTACCTTCGTGCAGAATGTGACCGACGTGGACGACAAGATCATCAATAAGGCGCTCGAGGAAGGTCGAACGGCTGCCGAGATCGCCGAAGAATACACCGACGCCTTTATCGCCGACATGCATGCAGCCGGCGTGCAAGACCCCGATATTCGCCCGAAGGCCACCGAAGAGATCGACACGATGATCAAGCTCGTGCAACGCTTGATCGACAAAGGCCATGCGTATGAGGTTGATGGCGATGTGTACTTCGCCGTGCGTTCCTATTCAGCGTATGGAGAGCTATCGAACCGTAATGTGGACGAGATGGAATCGGGCCACCGTGAACTGCGCGCCGATGGCCAGGGTCTGGAAGACCGCAAGCGCGATCCGCTCGATTTCGCACTCTGGAAGACGGCGAAGCCGGGTGAGCCGAGCTGGACTTCTCCGTGGGGCGAAGGCCGCCCTGGTTGGCACATCGAATGCTCAGCCATGTCCGAGAAGTATCTCCATCTGCCTTTCGACATCCATGGCGGCGGCGCGGATCTGTGCTTCCCGCACCACGAGAATGAGCGCGCGCAGTCTGAAGCGGCCTTCGATACCACGTTCGCGAATTACTGGATGCATGGTGGCATGCTCCAGATCAACTCCGAGAAGATGAGCAAATCGCTTGGCAACTTCTTGCTGTTGCGCGATATCTTGGAGACCACCGATCCAGCGGTGCTTCGTATGCTCATGCTACAGACGCACTATCGCAGCCCGCTCGACTTCTCGGATGTGCGCCTGCAAGAATCGGCGGCGGCGCTCGAGCGCTTGGAGAATTTCGTCACGAACGCGCTTTGGCTCGCGCGTTCAGCACAGCAGTCGCAGGCGAAGGTAGAAGGCGGCCATACGCCCGATGCCTCTGATGCCCATGCGGGCTCGCTTGCAACTTCGATCGCGATCGCAACGCTCATTGCGGACATGAAAGATTCGTTCACTGAAGCGATGGACGACGATTTCAACACCGCTGCTGCGCTCGGTGCCATCTTCAGCTTCGTGAGCGATGCGAATACGCTCTTGAACGATGTCCAGCAAAGCGCTTCCGTAACAGAAGCGGATGTTCAGACGTTCGAGAAGGCTGCACAGGCAGTGGTCGAGCTCATGGATGTGCTCGGCATCTCGATCGAGATGAACGATGCAGCTGAAGTGGGCGCAACCGTGCTCGATGATGAGGAGAGCGCCGCTGAGGTAATGGTGCTCGCGATGGAATTCGCTGGCTTCGCACCAGGCGATGGGGCAGATCCTGCAACGGTGAAAGCAGCGATGGCAGCGCTGCTCGATGCTCGTGCCAATGCGCGCGCTAACAAGAACTACGCGGTTGCCGATGCGATCCGTGACGGACTTGCCGAGCTCGGTTTCCGCATAGAAGACACGCCTCAAGGTGCTCGTATCGTAAAGGCTTAGAGATAAGCTATAAGTGTTAGGGGTCGGGTAATTTGACACATCCTAGGATGTGTCAAATTACCCGACCCCTAACACACACCCACAGGCCAGAGAAACAAAAAGCCGCTCACCCAACATGAGGCGAGCGGCTTTTCTTTAGGCAAGGCAGCGTTATTTAGCGACAGGTGCACGGGATGTCGTGTTTCACACGATCGTGCTCTTCGGCGCGCTTTGCGTCGTTGAAACGATCGAGGGTGCCAACCAGATAGCCGGTAATGCGGCGGATGCGCTCAAACGGCTGAGCATGGTACCCATAGTGAATTGCGACATCTTCCGCTTCAACGGCAAGATCGATCCAGGCAAGATCCTTGCTCGGCTCAAGTTCGCGACCTCGAGCGATGTACTGTTCGATCTCTTCGTTAGTGACGCGGAAGTCGTCAGGCGAAGAATAAGAGATAGAAACCGAAACATTTTGCAGATGCTTATGTTCGGATGAAGCGGCAGGCTGGTGCGAGTGCTTCTGTGTTTCTTCTGCGGCTCCGTGGCTTTGATTTGCTTTAGCATCCCGTGTTGTGTTTTGTGCTGCGAATGCAGGTGCTTCAAGCGTGGTCATAATACCCCCTCCGTTATTCATAACCTTATTCGGTACTGCTGGTGCTCCTGTAATTGTTACTAACTTAGTATCAATTACCTTACCTCTCTCATGCTACTCCATGCGCAATTTGGTGTAAACCGAAAAAACCAATATTTTGTGGCGAAATCCAATTTGTAACCTGGGAAAACACAACATCTTGTATACAGCCGAACTGGGGTTATGGAGATTCTAAAACGACTTCCTTCCACCTTTAAACCCGAACCGTTCGTGATTTCGATGCGAAACCGCCCATTTTGCCCTAGCAAGTCGCGGCTGAAGATGGCACAATGAAAGTCCTTGAACGCCTCGATTTCTGTATTGCTCTCCGCGCGATCTTGTGGTGAAAAACCAGCCTCCGCGCACACGATAGAAGGATGTTGCTCATGGCCTTTGTCCACCTTCATAACCATACGGAATACTCGCTGCTCGATGGTGCCACCAAGGTCTACGACATGGTAAAGCGCGCGGCTGACCTGGGTATGCCGGCGGTGGCTATTACGGACCATGGTGTTATGTCGGGTGTACCGGAGTTGGCGGACGCGTGCGACAAGGTAAAGGCAGAAACGGGCACGTGGGTAAAACCCATTTTCGGCTGCGAGATCTATTTCACCACGGATTCTTCCTTAAAGAAGGAAGGCAAGCAGAAGCTCCATCATATGATCCTGCTCGCGAAGAACAACACGGGCTATCACAACATCGTGAAGCTCGTGAGCGAATCGCATGTGGACAATTTCTACTATCGCCCGCGCACGACCTTCGAGATGCTCGAGAAGTACTCCGAAGGCGTTATCGCTACGAGCGCCTGTATTGCGGGCATTATCCCGCGCTGTGTGGATGCGGGCAAGATCGACGAGGCCATCGAGTGGGCGAAGAAGCTCTCCGCGCTCTATGAGCCAGGCGATTTCTATATCGAACTGCAGGACCAGGGCATCACTTCCGATGCGGGCAAGACGCAACGCGAGCTCAACCAACAGCTTACGGAAATTGCGAACCACCTGGGGCTTAAGACCATCGCAACGAACGACTTCCACTATCTCGTGCAAGAGGATGCGCAAGCGCAGGACGTAATGCTGTGCATCGGCACCAACCAGACCATCAATCAGGAAAAGCGCTTCAAGTTCCCCAACGATCAGTTCTACATGAAGACCGAAGAGGAAATGCGCGCGGCGCTGAAAGATTTCCCCGAGGCTTGCGACAACACCATCGAAGTTGCTGAAAAGTGCAACGTGGAACTCGAGCGCGACCCCATTTTGCCGAAGTTCCCGCTGCCTGAAGGGGAAACCGAGGAATCATGGTTCCGCAAGCGCGTGCAGGAAGGTCTGGTCAAGCGCTACGGCGATCCTGTTCCCGAGCATGTGCAGAAGCAGGCCGATTACGAGATGCAGGTCATCATCGATCAGGGCTTCCCCGCGTACTTCCTGATCGTGCAGGAATACATCGAATGGGCGCGTAGCCAGGGCATCGGCGTTGGCCCGGGCCGTGGCTCGGCGGCAGGTGCGATCGTGGCATACGCCATGGGCATCACCGACCTCGATCCGCTGCCTAACGGCCTCATGTTCGAACGCTTCCTTTCTCCCGAGCGTGTGGAGATGCCCGATATCGACGTCGACTTCGAGCAGGGCAGACGTGAAGAGGTTATCAACCACATCAAGGATGTGTACGGCGAAGACCACGTTTCGCAGGTGATCACCTTCGGCACGCTTCAGGCGAAGAATGCCGTGCGCGATGCTGCGCGCGTGCTCGACTATCCTTACAGCACGGGCGACCGCATCTGCAAGATGATCGGCAACGAGCTTGGCATCACGATCGACCAAGCGCTCGAAACCAATCCCGATCTGGCAAAGGCCTACGAAGACGAGCCCGATGTGCACGCGGTGATCGATGCGGCGAAATCCATCGAAGGCCACGTGCGTGGCGAAGGTGTGCATGCCTGCGCGACCATCATTTGCCGCGACCCCATGGCCGATCACGTGCCCATGAAGCGCGACACCAAGGGCGGCGGCATCATCACCCAATACGACGGCCACTACACGCCCGACTTGGGCCTTCTCAAGATGGACTTCCTCGGTCTTCGTACGCTCGACGTGCTTTCGATCGCTTGTCGCAACATCGAAGAGCGCTACGGCACGAAGATCGTTCCTGAAGAGATTCCTACCAACGATGAAAAAGCCTTCGAGCTCATGCAATCGGGCAACATGGATGGCCTTTTCCAGGTGGAAGGCGCGCTCTATGTGAGCCTGTTCAAGCGCCTTCCTCCGAAGCAATTCTCGGATGTTGTCGCATCTATCGCGCTCAACCGCCCCGGTCCGCTCGAGTCAGGCATGGTCGAAGACTACATCAAGGCGGCGAAGAACCCCGAAGCGGTTCACTATTACGACGACCGTTTGCGCGGCATCTTGGAAGAGACCCATGGCACCATGGTCTACCAGGAGCAGATCATGCAGATCTCCATGGTCATGAGTGGTTTTTCGGCAGGCAAATCCGACAAGCTGCGTAAGGCGATGGGTAAGAAGAAGATCGACGTGATGCGTGGTCTTCAGGCCGACTGGGATTCAGGTGCGGTCGAGAACGGCTATTCTCTCGAAGTTGCCCAGCAGATCTGGCAAGATGCCGAAAAGTTCGCGAAGTATGCGTTCAACAAGTCACACTCCGCGGCATACGCCATCTTGGTCATGCGCACGGCTTACCTGAAGGCGCACTACCCGAACGAGTTCATGGCAGCGGTGCTCACCAGCTACATGGGCAGCAACGACAAGCTCATCCGCTACATTGCCAGTGCGAACCACAATGGCACGCCTGTGCTCCCGCCCGATATCAACTCTTCGAGCTTGGAATTCACGCCGGTTGATGGCGGCATTCGCTTCGGTCTTGCTGGCGTGCGTGGCGTGGGTGAGAAGGTGGTGCAGGCTATCATCGAGGAACGCGAGGCTAACGGTCCGTTCACTTCGCTTCACGATTTCGTGAACCGCGTGGATTCTTCATGCTATAACCGCAAGACGCTTGAAGCGCTCATCAAATCCGGTGCGTTCGATTCGACCGGCTACACGCGTAAGCAGCTTATGTATTTTGTGGATGAAACATCGCTGCTCGATGATGCAGCCAAACGTCAGAAGGATAAATCCGCTGGCCAGGTGAGCATGTTCGACATGTTCGCAGACGACCCGGATGCGGGCTTCGTCGAGGACATCCCCGAGCCTGATGGGGTGGAATGGGATAAGCGCACGAAGCTCACCTTCGAAAAAGAGATCCTGAAGATGTATGTCTCCGATCATCCATTAAGCCCGTATGAGAACTATCTTTCGCGCACAAATAAATACACGATGACGGAACTGAACGAACGTGATACCAGCATCAAGAACATCAAATGTGCTGGCATGGTGTCCGATGTGAACGTGAAGCGCACGAAACGTAATACCCTCATGGCCACCTTCAATCTGGAGGATCTGGCGGGCAGCATCGAGTGCATCTGCTTCGACTACGAGAAGGTCTCTGATGTGCTCGAGGAAGATGCGGTGGTAACGGTGCGCGGCAAGTTCGAGGTGAGCGATCGCGCGAACCAGCTTATCGGCTACGAGATCGAAAAGCTCGAACTCACTGAAGAGCAGCAGAACGTGAAGCCAGTATGCATGGAGCTGCAGGTGCAATCCAACGAGCTGAATGCGCTTTCTTCTTCGCGTCTGCTGGATATTCTGAAGACTCACCCTGGCAACGATCCGATCGTGCTCTTCGTAGCGCAGACCGACGGCAGCCGCATGCGTGCAGAATTGCCGCTCACCATCAATGCGCGCGATCATATGCTCAAGGCAGACTTGCACGATCTGTTCGGACGCGAGATCTGGAAAGCATCGTAGAGGCGCAGCATGACAGGCAGGCATAACCACAGACCGGGGCGGCGTTCATGAGGGTCGCAGCGTGGTTTTCATACAATGGAGAGCCTTTTTCTGGCTTCGCGCGGCAGAATGGGCAGCTTACGGTTCAGGGGAATATCGAAGATGCCCTTGAGCTGCTGTTTCGTCGGCGCATCGATACTACGTGCGCTGGCAGAACCGATGCTGGCGTGCATGCGCTTTGCCAGGTGATCAGCTTCGATCTGCTTCCTGATGAATGGTTTCGCCGCAAACCTGATTCGCTCCTGAAATCGCTCAACGCGCTTACGCATGAGGAGATCTCGTTTCGTTCGGTGCGTCCTATGCCGGAGGATTTTTCGGCACGGTTTTCGGCCGTTATGCGCGAATATCGCTACTATATCTGTACCGATGTGGCCGCGCCTTTGCTCATGGAGAAGTTCTGCTGGCATCTGGGCAAGCCGCTCGACGTCGAGGCGATGAAGCAGGCTTCTACGCATCTGCTGGGCGAGCATGATTTCAAGAGTTTCTGCATGGCAGTTTCGGCGAAGGATAAGCCTACGCATCGCTATGTTGCCGATATCTCGTTCAAGCAAGAGCAGATCTGGAATTCGAACTTCATCGTTATCACAGTCATTGGGAATGCATTCTTGCATTCTATGGTGCGCACGATGGTGGGCACGCTCGTGTTGGTTGGTCGCGGGAAACGTACGCCTGAGTGGGTGGGCGAGGTGCTCGCAGCGCGCAACCGACAGGCAGCAGGACAGAACGCGCCCGCTGAAGGGCTCGTGCTCTGGCACGTGACCTACGACGAGCAGCACTTCTACTACGATCCACGCCCGAGTGGGTTGCGCGGTGAACTTGCTTCTGATCAGCATCTTTCTGATGCGATCGAAGATATTCCGTCGGTGCTAACATCCGAAGAGCCTGCTCCTAAGGCAGTCGAAGAAGCTCCTAAGGCTAGCATGGAGAAGGACAAGAAGTCTTCGAAGAAAGCCAAGAAGCGTACCAATGCAGCGGAATCATCACCTGCTGCGCGCTGGGCACGATGGCGCCAGGAAAAAGAGCAAGACCGCGAGATCGTGATTCCTCGTGGTCCGAATCTTGATGAATCCACAACGGGTGAAATCCCCTTCGTTGCTGCACTCATCGAAGAAGAAACGCAGGCGACGCTCTTCGATTCAACGGTTGCTCCAGCGCGTTCTGACGTGTCATCTGTAGGGGAGGCCCTGCTTCGGCGGATGACTTTGGTGCTGAGGCTCATGCTGCTTCGGTCTCGGCTCCTGCTCCTGCTCCCGCTCCCGCTGTTGAGGCTTCCTCCACAACAGAACGCAAGGTTATCACGGTTCCCGAGGTAGAAGCGCGGCCAACTTCTGAACCGCTTCATTCGCCGTCATCTGCAGCATCCGAGCCTGCTCATGCAGCATCGTTCGCTGCAACACGCGAGCCGCAATCCCCTCAACATGCTCCTTTCGACTTTTCGCAGGTATACGCAGGCGCACATGTCCCTCGACATGCGGCTTCAACAGAAGCTGCCTCTGAGCCTTCTCAGGAACAGGGGACGGAGCCGCTGCCAGCAACGGTGCTCTCATCGGCTGCCGCGCGCGCTCGTCGCCGTGCCCGCAATCTGCGTTAAAGCTCTAGCGGTACTCTGTAAACCGCTCTTATACCCCCATGCACCCTACACCCCATTTCTGTGCAGATTTTGTGAGTCTTTTGCTATTCTTCGTAGCAATATAAAGCAACGATCTAGCAATAACGCGAACCGATCTCGTGTGAATCGAACTGGATAGGCGAGCGAACGAACTGGAACCTGAATGGGGGACTTATGGCTCAACTTGCACATGCTGCTCGTGATACCTGGTCAAGCAAATGGGCATTCATCTTAGCTGCGGCTGCTTCCGCAGTTGGCTTGGGCAATCTTTGGCGATTCCCGTATCTGGCGGCGAAATATGGTGGCGGTATGTTCCTGCTCACCTACTTGGTGTTGGTATTCACCTTTGGCCTGTCGCTCTTGCTCGTCGAGATCGCGCTCGGCCGTAAGACGCGTCAGTCCACCATCGGCGCGTTCAAGATGTTCGGCAAGAAGTATGCCTTCATTGGCATTCTGGCGTCGCTCGTTCCGTTCATCATCACGCCATATTACTGCGTGATCGGCGGCTGGGTTGCGAAGTACGTTGGCGCGTATTTCTTCGATCCCGCAACCATGATCGGCGATGGTGGTACGTACTTCTCTAGCTTCATCACTAGCAGTTTTGAGTCTTATATCTGGCTCTTCGTCTTCATGGCTATTGTGTTCTTCGTTGTGTCGCGTGGTATCAAGGGCGGCATCGAGAAGGCTAACCTGATCATGATGCCGGCACTTATCATCATGACCGTCATCCTGGTCGTCTATACGCTCTGCCAGCCAGGTGCGCTTGATGGCGCTGCGTATTATCTCGTACCCGATTTCTCTGCGTTCTCGATAGAGCTTGTGGTTGCGGCACTGGGGCAGATGTTCTTCTCGCTGTCCATCGCGATGGGTATTATGGTCACCTATGGTTCCTACATGAAGCAGCGCGATTCGCTCACTTCGAGCGCGATCCGTGTTGCGGGCTTCGATATTGGCGTTTCGTTCTTGGCAGGCCTCATGATCGTGCCGGCGGCGTTCGTTGCGCTGGGTTCGCCTGAGGCGGTTACCGAAAATTCCGGCCCGGGTCTCATGTTCATCGTGTTGCCGCAGATGTTCGCATCGTTCGGTGATTTCGCACCCGTTATCGGCGTGCTGTTCTTCTTACTCGTTATCTTCGCAGCGCTCACCTCGGCAATTTCGCTCATGGAAACGTGCGTTTCTATCATGCACGACGGTGCGAAATGCTCGCGCAAGAAGGCAACCGTGATCACGTTCGTGATCATCGGCGTTGCGGCAGTGTTCGTGAATCTGGGTTATAACGGTCTTTCATTCATCGAGCCGCTGGGCGCAGGCACTTCGCTGCTCGACTTCTTCGACTTCATCTCGAACACCATCATGATGCCGATCGTGGCATTCCTGACCTGCATCTTCGTTGGTTGGTGCATCAAGCCGAAGATCATCGAGGAAGAGATCATGGCCTCATCGAAGTTCCGTTGGCGTGCAGCGTGGCGCATCATGATCAAATACATCGCGCCCATCCTGATCGCGATCGTGTTCATCTCGTTCCTCGCCCAATTCCTTGGCTTTATGACCATCTAGCCAACCTGCATATAGCGCAAAAGGGAGTGACCAGGGGAGTAACACCCTGGTCGCTCTGCATATAAATGCATTTGCGATTTGGGAGTTTTTCTGATGCCTAATTTCGAGTTGTCGTATTCGTTATTGACTAGAGGGCTGTAAGAACCGGAAATATATATTGACTTTTTTATTCTTAAAAAAGTATTATTGAAAATAAATAATACTAACTAATATTTCTAGGAGTGGAAAGCGATCTAACGGCTTCAGAGTTCCTCAACAAACTCAATTGGTCGTTACTTGAACACCTAGTCTATTCGCCAGACGAAGCTGCAGCTAGTCGAAGTACTGTTCCTGAGAACGATCGAGAGTTGCGCAATTTGCGCTTTAACTACAAGGAATACGAAGAGGGGTGGAGAAAATGAGCACATCGTTTCAAGGTTTTCTTACAAAGTATTGCAAGGAACTCACCTCCTCAAATACCACAAGTTTAAAGCAGCTTTTCAACCTGGCCGATTCAGAGTTTCCAAGAGCTTATGAACCACTTCTTTTGTTGGCGGTTTGCAGTGGGCGAGAAGCCTACTTGCTAAAACAAGCACAAGGTAGTTCAGTTTTCTCAGTTTATTCGAAGTTTCTTGAGAATTGGAAAAAGAGCGAGATGTCCCTTGAGGAGTATCTTTTAACTCTAGAGGAAAGAAATCGCTTTAGACGTCCTTTAACCGCGTGGGAAAATGAGAATAATCAGCTTGCAGCCGACCGTATAGTACTCGCAAATATATCAAAAGCTCTGGATAAGCTCCTGAAGGAAAAAAGCATGAGTCGCGCTCATGCTTGCAAGCTCGTAGATGTCAATAAAGGGAATTTTTACGCATTTCTGAAAGGAGATGCTTCGAAGTTCAGCAGAAAGACCGCTATGAGAATCTACCAACAAATTAGTGCCGTCTAATCAAGTGCATCACGCCCATCCTGATCGCGATCGTGTTCATCTCGTTCCTCGCCCAATTCCTTGGCTTCATGACCATTTAACCAAGCGAAAGAAGCCTTGTGGCTTGCGCGACATAGTGATGGCGATCGTTTGTAAGACAAACTTCACGATTGGCCTTGCGACAAATGCTTTGTTGATTTGAGCAAACCTCAAACCTCAAACGGCGACCTTCGGGTCGCCGTTTTTGCATCAGAACTCATTCAGCTTAAGCTGCTTGTTGCATGGCGCATTTGCTTTTGTGGAAACAACTTGAATAAACCCGCCGCTTGGCTGGTCAATAGGCAAATTCGTTTTGTGAGAAATGCGTTACCTGTTACTATATATTTGTTATATTCTGCCCTTGCTCTGTATAAAATCTGCCAAAGTGCAAGAGCTGGAATTAACAAGCATATATCTTGGATAAACAAGATCGTCGCCAAGCGCGTTTTGTTGGTTGCAAGAGTTTGAATGACGTATACAAGAAAAGCCCAGGTCTTCTGGCAGGGGCGAAGCTATATATGATCAACTCTTCAGTAGATATCACGTCTGCTTGGCTAGCAACAGTGGAGTAAGCGGGATTAGATGATGTGGTATGTGGCTCAAGTGAACAATGGTCAAGAATCTATGGTCCGAGATATATGTAAACAGATGACTGATTCTGAGATCTTGCAAGATTGTTTTGTTCCAGAATATGAAACAATGAGGAAGATCAAAGGAGAGTGGCGCACGGTACGGCAACGCCTTTTTCCTGGCTATCTGTTTGTAGTTACAGACTCAATCTCTCGTTTGCTTCCTGAGTTGAAGAAAATTCCTGTGAATGTTCGATTACTAGGGCAGCGAGACGGGAATGAAGATATTCTTCCGCTGTCGTCGGAAGAAAAAGATTGGATCGTAGCTTTTACCGATGATACGCATTGCGTATGCATGAGCGAAGGCTACATAGAGGGTGAAACCATTACGGTTACGAAAGGTCCTTTGCTCGGGCAAGAGGCTATTATCAAAAAAATTGATCGTCACAAACGACGTGCTGTTATTGAAGTGACTATGTTTGGGCGAACTACAACGGCAATGATTGGACTTGAAGTGGTTCAGAAAAATGTTTGAGAGGAAAAGTAAAAAGCATTTTTGTTTACTAAGGTACAAGGAAACAGTTCTACGAAAACGCAGCATAAAAGAAGTATTAGGTAGAGAATATGACGCTTTTCGATTTATTTAAACTTATTCGACATTACATCAAGCTAGTAATCATACTGCCTGTGGCATGCGCTATTCTTGTGACTTTAGGTCTTCTGGTAATGCCACCGACGTATGTAGCAAAAGCGACGCTTCTTACTAATGGGGACATCGCGCTTGCAGGGGGCTTTGCGCAAACCGAAGCTACGACTTTCTCAAAAAATGGCATAGAGGTTTCTTCGAAGAACGATACTTCTTATAGAACGGTTGTTATTGAAGCAGAAGGCAAAGACTATGGTGGTTGCATTGCTGCTGCCAATGCAACGGTGCTTGCAGCGGCAAACGATTACCGTAGTGCCAATAATCAAGTTTCTATAACAACCAATGAAGCTACGTATGCAGAAAGCACTTCACCAAGCATTCCAAAAACAGCTCTGATTGCATTGCTTGCAGGCTTGTTTGTTGCTGTATGCGCTGTTGTTGTTATCGATGTTGTAAAAATGCCTATCAAATCAAGAAACGACATTGAAGCGGCTTCAAATCTTCCTGTGATAGGGACCATTCCAACCCGTGATCGCGGTGAACGACTGCTTGCCAATATCCGCTTTTTAGGTGATGGTCAACCAGCCACGATTGCCGTTGTCCCAGTAGGTCTTACTGGTGGCACGCTTACCTGTGCAGAGTTGGCGAGCGCTTTCGAAAATGTTGGTACAGCGGTTACGCGTATTAAAGGGAATCCGCATGCGCAAAGTCTTAGTGCAATCGCGCTTCCAGAAATCGTTACTATTGTGGAATGTGCACCACTTTCTGAAGGTATGGGCGCTGTCTATATCGCAAGAGATGCGGATGTGACCATCTTGTGCGCGAGCGAGTGGAGAGACTCTCGTAAGGCGCTTGCCAACGTTGTTGAAGAGCTCCAGTTTGCTAAGGCGAATATAGGCGGCGTTGTTTTTATCTTGTCTGGGTATTCCGAAAAGAGCGTTTTCTAATCCATTATGATAGAGTCTGCCACAGAACTAACTGGCCAAATGGCGAAGAAGGCAGAATCCTCTATCGCTTTTAACGAGTCTGCTGCTCGTCGTAAAGATACTGACATCGACGGGATTCCTAGCCTTAATACTGATGAGTTTGCTCTGTTGTCGCGCTCTCTCGATAAGCGTCCGCTTGGATACAGAGTGGTTAAAAGAATTTTCGACATTGTATTTAGCATCTTAGTTATTGCAGCTTGTATCGTTTTATTGCCGCTCACACTTATCTTGCTTATCGTGATTGCAGTGCAAACGAAAGCTTCTCCAATTTATGTGCAAGAACGTGTTGGGCGGTATGGTAAGCCCATGAAGATTTTCAAGCTCCGCTCCATGGTGGGCGACTCTGATAACGTCGAGAAGTATCTCAACGATGACCAACTTGTCCAATGGCGCAAAGAACGTAAGGTTACTGACGACTCTCGTGTGGTGCCTGTCGGCAGATTCATTCGCAAGACCTCTATCGATGAGTTTGCGAATGTAATCAATGTTCTTGCAGGCGAAATGTCCGTTATTGGTCCACGACCTATTTCTTATGAGGAAATGCGTTGGTTCACTCCCGAGGAGCGGGCAAAACTTCTGTCTATACCAGGGGGAATTACAGGGCTTTGGCAGGCAACTTCAAGAAACAAGGCGACTTTTGAGTCTGGTGAGCGCCAAGCGATCGAGCTCGAATATGTCGAAACTGCCTCATTCAAGACTGATTGGCGTGTTTTCAAGGGGACTTTCAGGGCAATGTTCACAGGAACGGGCCAGTGAATAAACCAGTTGTTGCCTTTGTTGTCCTCTCCTGGAATTCGCAGCACTATATCTCGAACTGTCTTGATGCAGTTTTGTGTTGCAACAGCATCACGCCGCTCGTCCTTGTTGTAGACAATGGCTCAACCGACGAGACCTCTGCTATCCTCCAGCAATACGAGGCGGATCATAGCGAGATCATTTGCACGTTCTTGCCAGAAAACTTTGGTACTACAATTTCGAGGAATCTAGCGCTAAAGAACCTACCGTCCGATGCCAACTATGTCTGCATTTTGGATTCAGATACTGTCATCAACGATCAGGCGCTTGCAACTATGATCCAAATACTTGAGCAGAATCCCGATATCGGTATTGTGGGACCAACGATGATGAATTCTGCGGGCGCTACTCAGTTGTCGGGACGAAATCTGCCCAGCTTAGGCATTAAGTTACGAAAGGCAGCTCCTCTCAAAGGACTGCAAGATGAAGGCGCTCAAATGGAAGTGCCGAATACTCCAGTCGTGCAGGATATGCAGGATGTCCCTTACTTGCTTTCTGCGTGTTGGCTGATGCCTGTATCAACGATTGATACAGTGGGCTTTCTTGACGAGAATATTTTTTATGCGCCAGAAGATGTGGATTACTGTTTGCGTGTGTGGCAGGCGGGATTGCGTGTTGTGCGCTGCTGGAATGCACAGATAATTCACGAATATCAACGTTTGTCGCATAAAAAGCTTTTTAGTAAAACGAATAAGGAGCATCTTAAAGGGCTCGTGTATTATTTCAAGAAGCATCATTATCTATTTGACTCAAGCAAAGCGCTCAATGTAAAGATAGGATCATAGTGAAAACATTTTTCGTCAACCCTCCATTCAAAGCTGAACACGGAAAATTTGCGCGCGAAAACAGAAGTGCTGCTATTACGAGAAGTGGCACGCTGTATTATCCGCTCTGGCTTATTTACGCTGCGGCAATTTGTGAAAAAGAAGGATTCGATGTCGAATTTTTAGATGCGCCCGCAACGCCGCTCGGCTACGATGACGCTTTCGCTTATATCGTTGAGCATGGTGAAGAAACGAAGCTTTTTGTTGTAGATACTTCAACCCCTTCCATCTACAGTGATATTGCCTTTGCAGATAACCTCAAGGAGCTCTATCCCGATGCGTTTGTGATGCTAGTAGGCACACATCCTTCCGCGCTTCCAGAAGAGACGCTTAGCAACTCGCGATCTGTGGATGCTGTGGCAATGCATGAATTTGACTATATCGTGCGCGATGTCGCAAAGGCTCTTGAGGCAGGAGAAGACCCGTTTCAGGTGCCTGGCCTTGCATGGTGTGATGCCCAGCGTAAAGTAACCGTGAATGAGCCCTATCCTTTTATCACCGACCTGGATGAGATTCCTTTTGCGGCAGAGTTCATTAAGAAACACCTTAACGAACGCGATTATTTTTTCGCAGCATCAGCTTATCCTGAGATTCAAATCTTTACAGGACGTGGTTGCCCTGCACGCTGCACGTTTTGCGTTTATCCGCAAACGATGCATGGGCATAAGTATCGTTTGCGTTCTCCGGAAAACGTTGTTGATGAATTCCAATTCATTGCTGATAATTTCCCTGACGTGAAAGAGGTTGTTATTGAGGATGACACTTTCACGGTCAGGAAAGAACGCGTAGTTGAGATATGTAATCTGCTTATCGAGCGAGGTCTCCACAAGAAGCTGCGTTGGCTTTGCAACGCGCGTGTCAACCTTGATTACGACACGATGGTACTTATGAAGAAGGCCGGATGCCACCTTATCATTCCAGGCATCGAGAGCGGATCGCAAGAGATTCTTAACAACATCCGCAAAGGGACTACGCTTGCGCAGGTCGAACAATACATGGCAGATGCCAAGCGGGCAAAGATCAAAGTCCATGCTTGCTACATGGTGGGAAACAAGGGAGAAACCAAAGAGACCATGCAGCAAACGCTCGACCTGGCGATGCGTCTTAAGGCCGACACGGCGCAGTTCTATCCCTTGCTTCCTTTCCCTGGCACTGAAGCATACGCATGGGCGAAAGAGAATGGCTATATCAAAGGTGACTATAGCGATTATGTTAAAGAAGACGGAACTATTAATTGCCTTTTGGAGCTTCCTGAGATTAGTGCAGAGGAAATGGTCCAATTTTGTGATGACGCACGTAAGAAGTACTATTGGAGACCAAGCTACATCGCACATCGTCTTCGTGTTGGGTTGACAGATCCTGAGGATCTAAAGCGCTCCATCAAAGCATTCGGCCGTATTAAAGATTTCTTGATCAAATAGGCAATAGGAGCAATGAAGGCTAAAGAACCTTTAATATCGGTAATCTTTCCGATTTACAATGTGGAGCAGTGGGTTGAAGAATCACTCCAGAGTGTTTGCGATCAGGACTATCGTAATCTTGAGATCGTAGTAATCAATGATGGTTCCAAAGACTCTAGTAGGGCAATATGTGAACAGATTGCTAAGCAAGATAGCCGCGTAGTTATCATTGATCAGGAAAACGGAGGTCTTTCCGCTGCCCGCAATTCAGGTATCGAGAAATCGCAAGGCGAATATATCGTTTTTGTTGATTCGGATGATCTCATCTCGCGGAATCATATCTCTTCGCTTTATAAGTGCATGCAGTCACATGAAACCATGATTGCCTGTACTGTTATGACGCGATTTGAAGGCGAGTTCAATGCCGCCAAAGATGAGCCCATGATATGTCAGGTTTACAGCTCTGAAGATGCTGTAAAGGAGATCTTTTACCAGGGGAGATTCGACAGTTGTGCTCAGGCAAAGATTTACGCAAAAGAGTTGTGGGACGATGTGAGATTTCCCGTAGGATATCTGCACGAAGATCTTCCTACGACATACAAGGTCTTTCTCAAGGCTAAATCCATAGCGTTTTTTGATAGCACAACATATGGATATCGATTTAATCCAAATGGGATAAATCATTCAGTCACTGATGATCGAAAGATTAAAACGCTAAATCTTTTGAATGAAGCGAGTGAATTTTTGAAAAACGAGCATTCAGAACTCATCATTCCACTGCAGTGCCTTAAAGCTTCTTATTGCTTGCATTGTTTGCTTAATACTCAGCCGGGCTCTATATCTAAAGAAAACGAAGCACGGCTTAAAGAGACGATACGGCAAAACCGTTTTGATGTCTTGACCGATAAAAATGCCAGAAGCAAGACGAGGGCTGCGTTGCTACTGAGCTATATGGGATGGCCCCTTGTGAAGAGTGTTTTTACTCTTGTAAAGGGTAGATGAATATTACGAAGCAGAACATAACAAGAGCGCAAAAAGGAGCAATTGCTCCTTTGCAATATGGAAAAGACCAGAAGCTTTCTTCGACGAAGCTGGTAAGTTTTGCTATCGGCTTTGTTTTAGTGCTATGTACACTTGCAAGCGAGTTTGTTGTTGCAAGTGCGCTATCGCTCATCGCATTCTTTGTATACTGTGTTTTCATTCTCTGGAACAAAGGTGAAATGCTTATCAAGTACTTTGCTTTTATGTTTGCAGTAGTGGCGAATATTGCGGGTTGTGTTGTCGTTGAATTTTCAGAGCTTTCTCTTGCTGAGCTGGCAACGGTTTCGCATTTTAGTGGGTCGTTGCCTTTATTGATCCTCTCAAGATGGGTTTTCTTGGTAACGATATTTAGTTTAGACTCGAACATTGAAAGCGATTCGCTAAAAAAAATAGGCGACTCTTTAAAAGGCAGAAAGAAGTGGATAACAACCCTTTCTGTGGTGATGCTTGTCGTTTCGATATTGCTTTTCTTACAGGTTGCGCCTATACCATCGTTTTCTGTAAGAGCAAATAGTTTCTTTTATGCGCAAGAGTATGGCGTGACTGGGCTATGGGAAGCTATATCGCATGTCATATCTTATGCAATGATTATTCCCGCAATGGCAATTAGACAGGGAGATAAAAAGATTGGAATTGCTGCAATTGCAGTATATTTCCTTTATCTCTTTTGGACAGGAAATAAATTTACCAATTTTCTAGTAGCCGCTTCGTTGATCTTAATCGTGTTTTATGATGTCCTCGTAAGCAAAGGGCGCAAGTTACTAAAAAGAGTCGTAATTTGGTGTGTAGTCCTAATTGCCGCATTGCTCGCATTTTCTTTGCTGGCGTACTCGATGACTTCAAACAATAAGCCGCTTGAATATTTTGGAGCTCGACTTGCACAACAAGGACAGCTATGGTGGGGAACTTATGGTATTGAGCCTCAAACTATGCATCCCGATGAATTCAAGAATGAAATTACGGCCCTTTTCGAGCAAAAAGAAGGAGCTGCAAATAATGTTGGCTCTCGAAATGGGATATATGGAATCATGTATGCTACGGCTCCACAAAGCATTATTGACGGGAAGCTGACAACAGGTTCCCAGTATACGGAGGGTGGTTATGCTGCTGCATATTACTATTTTGGGCCATTAGGGGCAATTTGTTTCTCTGTGCTGATGGGGCTGCTTGTTGCATTCTTTACCAATGGCTTGATTCGAGCGGTAATAAGGTATTCTCCTATTACCGCATGCGTATATGCAAGATTTTTAGTGATATCTATGACTTCTTTGTCGATGTTCTTGTTCACGGGCTTTTTTGATACGCTTTCCATTCTTTCATACGCGTATCTCATCATTGTAAGTCTCGTATACAGAAGAAGCACGAGCGGTCAAGTGCGGAGGACCGTTGGGTAATGGCTAACGCCTCAATAACTGAAAAAAATAAGACTTCCTTAGCAGCAAAGGCTTCCCTGTGGTACGCAGTATGCAGTGTGCTGCAGAAGTGCATCGGATTAATTGTCATTCCGATCTATACGCGCCTTATGTCTGAAGGGGATTATGGCACGTATGTTGTTTTTCAATCGTGGACTGAAATCGTTGCCATCTTTGTCACGCTAAATCTAGGTTCATACGTTTTCAATAATGGAATGATGAAGTTCAAAAACGATCGAGACGGTTTTGCTTCATCAATGCTTGGCCTCACAGGCTTGATTGGCATTGCATGGATGATTATTTTTTTGGTTGCGCCGTCATTTTGGAGCGGTGTTTTTGGGCTTGCGGCACCTTATGTCTTTCTTCTTGTTTTGCGCTGTATCGTTTTGCCTTCTTATTCGTATTGGTCTGCGAAGCTTCGATATGAATTTCGCTACAAGCCTGTCGTTGCTTTGACTCTGGTTCTTTCGATTGCAACACCTGTTGCCTCTATTCCAGCGATCCTTTTCTCATCCGATAAGGTTGCAGCTGCATTGGTTGTTCAGGTGTTAGTGATGATGATCGTATATTTAGTTCCGCTTTGCTCGATTATCAAACGAAGCAGAAAATTTTTTTCAATCAAGTATTGGGTTTTTGCACTAAAATTCAATCTTCCGCTTATTCCGCACCTCCTTTCAACGGTCATCCTTCAGCAAGCTGACCGAATCATGATTTCGAATATCTGCGGGTCAGCGTTTGCTGCAATTTACAGCGTTGCCTACAGCGCAGGTCTTGCGATGAGCTTCATTCATAGTGCTATTGTTCAGGCTTTAACGCCCTGGATGTATCAGACAATAGAAGCGAAGGATTATGGTCGCATTCAGCCTGTGAGTATGGCTATTCTGGCTATTGTGGGTGGTGCAAGCTTGTTGTTGACACTGTTTGCTCCAGAGATAATGATGCTGCTTGCTCCAGCAAGCTATTATGAAGGCATTTATGCGATTCCTCCAGTTGCTGCTTGCGTTATCTTGATGACCGCATTCAATCTTTTCGTTACGGTAGAGTACTATTTCGAAGAAACGCTTTGGGTAATGACAGCATCGATCATTGCGGCAGTATTGAACGTAGCTTTGAATTTCTTGCTTCTGCCAGTTTTTGGGTTTTTAGCCGCGGCTTATACAACTCTTTTGTGCTACTTTCTACTCGTAGTTGGTCATTGTGTATTGATGAGAAAAGCGATGAAAAAGCATGGCATGAACGCACAACTCTTTGACCTGAAACATATATATGGAATCATAATCTTATTTGTGGGGCTGATGGTGGCTTGTAGCGCAATATATTCCCACATTGCTATCCGTTATAGTATTCTTGCAGTGTTCGCTTTAGCAATCTTTGTCAAGCGTTCCTGGATAAAAGAAAAAATCGATTTTATTATGGGTGCTCGTGCCAAGTAGTTCGAAAATATACATCTGTCATACCCCTTACCATCTTCTCATTTCCTGCGTAAAGGAGTTGAAGCAAGAAGAATCATCTAGAGCATCTATCGTTCTAATGGATTGTATAAGTGGGGTCGAGGAATACTGCACACGTCTTGAACAATCGGGTCTTTTCGAGAAGGTGCGCTGTGTAAAGCACGAGGAATATTTCAGTAGTTGGACGAATACTTCTTTCTATAAGTCACTTCTTTGGCTCAAAATGTCACCATCGGCAAGAAGAAAGTTTGCTTTTATTTTAGAGCCGTCAGAAGTGTATATATTCAACGACCACAGAGATATGGGAGCTGTCCTTCACCATTTCAAGAAGCAGTATCATTTGCTTGAAGATGGATGTGATTGTTTCAAGCATTTTGATCAGAGCAATTTGCCAACAGCGAACAAGCCTTTCTTGAGAAAGGTATTAAAGCATGTCTTGAATATTCCGATTTCGATGGGAGACTCTCGGTATTGTATAGATATCGAGCTTAATTCAGCAGACGGGCTTGCTACTGACATAAGTAAGCCAATTATCGTTAGCGAGAAAAAGGAGCTGTTTGCGGGGCTCAACGAGAAGGCGATCAAAGCCTTGCGAATTATTTTTCCTGTAGGAGAGCTCGATGCAGAAGGTTCAGCTGCACTAGTGCTGACATCGCCCCCGGAAGCTCATGGAAAGAATTGGACAGAAGATGACCAACGGGCATTTTATGCTCGTATTGTGCCTCAATGTCAACAAGACACGGTATTTCTAAAACCGCATCCGCGAGATTTTACGAATTACAATAAGATCTCTGATAAGGTTATAGTTGTTCCACGCGAATTTCCAATAGAAGTTCTAGATATTATTTCGAGAAAAGGCTTCGATGTTGGCATTTGTTATATGTCTACAGCATTGTCCCAGTTAGAATGTTGTAAGCGAAAAGTATACTTAGAAAGTGGCATGGAAGAATCTTCTTCAGTGATCTAGGGAGAACTCGATGGGTTTTACGCTCGCTTACACGAAAAACGATGCAGGCGCTTTTACTTTTTCTTGTGATCTAGGTGAGCGAGATTGTCCCTCTCCTATAACGTATAAAGATGATGGTCGAGCTTTGATAGCCGGCGAGTTTTTTGGTATAACTGCTGAACAACTGTTTGTTTCAGGCTGGGAAAACGATCCCTCGATTCTTAATACTTCGTGTTCTGCAATATGTATAGTCGCTTTTGATGCTGAAGGATGCTGTTTTGCAAGCGACAATACCGGACGAGAGCTTCTCTACTATTATTATTCTCCGCAAGCTTTTATCCTGTCTGATGATTTTTGGAATATTATAAAAATCATCGAGCCGACCTTTGATGATGTCGATGGAAATGTTGTTAAAGAAATGATCTCGACGGGTTGTGGGGTGCCAGCCGATCACTCTCTTCCAGTAAAGAATATGTATTGGCTTAGGCCAAACACAATAGTCAATTTCAGTGCGTCAACGGGTGAGTTATCTGTATCGCAATATGAGCAGATCCAGCGGAGCGGCGAAATTAAAGACATAGATGAGGCCATTGAGTCTATGGATGAATCTATGGACTTCATGGCGGAGAGCCTTATGGCACTGTTCCCGGATGCGGTGTTTGGGCTCGGTCTTTCAGGAGGACTGGATTCGCGTGTTGCTTTGCACTATCTCAGGAAACATGATGCAGATATCGAGTGTTTTAACATATGTACAGCAAGGCCTCACAAGGCTCTATTGGCGCACAGCGTGAAGAAATCTCGTGCGCTTGCTAAGGCTTCTGACGTTTCATATAAAGAGGTTGAATGGCTACCGACTTCTTTTTGTGAAAAAAAAGACAGGTTGCTTAGGGAACAGCCTGTAGGGACAGGCGGTCATTATACAAATTTGTATAAATACGAAAAAGAAGGTTTACCAAAATTCGATTATTTGGTTACGGCTGGTCAAGGGATAGGGCCCTACATAGTTGGTGTTTCTGCTGAGCGAGACTCTGATTCGATGACCCGGGATGATTTGATTGCGTGGGGGCTGCATCTTTCGCATGCAAGTGCACAGCCGTATCCGTTCACGGAGCACTCTCTTAGAAAGCAACTCTCAAAAATGGGCTTATCTGGTATCGATATCGATAAAGGCCGGCAATATGAACTTTGGAACAAGGTGGTCGATCAAGAAACGTATTCACGAGTGCGAGCAAAAGTGGCAGCATTTATAGATGCCGATCTTGAAAAAGGAATGCGTCCTGCAGATATTACACTCGATTTCAGAACATCAACTCTAGGTGCCATAGGCCGAAATGGTGCTTATGAAAGCCTCCTTAACTCGTATAGAAATTTCACCATCTATACTCCTTTTTTGGTTAAGGAAGGTCTCAAATGGGATATCCCTCTCGTCGAAGAAAGGCGTATTCTTAAGGAACTGATCAAACGGAAGATTCCAGAATTCGCTTCTGTGGGCGAAGAAGAGGTTGGCTCGGTAGGTTCGGGCGGAAAGGTAAAGACGCTCTTTAATAAAGCAGAGTTTGTCATTCGCGGTAGTGGAATCATGGCTGAAGAGTGGCATCGTAACGATCCTATTGTCAGAGCGGCATTTAAGGCTGATTTTGGAAACAATTGTCAGTGGTTCTATGAGATTGTTCCTGTGGCAAGGGATTATGAAGGTATCTGGAAGATGAGCGCCGCAAGGAAAAACTCAATATGGGAGATGAAGCGGCTTATTGATTGTCTGGAGAGGAAAGACTATCAAAACTTTTAGAAAGAATTGGATTTGGTAAGTAATGCACGATAAGACTAGGCTACCAAAAATACTTGCGGTAATTCCTGCGCGTGGTGGTTCTAAAGGCATCCCCCGTAAGAACATGCGCCTAATGAATGGCAAACCACTCATTAGCTATGCGATTGAAAACGCATTGAATTCGGTTTACATAACTACTACTGCTGTTTCTTCTGATTCAGATGAAGTATTAGCTTTCGCTGAGCAATGTGGTGCAATTGCTCTTGATCGTGATTCTGTACTTGCGCAAGATGCAGTAACTCTTGATCCTGTGGTTTATGACGCAGTATTGAGAATAGAGGCCGACAGAGGCGAACAGTTCGATTATGTAGTCACCTTACAGCCAACATCTCCGCTTCTTACAGTTGACGTATTGGATAAAGCGCTCGAACGAATGGTAGAGGCAGACCTCGATGGTCTTATCAGTGTAGTAAACTCCCCACATCTAACTTGGGAAATAGAGAATGGTGTTATTGTCCCTGCATATGAAGAGAGGCTCAACAGGCAACAACTTCCTCCATCCTATTTAGAGACAGGAGCTTTCTTTATCTCGCGTCGCAACGCCGTAACTGAGAATAGTCGTTTGGGGGTAAAGACGGGGGTCTTTGAGGTTCCTCAAGATCAGGCAACTGATATTGATACTAAACAGGACTGGGTGGTTTGCGAGTCGATGCTTGCTCGTAAGAAAATCGTCTTCCGAGTAGATGGTTATAAAGCATTAGGGCTTGGGCATATTTATCGCGGATTGACTTTGGCTTATGCGCTTATCGAGCACGATGTGAAGTTTGTTTGCGATAGTCAACACGCGCTCGGCATAGAAGTGCTCAAAGCTGCCAATATGCCTGTTGTAGAAATAGCCAATGATGGAGATCTATATGCATTCCTCGATGCGAACGATATTGATGTATTCGTCAATGACCTTCTTGATACTAGCAAAGAGTATGTTGAGGCAGTTAAAGCAAGAGTTGGGCGATTCGTTTCGTTTGAAGACATGGGAGAAGGTGCGCGCTGCGCAGATGCGGTGGTGAATGCAATTTACGAAGGAGCATCTCCTCATCATAATGTATTTGCAGGTAAAGAGTATGTTTGCCTAAGAGATGAATTTGTTGCATCCAAACCAGCAGATTATTCCGAAGATGTCCATCGTATTCTCGTATCGTTTGGTGGCACTGATCCTCTCAACCTCACCAAGCGGGTATATAAAATTGCACAACAATGGAATAAAAAAAAGATTGAAGCTGTTTTCGATTTTATTCTCGGTCCAGGTTATGAAGATACTTCAGTAGTTGAGGAGCCTGAAAAAGGAATTCTGGTTAGTTCTAATTTGGTTCGCGTAAGTGACCATATGCAAAAGGCTGATATGGCCCTATCGTCTCAAGGACGTACAACTTTTGAACTTGCTGCAATGGGGGTCCCTACTATTGTGCTTGCCCAGAACGAAAGAGAGCAGTTGCATACGTTTGCTCAAATGGATAATGGGTTTATCAATTTAGGTCTAGGAGACGAGGTGTCTGATGAAGATATCGAGTCGGCGCTTGAATGGCTTATTTCGGCTAAATCTGTACGTCGAGAGATGCGAAATCGCATGCTTGCAAACGATTTAAAAAGCGGGATTACGAAGGTTGAAAGAATTATTTTAGGAGAAACGCTTTGAGTGCATTAGTTGATCGTATTCTATCTGGGCAGTTCACGCTTATTGCGGAAATAGGCGTGAATTATTACGATATCGCAACTGAGCGAGGCATTACGCCAATGGAGGCAGCAAAGCTCATGTGCCTTGAAGCAAAAGACACAGGAATACATGCAGTCAAATTCCAAACTTACAAGGCAGAGAACCTTGCTGCAAAGGAATCGCCTTCATACTGGGATACAACAGAAGAGCCTACAACAAGCCAAAGAGAGCTTTTTAAGAAGTTCGATTCGTTTGGAGAGAGTGAGTACGAAGAGCTCGCAAAATACTGTGAAGATATTGGAATAGATTTTTGCTCAACCGCTTTTGATTTCGAGTCAGCCGATTATCTTGATCGCTTAATGGATGTGTACAAGATATCTTCTTCTGATTTGACGAATATTCCTTTCATCGAATATCAAGCTGCAAAAGGTAAGCCAATAATCATGTCTGTTGGCGCAGGTGATCTTGATGAAATGAAGAATGCAGTGCAAGCAGTACGCAAAGTTAGTAATGCGCCTCTTGTGCTAATGCATTGCGTTCTTGAGTATCCGACGCCGTATCAGAATGCAAATTTAAGACGCATTCAAACGCTTGCCAAAGAATTCCCTGATGCGATCATTGGCTATTCTGATCATTGCAAACCAGATGCCTGTTTTGATGTGATAAAGACTGCTTATACGCTTGGTGCCCATGTGGTCGAGAAGCATTTTACGCTCAACAAGGACCTGAAGGGCAACGATCATTATCATGCGATGGATCCTGAGGATGCACGAAAGATCATCGAAGGGGTAGCTTTCATTGATGAGATCAGCGGGTCTGAGGTACTAACATATTCGGAGACCGAAAGGGCAGCTCGCCTTAATGCACGACGCTCGATTGTATCGGCATGCGATATTTCGGCAGGTGATGTGATAACTCGTGGGATGTTAACCTTCAAAAGACCTGGGACAGGAATTGCGCCTTCGGAGATTGAAAAGGTTATTGGGAAAACCGCTCGAGTTGCTATACCTGAGGATTCGATTCTGAAAGAGAGTTTCATTTCTGATTATCTGTCCAACGAAGTAAAATAGTGTGGGGAAGCAGGGCATAAACGAATGGAAGACGGGCAAGCAAAACCAATTAATTACACAATGAAGCTTTTCTCGGCATGCGCAATTATTCTTATAGTTGTTGGACATATTTCTCCCGTGGGTTTCAGCGGCCCATTTAACATGTTTAGCCCCTATTCTTTTCATGTTGCCGCTTTTGTGTTTGTTGCAGGCTATTTCTACAAGCAATCAAGAGAGCTTCATCCTTTTCGATACCTTGTGCTACGTATAAAAAAACTGATTCTTCCATTGTTGGCTATTAATGCCGTATATGGCGGCATTATATGGGCATTAAAAGAGTTGTTAGGAATAAAGTGGGGGGGGGTATCTCTTTTCAGACTCTTTTGATCGATCCATTTTTCAATGGTCATCAGTTTGTTCTTAACATGCCGATGTGGTTTATTGCTCCGTTATTTTTTGCGGAAATGATAAATGTATTAATTCGCGCAGCGACAAAATCAATCCCCTCTTCTTTAAAAAAAGAAATATGTATACTAGCTACCTATTTGATTCTTGGAGCCATAGCAATAAAGCTCGGCGGCTCGAATGGTTTGGAGAGCGGTTTTCTCTTGCTGCTTTCCAGGACGCTATTCTTTTTAGCTTGTCTAGGTATGGGACGGTTTTATGCAGTCGCATTAGAGAAACATGACTCGCTTCCAAACGTTTTGTATTTCGCTATTCTTCTACCCTTGCAACTTATAATCATCCTTTCAGCAAATGGGAATTATGCATATACGGTTTCTTGGTGCCAGTTTCCGGGAGGAATCTTATGTACGTATGCGGTCACTATTACTGGAATAGCATTTCTTTTACGCTGCTGCAGAATGCTTTCCCGGGCTTTTGGCAGATCGCGCTTCGTGCTTGCTTTAGCCGATAATACTTTTAGCATCATGTGCCATCACATGTTGGGATTTTTTCTCGTATGCTCCTCTTTCGCTTTTCTTGCAACAGTGACACCTTGGTTTAGCACGTTTGATCTATCGACGTTTCTTTCGAAACCTGGATATAGGTGGATGCCTGCATCTGTCCCTCAGATGGCATTTGTGTATGCAGCGGTAGGAATTGTGATTTCACTTATTATCCATTTTCTTTGGGAGAAGCTGAAACATCGGGGCAGCGAAATTCTATATAAAATAAAGAGTGATGTAATGCATTAATTATTGTGGTTATTTCGAGCCCGCTGATCACGGCTTTCTTTCGGCGATTCTTCTTCCGATCTGTTCCCTGCTTTGTTCAGTAACCCTAGCATCTCATAAGGGATAATCGTATTGCCCTGTCTCTGTGGCTTAGCAAAACTATTCGCAAGAGTTGTATGGAAGCTCGTGCAGCGCGATGGCTTATTTCGGTCGATAATCGGAGTAGCTGTGTTGATTCCGTTATCCTATTGCTGTGCACTGCATCATTATTTCGTTTTCATTTGGCAGATAATTGTTGTAAGTAAAAGAAAAATTATTCGCTGGTGTTTTTAAAATAATTGGGATTTCGTTCTAGAAAAGATACATAGTTACCAGGTTTGGCAACAAAGATTACTGCCTCCACGTTGTTTTGCGAGATAAAAGAATAAGCATTCTTCGAGGTTCTTTTCTCTCCAAATAACGCATCGCTTCGAAATGTCGTATCACTAGATTCTGCTATCAATCTTGTTAAACTTCTTCCGAACGAGTCACTAACTAACAGTGTGGATTTGTCTCCTTTTCCGCCTGTGATGGTCGCGTCGTAATTCATATCGTAATAAAGCCCATAAAAGTTGAATAGACGATTGATTTTGGAAGCTCGTTCATAATCGGGATGCTCTGATAGATTTTGAATAGACCCAGTTTTGTTTCTGGCAGACAGATTGGAAAAATCGTAGTTAATATCTTGCACGGGTTCCGCAAGATACGCTCTTCCAGGCCGTGCAACATCCCCACAAAATGATTGTCCTTCTATAGGGGATATGCTTCCGAAGTCAATGGAAAGAAGGTCTAGCTCGCTGACAATTACATGATATGCTTCCAGAGTTCCATTTATGCACCAATGTCTATCACAGCGATAAAAACTATCGTAGTAAGACCGATTGTCGCATTCTGCTGTGTATGAGCAATGCAAATTGGGGACGCTATACTCATTGATATACTCGGTAATTCGTGACGTTACTTTATCGAATGTTCGAGCATTGGAAACAAGAGAATATGTTGGGTTGCATGGGGATATTCCGTCATTTGATCCAACAATATACATTTCGAAATCAACATCAGGAAAGCTTTGGGCTAAGCGGACTAGTTCGTCAGCAAATGAGCAAAGACCTTCATCAAAAGATGGATCGTTCTTGACTGCAATACCTGTAAGTGCATTTTGGGCAGGGATGTAAACTTGTTCGCTTCCAAAATAAGTTGGGTAGCATTCCCAATCAAACGCGATGTTCGATAGAGCAATTACATTTCTCTGCAGTTTAGCGTTTTCGAGTATTGCAGCCGCCTTGAGGGGAATATGGTTACCTATTTTATTTTCTAGAGCTTCTTGAAGTTGTTCAGATTCAAATCCTTCAACCGTTAGATTTTGTTTGACATTTGCTTTTGAGATTCCTCCAGATAGGTACTGGGCATCTTCTGCCGTGAACCAGGAGGGAAGGTCTAAGTGTAGCTTTTCTTGTGCCGCCCATAACGCACCAGGTCCGCAAAGAAAGATGCAGAGGAGAGCAGAGAATAGGACGTCTCTTATCTTCACTAGCTAATCCTTCCCTAGAATTGAAAATAGATGAACGGGTTGTAACCGCTTGAGACGACGGACATACAAGAGAAGATGAACACCGCAAAGATCGCCAGATCGGAAAAAGTGTTCACGATCACAACAACAGAAGCTCGTTTACTTGAGATGCATGTTGTCGGCTCTGCCTGGCACGGAGGCACCATGGCATTTCCTTTTTCAGGAGCAGCAATGATCTTTCTGCTGGTATCACCTTCTGCCCAGGCTTCAAGTTTCTTGCGAAGCCATGGTGCCCAGGGAAGCGACCCGATGATCATGATGGGGATCAGTGAGATATAACTCCAAGACTGAAGCTCCCAGAGCGTTGATGTGCCCAACCATCCATAAGCGCCAAACATGGCTGCGGTCCACTGAGCGACATTGGACAGTCCTGTTACGGAGAAAAGGAGCCAACCGAAGAAGAAGAGGACGATGCACCAGATATGGGAGACGAAGCTGGGCAGGTGCTCGAAGATTTTGTTCAAGAAGAACTTCTCAAGCAGGATGAGCATTCCCCAATAGATACCCCATAGCATGAAATTCCAGGCTGCCCCATGCCAGATACCGGTAAGGGCCCACACCACCATGGTATTAAAGATGAAACGTGGGGTCCTGACGCGGTTGCCTCCAAGTGGGATGTAAACGTAATCGCGGAAGAACCCACCGAGCGACATGTGCCAACGTCGCCAGAACTCGGTGGCGCTCTTTGAGAGGTAAGGATAGTTGAAGTTCCTGGGGTAATCGAAGCCCATCATCTTGCCCAGGCCGATGGCCATATCCGAATAGGCCGAGAAATCGAAGTAAATCTGGAAGGTATAGGCGGCAACCCCTGAGAAGCATCCGATGAACCCGATCTCGGAGGCAGGACGTGGCAGAAGGGAATCGGCTAAGATGCCCGCGGTGTTGGCCAAGAGGACCTTCTTGCCAAGCCCGATACAGAAAAGACGAAGGCCCTGGGTAAATCCAGCCAGAGTGACGCGGCGATTGTCGATCTCATGCTCGATATCTGCATAACGTACGATCGGTCCCGCTACGAGCTGAGGGAACATGGCGATGTACATCCCTAAGTAGAGTGGATTCTTTTGGGCTTGAACTTTGCCACGATAAACGTCCACCACATAGGTGATAGCTTGAAGCGTAAAGAAGGATATGCCTATGGGCAACGCAAGGTTAAGCTCTGCTATGAATTCCTCGCCGATCGCACGATTGATGTTATAAGCAAGAAAGCCTTGGTACTTGTAGAAGCAAAGTATTCCAAGATTGAGGACAAGATCGAGAATAAGAAGAAATTTTCTTTGACCCCCCCCCTCGAAGTTTTTGAAATAAGGAAACCGAAAGCCCAATTGAACATTATGGAGAAAACCATGAGCCAGACATAGACAGGCTCACCCCAGGCGTAGAAAAGGAGGGAGAAGACCAAGAGGACAACGTTCTTTATAGTCCTTTTTGGTATAGCGAAATAGATCGCCAAGAATGCTGGCAGGAACGCGAAAAGGAATATGGTTGAGGAGAAAACCATGGGAATATGGTAGCATTCGAACCTATGTCAGCTGGTGGAATAGGGCAGACGGCGAGTATCATTTCGCAGAAACGATACTCTTACAACTGATGTGTTTGATGATGCATTTTTGAAGCTTGGCAGGATATGCTGCATTTCGGTATCGGTGTACTAAAAGCTGAAGATGGCTGTGTTGATTTGGGGTCGATAATGGGGGCAGGCAATGGGAGATGTTTCATATACTAAAGCGATCGTTACGTTCGTAGATTTACTTGGTTTCAAGGAAGCTGTGAATAAAAAGAGCGCGTCTGAGGTTAATGACATTCTCAATGCGTTTCTCAAATGCATGCAGGATAATTACGCTTCTCATTATGAAGAAGCGTATAAAACACCACCTCTAACATACAGCGCTGTTTTTTCCGATAGCGTTTTGCGCGTGACATATTTAGATCACCCGATTAATGATTATCATCCTTATGGTGCGGTATTTCATGAGGTGTTGGCACTTTCTCATGGGTTGATGAACCTTTTCCCTGCGGGCATTATGTTTAGAGGAGCAATATCGGTCGGAGACATTTTTGTAGATCCGGAGAACAATAAGTTCTTTGGTCCGGCATTGCTTGAAGCTACGAAGATCGAGTCAGAAATCGGGACTCCATGTATCGCACTTAGCGATAGCGTTATCAAAACAAACAAGGATCCAAAATATGTTGCTTCCCAGAATACTCCTGAACAGGAGGAAGGGTTTCTAGAGTCTCTTCTTGCTGAAGGGAAAGTAGGGAGTAAGAGCGCTCAGTACCGCTTTATAGATATTTTTAAGGCTGCTGATAGCGAAGCAGATTGCTTTGAAGATTGGCTCTGGATGATTCGAGAGTTCATTTTTGACGGGTGCAAGAAGTTCAAAGATGATGAGGTTGTTCTCAGGAAATACAATTGGTTGAAAGTCCAATTTAATAATTATGTATCAGGGTTAGACGACACTGCTGTTTATGAGCACATGGGTATGGGGATTGCGGATCTTCGTATTCGCTCAAACAAATAACTTTATGTCGACTGTTGTGTTTTTGACGCACCGGATGGCCTGATCGATGGCGCTCGACTCTCCTTTTGAGAATGCATCTCGTTCTTCAAATCTTCTAGATTTGGGATAGGATTTCGTTTGTATCGCTAAGTGTTGAGTTGATAGTTGATAAACATGCAGGGCGCTTTTCCCCATTAAGTCGATAGGAGGGAAGAGGGAAATGCGCAATGACAAAACCCACACTCTCCATAAGGGCACAACGAACATAGACAAAGGAATCTGGCTCTGCCTTCTATACATTGTTGTTTTAGGCCATCGTTCTGCTAGAGAGGAAAAATAGTATTGTAAACTAGTGATAAAGAGCAATCGAAATCAAGGAGGAGCATGAAGGGCATTATCTTAGCGGGTGGTAGCGGCACGCGACTGTATCCGCTCACAACAGTTGCTTCTAAGCAGCTTCTTCCTGTCTACGATAAGCCGATGATCTACTATCCGTTGTCAGTGCTTATGCTGGCAGGTATTCGCGAGATTCTTATCATTTCAACACCTGATGATCTTCCAAATTTTGAACGCTTACTAAAAGATGGTTCACAATTTGGACTTGAGCTTTCCTATGCTGTTCAGCCTTCTCCTGATGGTCTTGCTCAAGCTTTCATAATTGGCGAGGACTTTATTGATGGTGATTCTTGCGCGCTTGTTCTGGGCGACAACATCTTCTATGGCAATGGTCTTTCAAGGCATCTGAAGCGTGCGGTTGAAGATGCCGAAAACAATACAGGTGCGACCGTCTTTGGTTATCATGTTGATGATCCTGAACGTTTTGGTGTGGTTGAATTTGATGCAAACTACAATGCCATTTCCATCGAAGAGAAACCCGAGCAGCCTAAGTCGAATTATGCAGTGACGGGCTTGTATTTTTACGATTCGCGTGTATGTGAGTTTGCAAAGAGAGTAAAGCCTTCTGTTCGTGGAGAGCTTGAAATCACAGATCTAAATCGAATGTATCTTGATGAAGGAACGCTAAACGTGGTTACGCTTGGGCGCGGATATGCCTGGCTCGATACGGGAACAATGGAATCTCTTTTTGAAGCGGGAGAGTTCGTACGAGCAGTCGAGCGCAGCCAGGGGCTTTCTGTGTCGGTGATCGAAGAGATCGCATATGAAAATGGGTGGATTTCGAGAGAGCAGTTGCTCGATGCCGCCAAGCTCTACGGAAAATCGGAATATGGTAAACACTTACTCAAGGTTGCTGAAGGTAGGATCATTCCCGATGGGAGCCACTCATGAGCTTGAAGATTCTTATAATAGGTGCGAATGGGCAGCTTGGAAATGAGCTCGAACGCTGCTTTTCTACGGGAGAGGCGGAAATCGGTCCTATTCCTGAGGCATATGCAGATGCGGTTGTTTTTTATCGAGACGTAGATTCGCTCGATATCACTGATGTGGATGCTGTATCCAAAGCTTTTGAAGAGACTCAGCCTGATATCGTGATCAATTGTGCGGCTTTCACTAACGTTGATGGATGCGAAGCAAACGAAGCGCTTGCATTTGCTGTTAATGCAAAAGGTGCTGAAAACCTTGCAGTCGCGGCTGAAAAGTACGGTGCAAAACTCGTTCACGTTTCCACGGATTATGTTTTTCCCGGAACGGAGCCAAAGCCGCGAGTAGAGAGTGATAAAACAGATCCGATTTCGGCCTACGGGAGAACGAAACTTGCTGGTGAAATGGCTGTTAAAGCCAACTGCAATCGCTATTTAATTGTGCGAACTGCCTGGCTTTATGGCTATGTTGGGAAAAATTTCGTGAAGACCATGATGGCTTTAGGAAAGCAACATGATGAAGTGAGTGTAGTTGATGACCAGCTTGGCAATCCTACTTCTGCAAATGATCTTGCTTATACCATCCTGAGGCTTGCACTTACTGACAATTATGGTGTTTATCATGCAACGAATGAGGGTACTTGTTCCTGGGCGGATTTTGCTGCTGCTATCATGGGAGGGGCATCGTTAGATTGCGAAGTTATTCCAGTAACATCGGCTCAATGGAAAGAGATGCATCCTGAATCCGCTGATAGGCCTGCGTTTTCATCGTTGGAAAACAAGCATCTAGCAGATACTATCGGAAACGAGATGAGACCTTGGCAAGATGCGCTTGCCTCTTATCTTGATAACTATGAGAAGTTGGCGAATTAGAATCTATGACCGACGCTTTTGAACCAAAGAAGATCATCGTTACCGGCGGCGCGGGCTTTATCGGCTCGAATTTCGTTCACTGGGTGGTCGATAATCAGCCAGACGTGCATGTGACCGTGCTTGACAAGCTCACTTATGCGGGCAACAAGGCGAATCTGGCTGGAATTCCAGAAGACCGTCTGACCTTTATTCAGGGCGATATTTGCGATGCTGATCTAGTTGATGAGCTCTTTGCGAACGCTGATGCAGTTGTTCATTTTGCAGCAGAGTCTCATAACGATAATTCCATCGCGAATCCTGCGCCTTTCTTGCAAACGAACGTCGAAGGAACCTATACGCTTCTTGAGGCTGCGCGTAAGCATGGCGTACGCTTTCATCATATTTCGACGGACGAGGTATACGGAGATCTCGCGCTCGATGATCCTACAAAGTTCACCGAGGAGACCCCTTATCATCCGAGCAGCCCCTATTCTTCCACGAAAGCGGCTTCTGACCTGCTTGTTCGCGCATGGTTCCGCACATACGGAGTGCCGGTGACCATCTCGAACTGTTCGAACAATTACGGACCTTATCAGCATATCGAGAAGTTCATTCCGCGCCAGATCACCAATATTCTTTCAGGTATGGAGCCGAAGCTCTATGGCGATGGGCTCAATGTTCGAGATTGGATTCATGCGCAGGATCACTCTTCTGCTGTTTGGACGATTTTAACCAAGGGTCGTCTGGGTGAAACGTACCTCATTGGTGCTGATGGCGAGAAGAACAACATCGATGTCTTACGCGCGATTCTTGTTGCGATGGGGTGCGATGCTGACGATTTCGAATGGGTGAAAGATCGACCGGGCCACGATCGCAGATACGCGATTGATGCTACCAAACTCAAGCGTGAACTTGGTTGGCAGCCCGAACATACCGATTTCGAGGCAGGCCTGCGCGAGACTATCGCTTGGTACGACCAGAATCGAGATTGGTGGGAAGGCACGAAGAGTGCCACCGAAGAAAAGTATGCCAAGCTCGGTCAATAGCTCACTGCTAGGCGACCGGACGTTTCGGTTTTGGCGATTATGGTCAATTTTCCTTATGGCGAATTCATTGGCAGCTAGTGGTAGGTATTAGAGTTTTCCGCTCGCCTGAGCGCATTGAAAGGAACGAGCATGTCTGATCAGGTTATTTCTGGGAATTTTACGTTCACGGATACTTCTATCGAAGGCGTGAAGATCGTCGACGTAAAAGCCTATGGCGATGATCGTGGCTACTTCATGGAGACGTATAAGCGCCCTGATTTTATTGCCGGTGGGATTGACTGTGAGTTCGTACAAGACAATCAATCGTCTTCGACGCGCGGCGTGCTGCGCGGGTTACATTTTCAGATCGAGCACCCGCAGGCGAAGCTCGTGCGTGTCGTTTCAGGCAAGGTCTTCGATGTGGCGGTTGACCTGCGCAAAGAAAGCCCGACATATGGCAAGTGGGAGGGCGTAGTGCTTTCTGCTGAGAACAAGCGCCAGTTCTTCATCCCTCGTGGGTTTGCGCACGGCTTTCTCGTTTTATCCGATACTGCCGAGTTTTGCTACAAATGCGATGATGTCTACCATCCCAACGATGAAGGCGGCCTCATGTGGAACGACCCCGCCATCGGGATCGAGTGGCCAGCGCTCGAAGGCGACGCTGAGTTCAACCCCAACAAGGTCATCTTGAGCGAGAAGGATAAGCTGCACCCAAGCATTCCGGAGATTTGATTTTAGAAATGGTTCTACTAAGGCGGTTATCGCATAGGTGCGGGGGTTGGCGCCATCTGTCAAGGAGGGATCTTCTGTTCCCTTCGATCTAGCCCAAGCAAAGAACGGGAGAACCTTTTCTTTATTCAATTCATTGATTCATCGGACGGTTTGGTAACCGCTTTTATCGTTAGTACGTCTTACCGTCGCAACCTCTCTAACATACGTCATGAATTCGCTTACTACTAAAAATCTTATTTAAATGTGCAAAATCTAAACAATAAGCTTGCTGGTTAGATTTATAACTAGTTATATCCTTATAGCTATTCTGCAGGAACTGTTATAAAAATTACCTATTACTACATTTATTTAATTCAAAATAGTGGTATATTAAATTACCTATTAGGTAATTTAATATACGTTTAAAAAAAGGAGGGGGGGTGAACAATTTTGAAACTAGTGTTTTCCTCGGTAAGTCTTGAGAATCAATGTAGAAGCACGAAAAGCGCTGTCAAGGTCTTTGGAGGTAATAAAGATTTAGCGACTAGTCTTTTATCAAGAATTAATGCGATTGAGCAGTCTGAAACAATTCACGACATAATTGCTATGAGGACATTTCGCTTTCACAAGCTCAAGAATAAAGGAAAACACAAAAACTTAGATGGGTATTTCGCTATAGATGTAAAAACTCGCGCAGATGCATGGAGAGTTATCTTGCAACCATTAGATGAATTCGAAAAACCTTTTGACCCATGTGACATAGATAAAATATCGAGAAAAGTAAAAATCGTAAAAATAGTAAAGGTGAGCAAGCACTATGACTAATTACGTAGAGTACAACGACAAAATTGCCTTTCACCCTGGTTACTATATAAAGGAAATTGTTGAAAATTTAGGGATAACGCAAGAGGATTTTGCAAAAAGACTCGATACTACTCCAAAAAACATAAGCCTAATTATTAGAGGAGAACAACGACTTTCAACAGACATGGCAATGAAGCTCTCTAATATGTTGGGAACCAGCGTAAATTACTGGCTAAATTTGCAAAATGCGTATGATGCAGCACTAGCTGAAATCGAAGCAGTTGAGGAGCTTGAGAAAGACAAAACAATCCTCAGATTGTTAGGCTACGATTATTTTGAACAGCATTTCAATTTGCCCCATTTGCCTCGACAGCTTGAATTGCAAGTAAAAGAGCTCAGAAAGTTTTTGGGAGTTGCAAATCTCCAAGTTCTTCAAGGGAGAGATTTTGCTGTCAATTTTAGAGGCAACACAACCAGCATGGATCGAGCAAATATTATCAAAGCGAATGCAATGGTTCAAATTGCAACCAATATGGCGCTCCAAACAAAGGCTCCAAAGTTCAATAAAGTAAAGTTTGAAGATGCGGTGGAAAAAGCTCTTAACCTTACTCAAGAACATGAAATTTTTTTGCCAATAGTTACAGAATCGTTCAAAAACGCAGGGGTGATTCTTCAAATCTTGCCTAATCTAAAGGGTTCTAAAATCAATGGCGCTACCAAAAAGATCGGATCTAGAATTTTGTTAATGGTCAACGATAGACGCAGATATGCTGATACTTTTTGGTTTACTTTAATGCATGAAATTGGTCACATTATGAACGGCGATTATGGTATCTCGGTCGAAGGGCAAAAAGGGAAATGTGAAGATTTGGCTGATCGATATGCGCAGGATAAACTGATTGATCCAGATATGTATGAGATTTTTGTTAAATGGAGTGATTTCAGCGAAAGAGCAATAAGAAAATTTGCGAAGCAAATAAATAGAGATCCGGGAATTATTTTGGGGCGTTTGGAAAGTGATGGCTACGTTGGTTATAACAATTGGTCTTTAAAGTCACTAAAAACGAAATATAAAGTGTTGAGTGAATGTGGTTAATAGAAAAAGAATTAAATGTGTGATTGGAGCTAGCATGTCTGAAAACGAAAAAGCAGCGAATAGCGGCAAAAAGGAATGTTCTGCTGATCAGGCAGACTATGCTATCGATCAAGTAGAACATCAAGAAGAGACCGCTGAAGAGGTAGAACAAAATGCAGATTTCTACATTCTTACACCAACAATACTAAACCCAGAAGAATATGCGCTTTATGAGCCTGCTATCACTCAAGCGCTTAATAACAACGATGTTCGGAATATTGCAATAACTGGTGGATACGGCGCTGGTAAAAGTAGCGTTATAGAGACCGCAAAAAAAGAGAACAAAGATTTGAAGTGGGTTGATATTTCCTTAGCTCATTTTCAGTCAGAATCAAAAAGGGCAAATAAGGGTTTTGCAACGAATAATACTGAGTCGATAAACAATAAATCGTATAGCAATAATGAATCAAATATAGAGAACTCAGGTGTCGCGAATACGGCAAGCGTAAATAAAACAAATCTAACATTCTCACCAACAGAAGAAGATATCATTTTTAATGCTGAAGCAGCGCTGTTGAATCAGTTGATTTTTCAAGTGAATTCAAAAGACATACCGCAGTCTAGATTTAAAAGAACAGTCCCAGAAGACAAACGTCAGGTGCATACCAAGGCTGTTTTTACAGTAGCCTTCATATTGTCTTTTCTGTTTTTGGTGTACTTTATGTTTTTGCGCCTGGATTTGCAAAATGCTGGAGCAGCACAGGTTGATTCTATTGCAAGTTTCTTAACTTCAGATTTTTTAGCTTGGGGATTAGCAACGATTGCTTTTATTGTTGTTATAACTGGTCTTTATTTTTTTGTCTCAAATCAATTGAAAACAAAATCTTTTAGTCGAGTATTACATAAACTTAAGGTGTTTAATACTGAAATTGAGCTTTTTGAAGAGTCTCGTAGTTCTCCGCTAGAGGAGTATGCGGATGATGTTGTCTATGTGCTTTTAAATTCCAATATCGATGTTGTTGTGTTTGAGGATCTTGACCGTTTTGATTCAATAGGCATCTTTGAGCATCTGAGAGCCATAAACACACTAGTAAACAGCTCTAAAGAGGGAAGGGATAAGCCGGTAAAGTTTTTCTATCTTATACGGGATAGTTTGTTTAATGATGCTTCCGAGCGTACGAAATTCTTTGATCTGATAATTCCTGTTATTCCGTTTGTAGATACGGAAAGTTCCTTTAGTGAGTTGAGCAAAGCATTGGAAGGCTTTGGTATTTTCCCCGACGAAACCTTTCTTTATCAGCTTTCATTGTTTATTTATGATCCGAGAGCGTTGTTTGAAATAGCTAACGAAGCAAATCAGCTAAAGAGGTGCATGCTTGGCTATAAAGGCGAAGTGACACGTTTAGATGATGTAAAAATTGTCTCGTTAGCAGCTTATAAGGTTGCTTTTCCACAAGATTTTGAAAAGATGTATTCAAGAAACAGTATTATCGACATACTGCTTGATATGCGTGATGAGTATGCAAGTTTTTTGAATCAAGATTTAAATGTCAAATTAGAAAGAATCAATGCAGAAATAGAAACGCTTAATAATCTCATGCAAGTATCTGATGAGAATATCGATTTGCTCTATATGCTGCCAAGCTATAACGAGCTTCAGGATAGATTTTCGCAAGAAGGTGTAGCTATAGAAAGTACTGACACACTGGAAGCGTTCAAGGATCAATTTAAAAGCAATGAGGCCCTTGCAAGTATTCTTGGGGAGCATTTGGAAAATATCGAGGATCCAAATTATAAAAAAGACAAGGAGCTTTCGAAGGCAAAGATAGTAGCCAAGATTGAAAATCTAGAAAACCAGAAAAGTAATTTAGAGGACAAAGTTGCTCAAGCGCAAATACAGGAACTATCAGCCCTATTGCAGACTTCAAATAATGTTGAGAAGTTTTATCAGCTTCCTTTTGAGTCTGGTTTTAAAGCGGCTAAGATTGGAGAAGACTGGGTTGAAAGTTATAGCGAGGCATACAAATCACCGAATTTTGACTTAATCCGGTTTTTAATTACGGGGGGATATATAGACAATTCTCGCTATCGATATATTAGTAAATATCGCAAAGGCGGAATGTCGTTCGAAGATCGTGAGTATCTTGCAGCTCTTATACAAAACAGAGAATGCGACCCAGCTCAAGAAATAGTCAATCCAAAACTGTTTTTAGCAAGAATAACTCATGTTGACCTTGCAAAGCGCGGTTCAAGAAACTTTTCACTTCTTTCATATCTTATAGCAGAAAAGAGAACTAGAGAAATAGAATGCGTATTCCAAGGAATTAATTCAGAAGAAGACCACTCTTTCTTGGTTGAATATATATGCTCTAAGACTTTTAATAGTGACATATTTTTATATATTGATGACTTTTTGCATTATTCTTTCGCCGACGTTATCAGCAACAAGAGCTTTGGAGTGACAAAACTTAGATTAGTTTGTCAAAAAATAGTATTCACAGCTCCTGACTCATTCATTTTTTCAAACCGAATATACAATGCAGTGCTCCATTTTGCTTCTGGAGATCCAGATTTTCTTTGCTTAGACTCGTCGTTAAAAGCTTATGAGAAATCTATGTTCTGCCGTATTCCCTATCAGTTTTCTGATATTAATATTGCCGCCAGCGATCCAGATTTAGTTAAAAAGGTTTATGAAGAGAATTTATATATTCCTAATTTGCGTCTAGTCAAGAAGTTGCTTGTTTTTTGTGGGGATATCTCTGAGGATGTATCTATGCAAGAATTAATAGCGTATCTTGCGCTTAGCCTAGAATCGCCCGTCGTGAAACGCATTGAGTCAAATTCAGATATTTTTATAGGATCTTTGGCTGAAAGCATGGCAGAAGAAAAAACTTTAACTTTTCAAGAAGATAAGCCAGTTGTGTGGATGCTTAATCTTCCTGGATTATCACCAGAAATTGCAAGAAAAATAATTATGCATCTTTCGGGGCCGGCGGTAAATAGAATTAGCAGCCTCGACAACCCTAACATCATAACCATGCTTTTTGACGAAGATTTGATAGAAAACGCTGCTGAAAATATTTTTAGATATTTCAATCTTAATGACAATGATGAGATTGATGATGTGCTTGCCAATTATATTAACGAGCACGATATTCCAGCAGATTTCGGTTATAAAAAAATGAGACAAATTGTTGGAGACAAGCCGTTTATTTCTGCAGTTGTTAGATGTCTAACATTGGATAATGGAAAAGTCTGTAAAATCATATCTGGCATGGGAAGAATTTATAATAATTTTTCATTTGTCGGAATACCCATTAACCGTGTTAAGTGTCTGATTAACAGTGGCGTTATTACCCCTACGCAAAAAAATCTCGTTAAATTGCGCGAGAATTATTGTCCTGAAGGTAATCTTGATGTTGTCGTGGCTTTTGCTTTGAAATATCCGAAAGGATATTTAAGAATTGTGGTTGATGGTAAAGATAATGCCCTGTTTAGCGAAGATGAAGCATTGGAATTACTTAAGAATAAGAGCATTAATTTCAACAATCAGATTAAACTTCTAAAAGGATTTACTGGTTATATAGCTGCAAATACTCAATATAGGGATAGTGTTAATGAAAAAATAATCAGATTTTATTGTGACCCCAATGAAATTCAAGAGTTGACGAATATATATGATTTGTTGGGCGAGAAATCTAAAAAAGCTATACTTGGACTGTTGTGTGACTACGTTGTAAACGACACATTACGCAACTTGTCTTTAAATAGACCATGTTTGGATGATTTAATCAAAGCCTATTCTTGGACTAAAGACCAACTTGCATGTATTGTCGAGTCTCAGTTGACAGGTCTGAATTCATCAGTATATAAACGTTCAGATGTGTCTGAGCTATTTGATATAGCAGAGATGGATGACTTCTGCATGCTTCTCAACGGAAAGCATATGAGCATAAGATTTACGCCTCAAAATCAACAACTCATTGAAGCGCTTAAGAATAGAGGATTTTGTGGAAAGTATAGAGAAAAAGCAGATGGAATGTTCTTGTACGTTTACCCAAGAACCTAAGGAGAATATAAAGCGAAAAAGGCCGTATCAGAAACCGCAGTGCTTTTTCGCATTTAAAAAAGTTGCTTTATAAGGCATGGCGTACATGCTAAAAAGTCGCAATCATCTTTAACTCAGTCTGGAAATCTAAGAATCCCAGACGGAGCGTGCGTCCTTAGCGCTTTTTCACAAGAAATTTCAAATCTCGAGTGCCTCTTCAGTTTCCGGGATGAGCTTGAATTCCAAAGGCTTCTTTGAAACGATCTGTACGATACCTTTATTTTTGAGCCTCTTCAGATGGTTTCTTGTTGTTTGCTTACCAAGTTCGATGATCTTTGCGATCAAATTCCACGTAGGAGATGAGACCATGCCGAAGAGATCGTACTGAGCTAAAACGAAAACAATCTCCCGCTTTTTCTTGAATAAATTGTTTTGCTCAAAATACTTTCTACAGTTTTGTTGGACAGTTTCAAAATGTTCAACGTTGCTTTGCAGTCGCTCGATCATGCTGCTTTGTGCAGTACGAAGTAACTCAAGCATGGCATATACAAACTGCGACTCGATTGCAAGTTTGGGCGGTTACGGTGTCATGGTCTTTGAGATGCTGCGTGATATGAGAGATTGCGCCAGTACTATTCTTAGGACACTCTAGGTTGTAAAAGTTGGCATACTCTTTTATTGGGATTGCCGCACTAGAAATCGCATCAAAAACGAAATACTCTAGTGCGGCAGCGCGATTAGTCATGGATTGAGCTCACTAGCCGGTTTGGCAATCATCTCTTGCGCACATTGTTGCGTCGGATGTGTAGTTGCTTCTCGTATGAATGATTCCCCATGCACATTACATCACTCTCTGCAGAGGGGGCGTAGAGTGCATGGCTTCAATGCTTACTTCGCAAACTCCAAGAATTTAAGGATGTGTTCGGCGACGCAGACGGTGTCGCCGTTCTGGTTTACGATCTCGACTTTTGCGACGGTTTTGCCGGTTTCTTCGTCCACTGAGATGACCTCGTAATTGCAGGTGATCGTGTCGCCAAAATAGACAGGACCCGTAAAGCGCACGTGGTCATAGCCATAAGAAGCAACGGGGCATTCATCGTCATAAGGCTGATGGATGAGCGTCGACGCAGTGCTTGAAAGGGCAAAGGTCAGCACACCATGAGCGATGCGCGTGCCATATTGCGTGCCCTTCATGTATTCTTCGTTCACGTGAAATGGGCTGAAATCACCCGTGATCCCAGCAAATTGATAGACATCCGACTCGGCGATGGTCTTGGTGAACGTTTGCTTATCGCCAACCGACAAAGGCACTTTGACTGACATGATTCCCCCTTGTTCACGCAATGTGTAAACAGCTATGCGATTCTTAACTTGCATTCTACCTTTGCAAAGGTAATTAGGTAAGAGGGGTTATAAGGCGAAAGTATTTGCTCGCATCGAGTGAACAGTGAGCAGCGAGCAGCGAATTAGCGCTTCTTGAATATTTGGGTTCTGCCGGCATCGGGGCGAGAATCGCGGCGGATCTTTCGTTGAACGCTCGGATCGGTAATGCGTTGGGTGGGGTTTGATTGGGGCATATTGCCCGGTGCGCCAGACGGCTGGACCCCAAGGTTTTGGGGTATAGCTCGGGTGGGAGCATCGTTCGCTGAAACTCCTGCAACAGGGTGCTGTTCGTCGTAGTTCACGCTCAATAAACTGTCGAGAGCTGCTTGCTTGTCGGAGGTCGCCTGGTCGGAAGCCTGGTTTGCTTGTGCTGGTTGTGCCGCTGCACCGTGTGTGCCAGGCTCTGCTCGGCGTGGGTCGATCGCACGCGTCTGGGCTTCCGCGGCGTAACTCGAGATGCCCGCCTGCGCATAAGCCTCGCGCGCTTGGCGCACGCGGTCAGCCAGTGGATCTTCGTCCTCGAGGCTTCCTGCTTGGCCATCTTGCCAATCGTTCGGTTGTTCGTCTTCGGATGCAGCGGATGCGTCGCTTCCTCGGTCTGCTCGCCTGCTGGTGTTCTTGCCAGCGCTTTTCTGGTCTTCACTTTCTGCTCCCTGCAGCTTCACAGGCGCAAGGCGCGTTCCCGAAACAACCTCGCTCAAGGACACATACGGATATCCGCTGAATGACCCGATCACGCGTGCAACGATGGTGAGCGCCCATACCACCACGACTAGGCCAACGATCTGGAAGAGCGTATTGTTGCTCACACCTTCGATCTCTTCAGGGGCAAGGAGCACCAAAGCAACAGGAATCAGCAGGAAGAACGCCGAAGCAAGGTAGCGCACCCAGTAGCCCCAAGCGGGAGCATTGCCCCCATCAGCTTTCACGATACGAATTCCCACCAGCGCCTTCCCGATGGTGCGTCCTTTGGAAGCCATCGGGATCACCGCGAAGAGCACCGCGCCAATACCAAGCGCGAGTAAGAGCGCACTCATCGGGTCAGCGAACAAACCGCCAATGAAGCGGAAGGCGAGTGTTTTCGCACCTGCACGCGAAGGATCCACGGCGAGTGCCTTCGCGATTTGCGCATCGGTCGGACTAAGTACGATCCATGCAAGCACGAAGAGCACGGCCAGCACGGTCAGATCGACTACCGCCGCAAAAGCACGCCGCGTGAGCGAAACGCGACTACTGCCGCGTTCTCGGGCTTGCTCGTTCACCTCGTCCATGCTCGGCAGCGCCCAGGCAAGGGGGATCATGAGCCAGAATCCCAGCATTGTGCCCGTGGTGTTCAAGATCAGGTCGTCCACGTCGAAGAGGCGGTAGGGGTGCGCGTAGAGTCCGAACAGGCCAGTCAGCTGCGATGTTTCGAACAAGAGTGTGGTGGCCATACCGATCAAAAGCGCCATCCACCAGCGGCAGTGGAACAGGTAGCAAAGATAAGCACCTAATGGCACCGTGAGCATGACATTGAAGATCGCTTCATATACAACGGGGGAGCGCAGTGCTGGCCCCCACGTGCTGCGATCGCTCAGACTGAAATCGGTGGTTTCGCGGATCTGCTCGATCACATGGAAGGGATGAAGCTGGGGTGTCCGCGCGCTTTCAACCACTGCACTGTGGTCCGCCGGTAGCGGAAACACGATCAGTGAAACTGCGCACAAACAGTACAGGATGAATGTGAAGACCACGAAGGTCTTCCAGATTGAGATAGCGCCGAAGCGGCGGTACTGATAGAGCACATAAGGTACCGCCAGCAGGAGTGCGACCAGCGGAAATGCTAGGAAACCGAGCTGTATGTCGTAGATGAAATTGCTCATTCGTAGGTTCAATCCTACTGGAAAGAGTGAGCGCACTGGACATTCGCGTTAAATCTTCACGTTTGTAAGGCAGCAGTAAGATTACGGTGCCGTTAACGGGATAAACTGCGCCAGAAGTGCTGAAAAGTTACACATTGAAGGCGACGATAAGGTCGCCGAGAACGCAGGAGACAGGGGGCGAGTGTTTGCTGAGGTGGGCAAGCGTTGGCTATGGTTAGCCAATGTGGATAAACATTGAGAACGTTGAGGGACTACTCGCAAGCTTCAGATTCTAGGGCGTTCGCTGGATCATTCACATCCTGATCATCGAGCGCACGCAAAGAGCGCGAAAGCAGCGAAAGCCCCATCGCAATGCAGAGCAGCGCCCCGCACACCACGAACCAGCAGTTCACGCCAAGTGCATCAGCTGCAGGACCCGCGACGAACAGTCCAACAGGCGATGCGAGAGCTGTCAAAGACCCGAAGATGCCCATGGCGCGCCCGAACGACTCCTGCGGAATGCGCTTCTGCATGAGCGGCAGGATGGGAGCGTTGAAGACCGCCGTTGCCGCGAAGATGAGTGCGATGATGCCCACGAAGGCGAAAAAGCCCGACTGTGGCAGAAGACCTGCCGCGATGCAGCCTGCTCCTATGGCTGCGCCCGCAACAACCAGAACAGGCACGAGTCGTTTGCCGCCACCCCATACCAGCATGAAGAGCGATCCGATAAGAAGCCCGATGCCCGCTGCGGCTTCAACGCCTGAGGCTGCGTAGCCATCGCCGCCGAACCAGTTGTAGGTCATGAGTGGGGAGAGCGTTCCCAGGGGCAAGAAGAGCAGCATCGCAACAACTACCAGCAGCAAAAGAGGTTTGATGCCTGGCTCGCCCCTCAAGATCGAAAGTCCATGCGCAAGGTCCTTCGCAACGCTTCCTGAAGAAACGCCATGTCCCTGTGCGTAGGGAAGCTTGGCGAAAGAGAGACACACGCAGGCCAGTGCGGCGCAGATCGCATCCATTACAAGCACTGCAACGAATCCGAGCATCGTATAGAGCGCGATGCCGAGCACAGGTCCCGCGATAGCCGAAGCGCTCGTCAGACTCTGGTCGAGCGTGTTGATGCGCACCATGTCGCGTTCGGGAACTAGCTCGGGCATGAGCGCCATCAGCGAGGTTCCGTGGAACGCTTGAGCGGCCGAACGCACCGTGAGCAGAAGCAACAAAAGCCAGGTAGACAGCATGCCAGCCAGCATGAGCAGGGCAAGCACGAGCGAGAATGCGCCCGCAATGCCATCAGCGGCGATCATGACGTATTTGCGGTTGAGCCGGTCGGCAATAACGCCGCCGAAAGGAGAGAGCAAGGCGGTGGGAAGGAGCGCTGCCACTCCCGCCGCGGCAAGCAGGAGCGCCGAGTTTTCGGTGGTGGTGATGTACCAGAGCGCGGCGAAGGTGGCTGCGCAAGTCGCAAGGATGGAGGCGGCTTGGCCCGACCAAATGAGCGCGATGGTACCCTTCCAGTTGTGGGGCAGCAGGTGGCCGTTTGCGTTGACCTCGACGCTTACGGCCGTGGCTTCGGCGGTTGGAGCAGCAGGTGAGTCGGCTGTAGAATCTGCGGTTTGCTCATTGGCTTGCGTTAGTGTATCGCTCATGGCGGTTCTCCTGATTTGCGAATCGGTCATGCTTTCGAGCTTCATGGTAAACTGTGGGGTAACCACACGGTCAAGCGTTCGTCGCGAAAAAGATTCCGAGCAAAGGTTGAAAGATGCGCAAGGGACTAAACCTGAACATGTTGAAAGGCGCCCGCGGGACTGAACCTGAATGCATTTTGAGCCTGCGTCTACCTTGCATGCGAACGAGGTGTCTATGAATGAGGAGGCTATTATGCCTGATGATCTGCTCAAAGCAGGTGAATTCGCTCACCTTTGCGGCACTACAAAAGAAACGTTGCGTCATTACAAGGATATCGGGCTTTTGATGCCGGTTGCGAAGGCGGAGAACGGCTACCAGCTCTATTCGCCGCTGCAGATCAGCGATTACTTGCTTATTTCGTCGTTGCAACAAGCGGGATGCAGCTTGCAAGAGATCAAGGGCTATTTGAGCGAACCCGACTCCGAAGCGCTGGAGAACGTGATGGAGGATCGAATCAGTGCCATCGTCGAGCAGCGTCGAACGCTCCTGATGCAAAAGTCGCTCCTTGAGAATACGCTGGCACGGATGTGGGCGCGCAACGATTGGCGCCATGATCCCGCCGAATTCAAGCTCGAGACGTACGAAGCGGAATACTTCCTCGATAGCAATATATCCGATGCATTCGTTTCGGTTGCTGAGGCGAATTTGCCAGCCCTCATCGATGAGCAGCTCGCTTTGCCTACAGAAAAGGCCACGGCGGTCCTTCAGGACGAAAGCGCTCACGCATCTGACCGCAAGCCGAAGCGCACGGTCTATTCCGCTCAAGATGGCGTGCAGGTAGATGAACAGGCTGAGCGCGTTGTTCGCCATATTCTCGATGTGTGGCGGCTCGGCCAGAAGCAAGGTGATGTGAGCGAATTGCAGGGGAATTATCGCGTTGGCCGTGAAGCGTTTCTGGCGGGGGAGCCATGGAAGGACTTTCATCTATGCACGCGCGTGCGTCCGCATAAGCGCCGTAAAGGGTTGATCGAAAAGCCAGCAGGGACGTACTTCAAATACTTGCGAACCATGAATTTTGCCGAGGTCAAAGACGATCTGCAACCCGAGCTGAAGCTGTTTGGCGTGTACGAGCAAATGCGGCGCGTGCTCGAGCGCGAAGGGTTCACACCTGCCAGCGATGTCTTCGAGCGCGAACTTTCTCTTTACACTGGGAACATCGAAGAGATCATCTATTCGGAACTGAGCGTACGGATCGACCGCTAATTGTGGTTTCGTTGAAGGCGTGCAAGAACGTGCAAGAAACGTGTCCCCGATTTGTTCTGATCTGTCCCCATTTTAGGCTTTGACCACCAAAGCAAAAAGAAAGGTCAGAGCGATTTATGCGCTCTGACCTGCTCTTTTAATGGAGCCAACGGCCGGACTCGAACCGGCGACCTACGCATTACGAGTGCGTTGCTCTACCACCTGAGCCACGTTGGCTTGTGCTGGTGAAGCGCCTGCGGACAAGGCCGCGCATGCAACCACGAGCAGTAACGAAGTATACCGACAAACGGGCAAAAAAACAACTATCAGGTATCGAATGGTTCGCGCGCCCGAGCTGCAGGTTGTTTTCGCCTACCATGAAAGAGTTGTCGACCGCTATCGGGAATGAACGTGGTCGACTGAAAGCAGTAAAGAAGCAAAGTGAAGTAATCGCCGAAGGGAACGACGGGCGAACTAGATGCCACGCGAGCATTTTAAATCACGACTCGGGTTCATTCTGATCAGCGCAGGTTGCGCGATCGGGCTGGGCAACGTATGGCGTTTTCCCTACGTGGTGGGCGAATACGGCGGTGCGGCATTCGTGCTGCTCTATCTGGTCTTCCTTGCGATCCTTGGCATCCCGATCCTGGTCATGGAGCTTGCGGTCGGTCGCGCAAGCCAAAGATCGGTCGCGCAAGCGTTCGACCGTCTTGAGCCGCCAAAAACGAAATGGCACTACTTCAAATGGGTGGCGCTGGCCGGTCAATACCTGCTCATGATGTTCTACACCACCGTGGCTGGCTGGATGCTCTCCTACATTCCGAAGATGGCAACGGCCAACCTAGCAACCATGGATGCGGCGGCCACGAACACGCTCTTCAATACCATGCTCGCCAACCCCGTTGAACTTGTGTTCTGGATGTTCCTTGCCTGCACAATAGCGCTTTTCGTGTGCCATCTTGGCCTACAGAAGGGGGTGGAGCGCGTCACGAAAGTGCTGATGGTCTGCTTGCTCGCTCTTATTGCGGTGCTCGTGATCCGTTCGGTCACTTTGGAAGGTGCAGGCGCGGGCATCGCGTTCTACCTCAATCCCGATTTCTCGAAAATCTTTGCAAGCCCAGGTGCATTTTCTGATGCAGTATTTGCAGCGCTTGGCCAGGCATTCTTCACGCTTTCCATCGGTCTTGGATCGATGGAGATCTTCGGCAGCTATATCAACAAGAAGCATGCGCTTCCTGGCGAAGCGGTGCGCATCGCGGGGCTCGATACCTTCGTTGCGCTGGCAACGGGCTTCATCATCTTCCCGGCCTGTTTCGCGTTCGGTGTTGCGCCTGATTCGGGTCCTGGTCTGGTATTCGTCACTCTTCCAGCGGTCTTCTCGCAAATGTGGATGGGTGGCCTATTCGCCACGCTCTTCTTCGTGTTCATGAGCTTTGCGGCCATCTCCACGCTCATCGCGGTCTTCGAGGCCATCATGAGCTTCTGGATGGACCAGTGGAAGTTCAGCCGCAATAAAGCAGTAGCGATCAATGCGATCCTTATCCCGCTACTCTCATTGCCCTGTGCGCTTGGCTTCAACGTGTGGTCGGGCACCGAGCTTCCTGGTATCGGTAACATCCAAGCCATCGAAGACTTCGTGGTGTCGAACAACCTGCTCATCGTCGGTTCGTTGGTGTTCACGCTTTTCTGCGTGAGCAAGCGCGGCTGGGGATGGAAAGGTTTTTTGCAGGAAGTGAACACGGGTGACGGGATGCACTTCCCCAAAGCACTCTATTACTGGGTGAAGTTCGGTATCCCCGTGCTCATCATCGTGGTGTTAGTATCTGGTTGGGCACCGCTCATCTCAAGCTGGCTTTCGGGATAGGCTCTGGCACAGCCTTCCACGCAAATATAAAAGCGCCGCCTCGAATCGAAACAGCGCTTTAGAACGTTTTCGCACGTACAACAAACGTACAACAAATTCGCGATATAAGCGTCGCAAACTCGATTACGCAAAGCCTATCGGCAAACAAAACCCCAGTTCAGAATGGGTAATCAGCTACACATTGAATTTGAAGTGCATGACATCGCCGTCCTGCACTACGTAATCCTTGCCCTCTTGGCGCAGCTTGCCCGCATCGCGGCACCCTTTCTCGCCATCGTAGGCAGAGTAGTCTTCGAAGCTCGCGGTCTCGGCCTTGATGAACCCGCGCTCGAAATCCGTATGGATGGTGCCCGCAGCTTGCGGAGCCTTCGCGCCGATCGGGATGGTCCAGGCACGTACTTCCATCGGGCCGCTCGTGAAAAAGCTCTGTAGGCCGAGCAGGTGATATGCCTCACGCACCAAACGCGCCAAGCCTGATTCCTCAAGCCCTATGGCTTCCAGATACTCTGCGGCTTCAGCCGGATCGAGCTCCGCCAGATCTGCCTCAACCTTCGCGCTGATCGGCACGGGCGCAACGCCGTCGATCTCAGCGAAATCGGAATCGAGCGCATCCTCATCCACGTTGGCAATGTAGAGCATCGGCTTCATGGTCAGCAGATGCAAATCGTAGATAAGCTCACGCTCCTCATCGGTCAGATCGAGTTGCAACGCACGCTTGCCCTCGTTCAGGCCAGCTTCAACCTTCAGCACAGCATCAAGCTTCTTCGTCGCATCCTTGCCACGCTTGGCATCCTTCTCAAGGCGCGGCTTCGCCTTCTCGATCGTAGCCAGATCAGCCAGCACAAGTTCGGTCTTGATGGTCTCGACATCGCTCGCGGGGTCGACCTTGCCCGCCACATGAACCACATCAGGGTCGCTGAAGAAGCGCACGACCTCGCAGATCGCGTCGGTCTCGCGAATGTTGTGCAAGAACTGGTTGCCCAAGCCTTCGCCGTGCGAAGCGCCCTCGACCAGGCCCGCAATGTCCACGAACTCGACGGTTGCCGGTACGATGCGATCGGGGTTGTCGATCTCGGCTAAGCGATCCATGCGCGCATCGGGCACGGGCACGATACCCACGTTCGGCTCGATGGTGGCGAACGGATAATTCGCCGCCAAACCCCCTTTATTAGTAAGCGCGGTGAACAGCGTTGATTTGCCGACGTTGGGAAGTCCAACGATACCGATGGAAAGCGCCACGAGATTGCTCCTTCATGTTTCAGTGCTAAGCGCGCCTGAAGCGCGCGTGTGTAGGTGTGTTGGGTAATCATACCACCCGCGCCCGCCACGCGAAAACGCCGCGAGCACTTCACCTTCTTTTTCTCCATTTATCCGCTATTGACCACCCGCACCTCGCGCCAAGCAGCGTATACTTCTGAAGGTAGAAACAACGCGCGTTTTTGGAGGTTTAGCGTGGGCGGATATTTCGGTGCAGTTTCGCACAGAGACGTGAGTTTGGACGTGTTCTTCGGGGTGGATTACCACTCCCACCTGGGAACGAAGCGCGCGGGCATGATCATCTTCAGCAAAGAACGCGGCTTTCAGCGCCAGATTCACAACGTGGAGAACACCCCGTTCCGCACCAAATTCGAGAAAGATCTCGCAACCTTCGAAGGCACCAGCGGCATCGGTTGCATTTCCGATAGCGACCCGCAGCCGCTGCTCGTTCGTTCGCACTTAGGCGTATTCGCGCTCACCACCTGCGGCGTGATCAACAATGCCGACGCGCTCATCGAAGAATACTTCGCCGATCATGGCAACCAATTCATGGCCATGAGCTCGGGCAAGGTGAACGAGACTGAACTGGTCGCAGCGCTCATCAACCAGGAAGACGATTTCGTTTCTGGCATCAAGCACGTGCAGGAAAAGGTCGAAGGTTCCATGACGCTGCTGCTCATGACCGAAGAAGGCAACATCATCGCCGCGCGCGATAGGCTCGGCCGCCTGCCGGTGCTCATCGGTAAGAATCACGAAGGCTATTGCGCGTCCTTCGAGTCGTTCGCCTACCAGAAGATCGATTACGAAACGGTTTATGAACTGGGTCCTGCCGAGATCGTGAACATCACGGCCGATGGGTACGAAACGCTCGCGCCCGCTGGCGAAGACATGAAGATCTGCGCTTTCCTCTGGACCTACTACGGCTATCCCACCTCAACCTACGAAGGTATGAACGTCGAGGTCATGCGCTACCGCAACGGCGCGGTCATGGCGCGCGACGAGGCCGAACAAGTGGGCATCCCCGAGCTCGACTACGTGGCTGGAATCCCCGATTCGGGTACACCGCATGCCATCGGCTACTCGACCGAGAGCAAGACTGCGTTCGGCCGCCCGTTCATCAAGTACACGCCCACCTGGCAGCGTTCGTTCATGCCGGAGAACCAGGACGTGCGCAACAAGGTGGCGAAGCTCAAGCAGATCTCGGTGCCCGAGCTCATCAAGGATAAGGAACTCCTGTTCGTGGACGATTCCATCGTGCGCGGCACGCAGCTGCGCGAAACGGTCGAGTTCCTCTATGGATCTGGCGCGAAGGCGGTGCACATGCGCTCGGCCTGCCCGCCCATCATGTTCAACTGCAAGTATTTGAACTTCTCGAGCAACAAGTCCGAGATGGATCTGATCGCGCGCCGCGTGGTGCAGCAGCTCGAAGGCGATGAAGGCCAGCAGCACCTTGAGGAATACGCCGATGCATCAACCGAACGTGGAAAATGCCTGCTTAAGACCATTTGCGAAGACATGGGCTTCGACTCGCTGCGCTACCAATCGCTCGAGGGCATGATCGAGGCGATCGGCATCGATCCGTCGAAGATCTGCACCTACTGCTGGAACGGCAAAGAGTAGTCCGCTCATCCTGGCGCATTCGACCGCGCGTTCGCTCAATCCAATGAATCTATAGTGCATGGCGATCAATGCCATGCACTTCTTGTTTTAAGGCTTCGTGGTGTCGTAGTAAACTACTAACGAAGAGGCTGTATTGAAAGGAATCACGCACATGGAATATAGAGAGATCGGCAAAACAGGCTGCAAGGTAAGCCCGCTCGGCTTCGGCATGATGCGCCTTCCGCTGAAAGAAGGCGGCCAGGCAGGCAACGCCACGAGCATCGAAGAAGTGGATGTCGAAAAGACCATCGAAATGGTACATTACGCCATCGATCACGGCATCAACTACATCGATACCGCGTTCAACTACGTGGGCGGCAACTCCGAGAAGATCGTGGGTCAGGCGCTGGCGGGTGGCTACCGCGACAAGGTCTATCTGGCCACCAAGTCTCCCACCTGGATGTATAAGACCGAAAACGATTTCGACAGCCTGCTCGCAAAGCAGCTCGAGCGCTTGCAGACCGATCATATCGATTTCTACCTGCTCCATTCCTTGAACGGCGGCAGTTGGAAACGCTGCAAGAAGGTCGGCGCTGTTGAGAGCATGATCAAGGCGAAGGAAGACGGTCGCGTGAAGCACATCGGTTTCTCCTTCCACGACGATTTCGAGCTCTTCGAAGAGGTGCTCGACGCGGCTGATTGGGATTTCTGCCAGATCCAGCTGAACTACTACGATCAGGAATTCCAGGCGGGACTCAAGGGCTTGCAGCTTGCAGCCGAGCGCGGCCTGGGCGTGGTCATCATGGAACCGCTGCGCGGCGGCTTCTTGGTCGATCTTCCACCCAAGGTGCAGGAAGTGCTCGATAAGGCAACCGACAAATCCCCGGTCGAGCTGGCCTTCGATTGGCTCTGGAACATGCCCGAGGTAAGCACGGTGCTCTCTGGCATGAGCAGCATGGAAATGCTCCAAGAAGATATCGCGTTCGCGGAAAAGGCCAAGCCCGGCATGCTTTCCGCTGAAGACACGGCCGTTATCGAACAGCTCTGCGAAAGCTTCAACCAGTTCTCGGTCGTTCCGTGTACGGGTTGCAACTACTGCGTGGAATACTGCCCTGAGAAGATCGTCATCCCGTATAACTTCACGGCATACAACATGCGCTTCCTCTATGACAACATGGATATGGCGCGCGAATATTACCAGGTAGAGGTGCCGAAATTCGGCCGCACCGCCGAAAACTGCACGAGCTGCGGTTCCTGCGAAGAAATCTGTCCGCAGCACATCGCTATCAGTTCCTGGATGCCGAAGATCGACATGCTGCTGGGCGAAGATTAGCCGTGCAACAGCTCGATCTCGAACAGATCGCACCGCTCGTGCCCGAAGCGCTGGGGCGTTTCTTCCACGAGCATCCACGAGTCGCACTTGCCTATTCGGGCGGGTGCGATTCGGTCTTTCTGCTCGCCTGCGGGCTGGCGAGTGGAGCCGAAGTGTGCCCTTTCACGGTGAACACGGCGTTCCAGTATGCCTTCGAGGCGGATGATGCGCGTCTGGCAGCTGATCAGCTAGGCAGCGAGACGAACCTGCTTACGCTCGACATCTTCGCGCATCCGGAAGTCACCGCCAACCCGCCCGATCGGTGCTACCACTGCAAGAAGGTCATCTTCACCACCATCAAAGAAGCAGCAGCCCGCGAAGGTATCGAAGTGCTGATCGATGGCACGAACGCTTCCGACGATCCTGCGCGCCGTCCGGGGTTCCGCGCGATCGAAGAGCTAGGCATGCGTTCACCTCTGCGCGAAGCAAATCTCACGAAGGATGCCATTCGCAATCTTTCACGCAAGATGGGGCTGGTCACCGCAGATAAGCCGAACTATTCCTGCCTCGCAACACGTGTTGAGGAAAATTGCCCGATAACGCCTGAACTCCTTGCATCCTTTGTGCAGGAAGACTGGCGCGAGCGCGAAACCAGTGTCTAACATGGTAACCTTGAGAGGTGCAAGAACGCGGGGTGCACAACACCGCGTATGCTTCGCACGATGATCATCGAATGCAGAAGATAAAAGGAGAGGGAATCATGGCCGCAGAAGACATCCGCAGTGTGCTCGAAGAGCTTGCAGCGGGAAATACTACGGTCGATGCCGCATTGCTTGCGCTGCGCAAAGAGCCCTTCTCCGATTTGGGCTACGCCAAGGTCGACCATCATCGCGAGATGCGCCAAGGCGCTGCTGAAGTGATCTATGGTGCTTCGAAGACCTACGAACAGATCAAGGGTATCAGCCAGTCGCTGCTCGACAATGGCCAAACGTGCATCCTTATCACGCGCGTTTCGGCTGAAAGCGCTGCGCTGTTGGCAGCAGATTTTGCGGAAGTGGGCTTTACCTATCATGAGATTCCTCAGCTTGCGATCGTGGGTACGCTGCCCAAACCTACGGGCAACGGCACGATCGTGGTCGCGGCAGCAGGCACGAGCGATCTGGCGGTAAGCGAAGAGGCGGCGCTCACGGCTGAAGCGCTCGGCAACAAAGTAGTGCGTCTCTACGACGTGGGAGTTTCGGGCATTCACCGGTTGCTCGCACATCTTGATGAGCTCATGGAGGCCCAGGTGGTCATTGCGGTTGCCGGCATGGAGGGCGCGCTCGCGAGCGTGATCGGCGGCATGGTGTCCTGCCCAGTGCTCGCGGTTCCCACCAGCGTGGGGTATGGAGCTTCCTTCGGCGGCGTTGCTGCACTGCTCGCGATGCTGAACTCCTGTGCGAGCGGGGTGAGCGTGGTGAACATCGACAATGGTTTCGGTGCTGGATTCCAAGCACACCTCATCAATCACCTGCAGGCAAAAAACCCAAACAAGCCCGAACGCTAAAAGGCGCACGACCACACGATCACACGACCGAAACCAACAGCTTTCGACCCAACAAACCACTCAAGCATATTCAGCGGAAAGAAGCGAACGCATATGGAACTTCATCTCGATCTTACGAAAAGCGCAACGCGCGCAACCCTGCTCGATGAACTGCTCGCACTTATGAGCCCCGAGCAGCGCACGCGCTACGATTACATCCTGAATCACACGACCATTCCCGATAAGCACCATCATTCGATCGGCGAGGTCAACGCTTCGATCGACGCGATGACCATCGACGACGCGCTCAAAGAGAACGTGCGCAGTGTCTACGCGATCCTGGCCGAGGCCGAAGCGAGCGTTCATGGCTGCAGTGTTGAAGAGACGCACTTCCACGAAGTGGGCAACGCATCAGGCATTCGCAACGCGCTCGCTATCTGCACGGCATTCTATGTGCTCGCGCCCACGCGCATCACCGCAACACCAGTGCAAACTGGGCAGGGCACGGTGCAGTGCGCGCATGGACTCATGGATATTCCCGCGCCCGCAACGGCGGCTATTCTCGAGGGTATCCCGCGCGCAACACCCGCGCTCGAAGGCGAGTTGTGCACGCCAACTTCGGCGGCCATCATCAAGCAGTACGTGCAGGAGTTCGTGGTCTAGAGCGTGCTTATTCTCAATCGATACCAACCAACCTATGAAGCCGGTTCGGGCGGGTTCGCCACGGTCGTAGTGGCGTGGGATACGCGCCTCGATCGCGAGGTGGCCATCAAGTGCTTGCCGCTCGAGGACGCGGCAACGCGTGCGCTTTCAGTCGAGCAGATCAACGCAGGGCTGAACAACCTGCAAAACCCGTATGCGAATGATGAATCGGTCAGCATCATGCTCGATTCCGATTTTGCCCAGCAAAGTTCGATCCCTGGGCTTGAAGAGGCGCGCACGGCAGCGCTTCTGAACGACCCCAACATCGCTTCGATCTACGACTTCGAGATCCAGGGCAATATGGCCTACATTATCATGGAGCTCGTTGATGGCATTTCGCTCACCGACCTCATGAAATACTTCCCAGAGATGCTCGATGCGGACATGGTGGCGGCTGTGTTCAAGGCGGTTTCGCACGCGATCGAGGTCGCCCACAAGAATCATGTGCTGCACTTGGATGTGAAGCCCGATAATGTGCTCATCAACACGCAGGGGCAGGTCAAGGTAGTCGATTTCGGTCTCGCACGCCTGGCTGATGGCTTCGGCTTCGGCGTGGCCACGGGCGGCACGATCGGCTACATGCCTCCTGAGCAGATGGAGCGCGAAGAGCTCGACGAACGTTGCGACCAATGGGCGCTGGCAAGCCTCACCTATGAGATGCTCGCGCGTGGCGAAAATCCCTTCCGCGCTTCTTCGATCGACGAAGCGCTCGATAAGATCTACGATGCAGAGATCGTGATTCCCTCGCTGCTCATGGAAGGCATTGGCGAAGACCTGGACGATGCGATCTTCCGCGCGCTCGACCCCGATAAGGAAGGGCGCTATCCTTCGGTCCATTCGTTCGCCCGTGATGCGAAGCCAGCGCTCGGCAATCCCAAGCAGGGCGTGAAGAAGCTCGGCGCCATCGTGAGCGAAGCGATCGGTGCGAACACGGATGATGCGCCTTTCACGGAGGATCTCGATGAAGAAGAGCGCGCGCTTGAGAACGAGGAAGAGCAGGCAGCCTACCCGCTCAATGGGCGCTGGGCTCGTCACAAGGAAAAGCAGGCCGCGCGCCAGGCGGCGAAGCAGTCGCGCACAGCGCCAGCGTTCTTCGCAGCAGACGATGCGTACGACGAAGGCTTCAGCGAAGGCACCCCTATCAAAAGTCGCTATTCGCTCGTGTTACGCATCTTGGCGCTCTTGGGATGCGTGCTCATCAGCTCGGTCGCCTTTTCCAATTTCAGTTTGTTGCCCGGATGGGAATCACCTGCGCTGTGGGGTGCGCTTCTGATCGTGGCGGTCGCGGCCTTCGCGATCCCGCATCTGGGGGCGCTCATCGCATTCGCGCTTTTGGGGTTCGCGCTCGTGAACAATAACGCGATCCTCGTGGGCAGCCTCGTGGTAGTGGCTACCTTCATATGGTGGTTCTTCATCGGACGCAATGGAAGCCCTCAAGCAGATGCGATTCTGCTCTCCACCTGCGCTTCCTCTATCAGCTTGGGTTCGCTCGCGCCGTTCATCTGTGGCTATTTCTTACGACCGGCTCAGGCGTTTCTCTCGGCGCTCTTTGCGGCATTCCTTTCACTCGTGCTCGCAGGGCTGGGTTCGGTTTCCATCACCTCGTGGGACATCTTCCAATTCGGCACCATCCACATGTGGACTGAAGTGAACAACAACATCCTCACCACCATGCAAAGCCCTATGACGTGGGCAATCATCGGCTCATGGCTCATAAGCGCTCCGCTTGTCTCGCTGTTCTTTTCGCGCGGCACTACCGGCTCGAGCCTTATCGGCGTAGCGTGCGCCACGGCTATCGTTTGCGTGCTCCCGGCGCTCGTCTCGAGCTTCCTGCTTTCCCACGCGCCCGATCCCATCTATCTGCTGCTTGCGATCGCATCTGGCCTCATCATGGCAGCTCTTGCGGTCCTCTTCCCTCCACGCCACGAGCGCGGACAATAGAGCAAACGCGCATTGGCGCAAAATACATTCGTGTGCGCAGCGCGACCAGCAACGTCGGGCACTTCATTCGCTCATGCTCCATCACGCAGCTTTACACATTCATGTATGTGTATCTGTTATTGCCCTGTATCTTTTTGCGCACGCTCAAGTCGATATAATAGGAGCAAACAACTCGCAGCGAGAGGAGCTTCTATGCGTATTGATATGTCGAACGGAGCCATCGAAACGATCCCGAACGAGAAGGTGCTTGCCTCGATCGGCGATCACATCGATAACCCCATTCCCGATCCGCCCACGCCTAAGCTGGCTGCAACGGTCATGCTCGTGCGTGATTCCAAGCCTGGTCAAACGAAATATCGCATCGAAGACGGCGTGTTCCCGTCCGATTTTCCGAACGATCAGAACGTCGAAGTGTTCATGTTGCGTCGCGTGAAGACGATGGACTTCGTGCCCGACGCGGTGGTGTTTCCTGGCGGTCGCGTGGATGAACGCGACTCGAACCCCGATCTGCCCTGGTGCGGTCCTAGCCCGAAGGACTGGGCCGAGCTTCTGGGCGTCTCCGAAGATGATGCGCGCCGTATCGTGGTCGCAGCAGCTCGCGAAGTGTTCGAGGAGTGCGGCGTTCTGCTCGCTGGCCCCGATGCAACTTCCACGGTGACCGATCTTTCCGACCCCAGCTGGGGTGCGAACCGTGAAGCGCTCGTTGCTCACGAGATCGCCTTCGCCGACCTGCTCGTCGAGCGCAACCTGATCCTGCGTACCGACTTGCTCGGTCTGGTTGCGAACTTCTGCACGCCCACCTTCGAACCGAAGCGCTACGATACCTTCTTCTTCTCAGCGCTTATGCCCGAAGGCCAGCACGCCGACGATAACACCTCTGAAGCGCAGATCGCCGATTGGGTCACCCCGTCCTATGCGGTTCGCGAGGCCGACGAGAACCGCTGGCTCATCGTTGCACCCACGCTCTTCAACCTCACGCGCATAGCCGAAGCTCCTTCAGCCGAAGAGTTCGTTTCGAACCGTCGCAAAGTGAAGAAGATCATGTTCAAGCCGCTGCGCAAAGAAGACGGCACGATCGTACTGCATGCAGACTTGGACTAAGAGCATCAGGGGAGCATGTTTGGCATTCATTCGAAAAGGAGTTCATATGGGGTTCATCATCGACGAAACGCCCTATGCGGGCGGTAAGGAAAGCGAGCGCGTGTTCTGCGTGCGCGCCAACAATCCTTCACCCATGACCTATACGGGTACGAATACGTGGGTGCTTGCCGAAGCCGCTTCGCCCGAATGCATCGTGATCGATCCTGCTCCTGCGGGAGAGCATGTGCAGAACGTGCTCAATGCCTGTATCGAACAGGGGCTGCGTGTGGGTGCGGTCGTGTGCACGCACATGCATGCCGATCATACGGAAGGTGCTGAAGAGCTGGCGGATATTTCAGGCGCACGCGTGTATGCGCCCTTCGATGGCACGTTGCTTCCTGGCGAATTTTGCCCGATTGAAAACGGTCCGGCGCTGCGTGTGGTGCCGCTGCCAGGCCACTCGAGCGATTCGGTGGGGCTCGTGTATCCTGCGGATCGCTCGATGTTCACAGGTGACGTGGTCTTCAAGCATGGCCCCACGGTGGTCTACTATCCCGATGGCAACTTGGGCGACTATATGGCTTCGCTCGATGTGCTCGAGCGCATCGTGAAAGAAGAGGGGATTCGCGTGTTCTATCCAGGGCACGGCTATCCCATCACCGATCCGTTGCAAGCCATCGATGCCACGCGTCAACATCGGCTCGAACGCTTGCAGCAGATCAAGGACGCGCTTGCTACAGGCGTTGCGCGCGATGCTGATGCTCTGGTGGACGCGGTGTATGTCGATATCGATCCAGCGCTGCGCGAAGCGGCGCTCCGTAGCGTCCAAGCCCAGCTCGTCTACTTGGACGAAGAGTAAATAGTACAAAGCACTGCACAAAGCATCGCAAGAGTGTGCGCACGAAAAAAGGGATTACAGCTTTTGCCGTAATCCCTTTTTGAGTGGTAGAGCGGGAATCTTCGGAGTGTCTCTCTTACTGGCTCCTTATGCGCTAGTACAAATATCCGAGCTTCTTCGCCTCGTGCGTGAGCTCATCGCGGAAATCGGGATGAGCGATGCTGATCAAACGGCGGCAACGCTCAGGAATGTCGCAGTACATCAAGTTCACGCAGCCATATTCGGTCACGAAATACTGCACATCGGTGCGCAGCGAAGTGACCACGCTGCCAGCCATGAGCGTAGGAGCGATCTTCGAGACCACGCCGTTCTTCGTCTTCGTGGTGGAGGTCATGGCGATGATCGCCTTGCCGTTCTTCGCGAGCGTCGCGCCACGGATGAAGTCGACCTGTCCGCCGGTGCCGGAATACTGGCGCGTTCCGATGCTCTCAGCGCAAACCTGGCCGGTCAGATCGACCGAAACAGCAGAATTCACGGAAACCATGTTGTCATTCAAGCGGATGAAATCGGGGTTGTTCACGTGGGAATAGGGCGTGAAGAACATGCCCGGGTTGTGATCGATGAAGTCGTAGAGATACTGCTGGCCAGAGGCGAAGCCCGCAACGGAAACGCCGGGCAGGTAGTTCTTGCGGCTGTTGTCGATAACGCCGAGCTCCTGCAGTTCTGCCATGGCATCGTTGAACATCTCGGAGTGCACGCCCAAGTGCTTGCGCGCCTTCAGGCCTTCAGCGATGGCATTTGCGATCGAGCCGAATCCGAGCTGAATGCACGAGCCATCTTCGATGAGCTCACAAACGATATCACCCACGATCTTCTCTTCGGGCTTTGGCTCAGCGATCGGCATCTGCGTCATGGGCTGGTCGATCTCAACGAAGGCATCGATCTGCGAAACATGCAGGTTGCGCTCGAGGCCATTCACCCACGGCACGCTCGGGTTGATCTGCGCGATAACGTGCTTTGCCGTGCGAATGCCTTCGGGGCGACAACCAACGTGACCGATATTGCAGTAGCCATGCTTGTCGGGAGGCGTCATAGCGATGAACGCCACATCGATCCCGTCATTTTCAACAAGGTTCTTCGTACGATGAAGGTGCAGGGGCACATAGGCAGTGTGACCAGCAGAAATGCCGTTGCGCTCGTTGCCGCCGGTGAAATAGTTGTGGTAATGGAATTCGTCGAAGCCAACGGTCAATTCATCGAGGTGCAAATCCTCGCTTGTGATGCCGCCATACATCGAGATGCCATGCAACGCCCCGTCCTGAATGCGCTTGAGCATCGGGCGGATAAGGCCACCGGCCACTTCGAAGGTTCCTACGAAAACGGACGTGCCATCGCCCACGAAGCGATCAAGCATCGTCTCAACATCCATACTGCGATCCTTATAGATCTGCTGCCACTCCATATAAGCCCCCTTGGGTCCAAAAAACATGTTCACATAAGCATACAACCTCTTATGCGCCGCGGTGCAGAGCGATTTATCGTAAATGAAAATAGGTTAGTGCGGATTTGGATTGGTTTTGTGTTGATGGGGGCTTACATTACAGGTAAAATTTTGCCCAGTGTTCTCATGAACACGTTCTAACCTCATAAAAAAGGAAGAGGGACTATGATTACCGATCTTAAGATCAACGAAGAGAACAAAAAGCGCTATTACGAGCAAGGTTATTGGACCGAAAAGACGGTCAACGATATTTGGAACGATCGTGTTGCGGCTCACCCCGATCGTGAATATATCTCCGACGACATGGGTGTGCGCCTTACCTATGCCGAAATCGACGATAAGGCCGCGCGTCTTGCTTCATGGCTGCGTGAACAGGGCATCCAGAACGGTGATGTGGTCACCTTCCAGATGCCGCCGTGGTCTGAATTCGCTATTCTCTACGTTGCTTGCCTGAAGGTCGGCGCGGTCATCCATCCGCTCGCGGTCACCTTCAACGGCGAAGACCTCGTCTACGCCATGAACCTTGTTGAATCCAAGGCGTTCATTGCTCCCACCTTCCATCACAAGACCAATTTCGAAGATCAGATCTTCTCCGTGGTCGAGCGCATTCCTTCTCTTCCGATTAATGCGATCGCCGTTCACGACAAAACGGTCGACGCAAAATCTGCCACCACGCTCAAAGAGATCTTCGAGAAATACGAACCCTATACGGGCGAAGCAGGCAGCAAGTCTGATGAAGTGGTGCTCATTCTCTCCACTTCCGGCACCACCGGTCGTCCGAAGGCGGTGCTCATCACGCACAACGCGCTGCTCTTCTCCGAGCGTGCATTCTCGACGGGCCTCGGCCTTACGAAAGACGATGTCATGTTCATGCCGGCTCCGCTCAATCATGCAACGGGCTTCAATCATGGTCTCATCACGCCGCTGCTGCTCGGCGGCCGTGTCGTAGTCGCGCATCACTTCAACCCCGAAGAGGCGATCAACCAGATGAACCGCGAAGGCGTTACCTGGTCGATGGGTGCCACGCCGTTCATCTACGACATGCTGAACACAGCAGATTCAACCGATCTCGATTTCGAATCGCTCAAGCTCTACATTTGCGGTGGCGCTCCCGTTCCGGGTTCCATGGTCGAGCGCGCTGCGTCTCATGATGTGGTCCTCTGCGAATGCTATGGTTCCACCGAAAGCTGTCCGCACCTCTTCGTTCCGCCTGCAAAGGCGCTCGAATGGGATGGTGCTTGGTCTGGTGTTGCTCCTGAGGGCATCGAGGTCAAGGTTGTCGATGAGTTTGGCAACGAAGTTCCTCACGGCGAACAGGGCGAAGAACTTTCGCGTGGTCCGCACATGTTCGCAGGTTACCTGAAGAACCCTGAAGCAACGGCTTCGGAGCTTTCCGACGACGGCTGGTTCTCTTCAGGCGACCTCTGCTACATGGATGATGAACACCGCATCCGCATTAACGGCCGCAAGAAGGAGATCCTTATTCGTGGCGGCATCAACATCTCTGCCAACGAAGTCGACGAGAACCTCATGGGTTGCCCGGGCGTTGGCGATCATGCCACCATCGGTTTGCCCGACGATCGCTTGGGCGAGCGCATCTGCACCTTCATCGTGCTCGAAGATCCGCATGCAGAGCGCCCCACGCTCGATTCCATCGCTGATTACCTTACCGCGAAGGGCATCGCGAAGCGTCTGTGGCCAGAGCACATCGAGTTCATCGATGAGATTCCTCATACGGAAAGCGGCAAGGTGAAGCGTCACCAGCTCGCCGACGAACTGGACAAGCGCCTCAAAGCCGCAAAGTAGGTTTTGCGCAACAGAGCAGCTGAATGCAAACGGGCAGGGATTATTCCTGCCCGTTTTATTGTCTAGTAACTGATTTTGCCCGATCAGCGCCGAGCGCGAGACACGAGGTTCCCCGCTTCCCTGTTCGCGAATCAGATAAACTGATCCGCTCATGCGTCGCTGCTTTTCTCGGGTTTTATTAAATACGAATTTAGTCGGCAAAGAGTCACCTCGTTGCCTCACCCTCTCCGCTGATCGAGCCAGATGTTCCCGGCCAGGCAAGCAGCTGAGCCCATGGGGTACTTAAATTACTCTGAGACCGCACTTTTACTTTGTAATAGGTTGTTCGAAGGAGCGAAGCGCATGAGCTTGCCGGTTTACACGGCAAGCGAACAGCGAGAGCGGGTAATTACAAGTGCCTCATAGGCGTGCTGCTTGCCTTGATAGGCGCAGCTTACTTGATCAATCGAGCTGCCATGAAATCGTTAGCGTTCAGCTCAACGGTGTCGTCGAGCACTTCGAGCTTCACTGGCTGGTCGAACTTGCGTGAGAGCGCAGTTGCGATGAGCCAATCGGCAACTTCGGGGTTTTTCCCTAAAAGCGGCCCATGCAAGTAAGACCCGATCACGTTCTTGTAACGCACGCCATCGGCGCCTGATGTGTCGTTGTTGCCGTGCCCAGTCGTTGAGACTACCTGACCGAACGGATCAAGACCTTCGCCGAGATGCGTGCGTCCCGCATGATTCTCGTAGCCGATCACAGGGTGCGAGGCGATAGGGGAGACGAGCGCGATATTCTCGATCAAGCGATCGAAGCCTTTGTTCGCGCGCTTGGTCTCGGCATCAATGATTGAAAGCCCTTCAATGATCTCATCGCCCATCAGCCAGTTCTTGCCTAGAATTTGATACCCACCGCAGATGGCGAGCAACACGCCACCATCTTCGACGTAGGTGGCAAGCTGCTCTTTGTTCTTCAAGATCTCCTGTGAGGCAAGATGCTGTTCGCGGTCGGGACCGCCGCCCATGAATACGATATCGGCCTCCGAAATGTCGAACTCGTCGCCGTAGTGAATCTGCTCTAGCCGAGCAGGGATTCCACGCCAAGCGCAACGCTGCATGAGCACTTTCAGATTACCCCCATCTCCGTAGAGGTTGAGCAGATCGGGGAAGAGATGTACGATGCGCAGCGGCTCCTGTTGGATAGGCGGGATCGTGTTCGCCATGACCGCAGGCGTAACGCTGAGCTTGCCTTCGCGTGGGTTCGCGACCTCAGCGCTATCGGCGCGCTCCATCAGCGCGGCGCGCACCGCGGGCAATGCCGTGTAGTTCGCGATCGCGTACATGTTCCAATCGGCGGGCATGTCGAGCGCGGTGTCGACCATATCGTTCACGCTATTGATGAGTCGTGCCTGGATGCCGGCATATTTCAGGCGCAACTGCAGATCGTTCTTGCGTGTGCCGCCGGCATAGACCACGAGCTCCGGCTGGCTTGCGAGCTCTTCGAAATCGCAGTCCCAGATCCATGAGATATCGTGCCCATCCGCTTCATTGTCGTTGATGAAGAACGCTACCACTTTCTTGCCTGGGTCAGCGGTGATGATCTTCAAGTTCTGATTGAACCCGGTGGGGTTCTTCGCAAGGTTCAGAAGCAGTGGACGCCCCTCGATCGTAAGGTGCTGCAAGCGCCCATTTTGCGGATCGAAAGAGCTCACACATTCCTGAATGGTCTCGTTATCGATATCGAGCTTATGCGCGCAGGTCCATACCGCAAGCGTGTTGTAGACCATGTAGGGACCGGACTGCGCGAGGCGCATGGTGGCCTGCGTAGAATCGATCGTATCGGTGATCGCGTAGGTGATGCCGCCATCGAAGGTCACATTATGCGCATGAACATCCAATTTGGGACGCGCAAAGCCGCAGTTTTCGCAGTGATAGGTACCGAGCTGCCCGTACTGGCGATAATCGTAGGTGAACATACCTGAACAACGCTGGCACATCTGCGCATCGGCAACGGTGTTCTGTGCGAGATGCATGTCTTCGCTCACACCGAAGGCGATCGTCTTGTTCTCGACCTTCTCAGCGATGATCGCGCACAGAGGATCGTCGGCGTTATAGATGAGCGTGGATTCGGGCGAATGCTCAAGCCCTGAGATGATGGCATCCTGTACGCGGTCGATCTCGCCGCAGCGGTCGAGCTGGTCGCGGAAGAGGTTCAACAGTACCACATAGGTGGCTTTCACCTGCGGTAAGATGCGCGCGAGCCAGAGCTCGTCGGATTCGAACACACCCCAGTCTGCCGGCTCGGTCTGCAAGAGCGTAGCCGCCACGCCATAAGCCATGTTCGCGCCCGTGCGATTGCACGCGACGGTCTTGCCGCTTGCTTCGATCACATCGGCGATCATATTGGTTACGGTGGTCTTTCCGTTCGTGCCCACTACCACGATCGAACCCTCCGCGATCTTGCTCATCTCTTCGGAGATGATATCGGGGTCGATCTTGAGCGCGATCTTGCCCGGCATGTTCGCTGCCGGACGATGGGCAAGGGTCTTCAGCCCCCAGGTGGAAAGCGACGATGCCAAGCGGGCACCTGTCTTGCGAAAGTTCATGCTCGCTCCTCACTCTTAGTACGAATCATTCTACACGATGGTCTTGCTTGAGCGCGCTTGTGCAAGCAGGTATCATCGAACGAACAGTTCGAGCGTGCTGATGCAGCGGCTCCTCATTGCCCTACCGGATCGAAAGGACGAAGCAATGCCCAGCTTGAAGAATGCGATCGAGAACTTGACCAAGGAACAGCTCGTTGAGCTTTTGAGGATGGCCTCGAAGAACCTGGTCGCCATGGATGGCACCTGGTTCCAAATTCTTGAAGAGCGCGAGGGCATGGATTACGCCATGGAAATCGATATTGCTGTGTGGGAGCGCTATCCCATTTCCGAGGCAAGGCGCCTGAAGAAGTTCCTCAATCTTGCTGAATATCCCGGGCTTGAAGGTCTTGCGCAGGCACTTCCGCTCTACTACAACACGATCGCGAACGAGACGAGCATGCACTGGGAAGACGATGCGCTCATCTTCCGAACCGATGTGTGCCGCGTTCAATCGGCCCGCTCGCGCAAGGGCATGGAATTCCATCCCTGTAAGCCAGCTGGCATCAACGAATACACCACGTTCGCCCAGACGATCGACCCGCGCATCGAGGTAGAGTGTCTGAGTTGTTACCCCGAAATCACGGATCCGACATGCGGTTGCTCATGGCGTTTTACCCTGCCGAGCGATTCTGCAGACAAAGTCGATCAAGGCAAGTAGCCACGATGAAACCGGCACAAAAAGGCTTCTATTTTGTACGAGAAACCTTACAAAATTCATGGGCTCAACACATTTTTGGAGAAAAAACGCAAAATACGCGGAGTTCTTGTTTTGTTACCCGATAAACGATTGCGTAACAAATAGAGTTTGAGCATTATATACTCATGATGAAATCGCGAAAAAAGACTGGGCGCCATGTCGTCCGCAGTGCCGAAAACTCGTCATACAGCGGGAAATCTTTCGCATCGCCTTATGATGCGAGTGCCTATTCTCGGCACGGTAATGTAGAACAGTATCACGATGCCTCTCGTAAGCAGAAGAAGCATCATAAACGCAAAGTTGGTATGACGGTTGCTGCCATCTTCCTGGTAGTCGTACTTGCGGGTGTCGGTGTTGCGTTTGCTTTCATTTCCAATATCGACCGTAATCTGCAAGACGGTCTTGACGAGGACCTTCTCGCTTCGCTCACCGCATCCGATTCTCCCAGCGAACCGTTCTATATGTTGTTGATCGGCGTTGATAAATCAGAAGAGCGCGAAGAGAGCGACATTTACGGCGGTGCGTATCGCACCGACTCCATGATCCTTACCCGTGTCGATCCGCGTAATACCAAGATAACCATGGTTTCGATCTATCGCGACACGATGGTTGAACTGCCGGGTTATGGCAAACAGAAGATCAATGCGGCATATGCTTTCGGTGGTCCCTCACTCGCGGTCAAAACAGTATCGAAGCTGGCGGGTGTGCCGATCCATCATTACGCTGAAATCGATTTCAATGGCTTTGAAGATGTAGTCAATGCGCTTGGCGGTGTTGAAGTCGATGTGCCCATGGCTATCGATGACCCCCTTGCTGGCGAGCCGCTTGAGGCAGGTCCGCAAACGCTTAATGGTTCACAAGCGCTCGTGCTCTGTCGTTCGCGTCACGCCTATGATAAGTACGGTGATGGCGATCTCATGCGTGCAGCGAACCAGCGCATGGTCATCTCGGCTATCTTGAAGAAGATCATGTCTTCCGACGTGGCAACCATGACTAACACGGTCAACACGCTTGCCAACTACATCACCACCGACTTCTCGGTCTCGAGTATCCTTGGTTTTGCGAACACCTTCAAAGATATCAATGTTGATGAAGATATCTATTCGGCTATGGAGCCCACTACGCCACTGTATGAAAACGACATTTGGTGGGCTGTTCTTGATGAAGAGCCTTGGCGCGAGATGATGAAGCGCGTTGATGCAGGTCTTCCACCTACGGAAGAAGGTTTGGTCGACCCTAATACCGGTGTTACGCTTGCCGTCATTGGTGACGGTGGCAAGAACGCATCTGCAACGAATGGCTCCAATGCATCAAGCTCAAGCCTTTCGGGTGTTGAAATTGCAGTTCGTAATGGCGCGGGTATAAATGGCGTTGCCGCCGAAGCTGCTAAAAAGCTTTCAGATAAGGGTGCTATAACCGATACCGGCAATGCAGACGATTCCAAGTACAAGAAAACGCTCATCATCTATAACGACGAATCTGATAAGGCTCAAGCGCAGGCAATTGCAGATGCGCTCGGGGTTGGTCAGCTCAAGAAGAACACAGGTGGCACCTATTCATTCAAGACCGATTTCCTTGTGGTGATCGGCGCTGACTGGGAATAGCCTCCACCCATCATCGTTCGTCACCTTTATTTGTGGTAGGGTTCACGCTTGATGATCTTGAAGGCGCGATAGACCTGTTCGAGCAGAACCACGCGCGCCAAGTTGTGCGGAAGCGTGATCGGTCCGAAGCTCATGCGCAAAGAAGCGCGCTCTTTCACCGCATTCGTAAGACCGTCGGATCCTCCGATCACGAACACCAGATGTGATACCCCTTCAACGGTGTAGCGTTCGATCCGGCTCGCAAGTGCTTCGCTGGAGGTCTCTTTCCCTTGGATGTCGAGCACGATGATGGTCGCATTTTCGGGCAGCGCTTCCAAAACGAGCGTGCTTTCTTGCTCGTGGTTCGAATCAGGGATCTCTCGTACGGTAAGGTTGCAGTAGCCACCAAGGCGCTTGCTATATTCAGCGCACGCATCGCGCCAGAAGCGCTCCTTCAGTTTGCCGACTGCGATAACAGTGATTTTTAGCATGGAGAATCCCCTTCATGAATCGTTAACTCCATCTGATTGTTTATACTACGTTCTATACGTTTCCATGAGCGCGTGGGGGAATAAAGCGCCTAAGAATCGCGGAACGTAGAAGATTCAACGAATCATCCAATCGATAGCGCACAAAGGGGAGGGTTATGCGTCATATGATCGACAAGCTCTTCCGTGCGACTCTCGATCATCCTAAAGGGGTATTGGCGGCGGCGCTTTTGTTGTGCGTTGCCTGCGCGCTGTGCATCCCGCTGGTGAAGATCAACTATCAGTTCTCGGACTACTTGCCCGAAGATTCTCCTTCCACTGGTTCGCTCCAAACGCTCGAAGATGCTTTCGGCGCGAACTTACCCAACAGCTACATCTATGCCCAAGGGATCGATCTCATGCAAGCCGATGCGCTTGCCGCTGAATTCGCGGCGATCGACGGCGTGGATGACCTCATTTGGCTCGGCGATGTGGTGGATATCCGCCGACCGCTCGAAACCTACGATGCCGATATCGTGAAGGCATGGAAGAGCGACGAGGGCTATCTCTACCAGGTCGCACTCGACTCAACGAAGTCAGTTGCGGCCCTCGATGCGATCAAGGAAGCGGCTCAAGCAGGAGGGGCAAGCGCGGTCGCACTTTCAGGCGACGAAGTGAACACGGCGGTCGCGCAGGGTTCATCGGACTTCGAGATCCAGCTCATCCTGGTCATGGCGGTCATCGTGATCCTGGGGCTTTTGCTCCTAACGAGTGAAGCCTGGTTCGAACCGGTGCTCTTCCTTTCGGTCATCGGCATCTCGATCGTGTACAACCTCGGCACCAATGTTGTCTTCGGCGAGATCTCGTTCATCACGCAGATGTGCGCGGCTATCCTGCAGCTTGCGGTCTCTATGGACTACGGCATCGTCATGCTGCACGAATACCGCCACTTCAAGCAAGAGGGCTGCTCGCCCTACGATGCCGCGCTCGCGGGCATGCACAAGGCTTCGGGTGTCATCGCTTCGTCGGCTGCGACCACGTTCTTCGGATTCCTCTCCCTCTGCGCGATGGCGTTTCTCATCGGCGCGGATATGGGCGTGGTGCTGGCGAAAGGCATCGTGTTCAGCTTCCTTTCGGTGCTGTTCATCCTGCCCGTTATGGTCCTGCTTTCCGAAAAGCTGCTGCAGCGAACGGCGCATCGCAAGTTCTTGCCCTCGTTCGACAAGTTCGCGAAGTGGTGCATGCGCTTGAGCATTCCGTTCACCCTTATCGCGGCGCTCATCGTGGTGCCGGCGTTCTTGGGATCGCGCAATACCGAATATGTGTATGGGGCGAGCGGGTTCGTGGAGCCGGGCAGTCAGCTCTACGAGGATACCGAGCTCATCGAAGAGACTTTCAACGCTTCTGGTCAGTGCGCGGTGCTCGTTCCCGAAGGCCAGTGGGGCAAAGAGAAGGAGCTGGTTGCTGCACTCGATACGCTGCCGCACGTGAGCTCGATCACATCGTACGTGACCACGGTCTCGGAACGCATCCCTACCGATATGGTGCCTCCTGCAAGCCTCGAATCGCTCATTTCGGGTGGTTATTCGCGCATCATCATCGCGACCGATTTGCGCGGCGAAAGCCCCGAAGCGTTCGAACTCGTGCAGCGTATTCGCGATCTATGTCAGCTCTACTATCCCGATGAAGCGAAGCTCGTTGGTTCCACGGTAACGAGCTACGATATGTCGCTCATCGTGAACGACGATTCTGCGCGTGTGCTGTTCGCTTCGATCATCGCTATCGGACTCGTGCTCTTGCTCATGTTTCGCAGCCTGTCGGTCCCGCTCATCTTGTTGCTCGCGATCGAGAGTTCGATCTGGATCAACCTAGCCATTCCCTATTTTGCGGGCGAGACGATCCAATACATCGGCTACCTCATCATCAGTGCGATCATGCTGGGAGCAACGGTCGATTACACGATTATCCTCACGCGTTCTTACCTCGACAAACGCCGTGTGCAACCGAAGCGCCAGGCCATCACCGAAGCGATCTCGCGCAGTGCGATCACGATCCTTACCTCAGCGACTATCCTTACGCTGTGCGGTGCGTTCATCGGTCTCATCTCGAGCAACGGGGTCATCGCGAGCCTCGGAACACTCATCGGGCGTGGTGCTTTTATCGCAGCGCTCAACACGTTCCTGCTCCTACCGATGCTCTTCATGATCTTCGATCGCGTTATCGAAAAGACAACGCTTGGAACGCATTTCTATAAACAGCCTTACAAACAGCCACTCGAAGAGAAAGTGGGCAGGTGAGAGCCATGACGCTACGAAGAACCGCATTAGCAATGGTGCTTTGCGTGCTATTGATCATCGCGACCGCCATCACCGAGATCACTCCTGCGAATCTTGGGTATGCCGCAGAAGAACAGCAGACCAATGCGGTCGAGACAGAGAGCGCGACCAATTCTACGCTCGCTGCGCCGCCTTCAACCCTGCTCGAGGGTACGTGTGAAAAGCAAGAGGTCGTGTATGCGAGCATGACGGCTGCAGGTGCGGTGAAGAGTCTCTACGTGGTGAACGAACTGTTCTCCGAAGAGCCCGTCATGGTGAAGGACTTCGGCACCTATAGCGAAGTAGTGAACCTGACCGATGGCACGAATATCGCGCACGAGTCTGATAGCGTGCTGTGCACCGTGGAGAGTGAATCGTTCGCCTATCAGGGGAATCTCACCTCGACCGATCTGCCTTGGAACGTGAGCATCATCTACGAGCTCGATGGTAAGGTGCGCTCGCCTGAAGAAGTTGCCGGCAAGTCGGGTGAGCTGAAGATAACTATCGAGACTACCCAGAATCAAGCGATCGATCCGCTCTACTTCGACAATTATCTGTTGCAGATCACCTGCACGCTCCCGATGGACCACGTCTCGAACATTGCCACAGACGAGGGCTCCATTGCGCTCAATGGTTCTAACACCGCAGTCACGTTCAGTGGCATGCCGGGCAAGACAGGCTCCTATACGCTCACTGCCCATGTCGAAGACTTCGAGATGGAGGGGGTGAGCATCGCTGCTATCCCGTTCTCGATGGCCATCGAAGCACCCGATTCGAGCGCGCTCATCGCACAATTCGATGAGCTCATCGAGGGAGCGGGCAAGCTCGATACTGGTGCGGAAGGCCTCGAAGATGGCACAACCGCGCTCGCAGCGGGAACCCGTAAGCTCGAGAGCGGAACGGCTCAGTTGCAAGGGGGCGCTCAAGAGCTCTCTGCGGGCGTTGCTGCCTATGTGGCGGGGGTCGCGCAGATAAGCGATGGCCTTGCACAGGCGGCTGCGGGATCGAAGACTTTCGCCGAACAGCTTGAGGGGCTGAGCCAAGCGAGCGCTGCTATAGTGCACTCGCTCGACCAGACACAAACGCAGATGCAGCAGCTGGTGAACGCTATCCAAACAAGCCCCACGATGTCGCAAGCTGAAAAGGATGCGATCGTTGCCCAGCTTTCAGGCATGTCTGGACAGTTCAGCCAGCTGAAAGACTATGTCGCGGGAGTTGAAGGGCTTGCAGATGGCTATGCGCCGCTCGACAGTTCGCTCACCAAGCTTTCAGGTGGCCTTAGTGAGCTTGCCCAGCAGGGCGATGAGCTTACGAGCGGTTCTGCCGCGCTCGATGCGGGTGTGAGCGAACTTGCAGGTTCGAGCGGAAGTCTCGCGCAGGGAGCTGACAAGCTGAGTGGAGGAGCCTCGGCGCTAGCTGAAGGAACGTCCACGCTCCATGAGGAAAGCGCGATCATCCCCGACAAGGTCCAAGCCGAGATCGATGCCATGATGGCCGACTACGACAAGAGCGATTTCGTGCCGAAAAGCTTCACGGATGCGCGCAATACCAACGTGAACCTCGTTCAGTTCGTCATGACTACCGAAGCGATCGCGCTGCCTGAGCCCGAGCCCGAAGAAGTGCAAGAAACCGACGAATCGTTACTATCGCGTTTCTTCGCTTTATTTTCGTAGTCCTACCTATTACTATGGGGTAGATACGGATAAGTTAACCCCATATAACTAGCATATCGAGCGAGGCACGAAAGAAAGGGCTCCCATGTCGCTTCCAGCACCAAAGCATGATGTCGAACCTGATAATCTCACCACCATGGAACTAGGCGAATGCCTGCCGATGACCGCAGAGGTCATCGATGGCCATCTTCATATCGGTGGCGTGGACATGGTGAAAGTTGCCGAAGAATTCGGCACGGCGCTCTACGTGTACGACCAGGCAGACCTTGAGAACCGCATGGAAACCTATCGCAATGCGTTCGCTTCGCGCTATCCCAACTCCGATGTCATCTATGCTTCGAAGGCATTCTTGAACAAGGCGGTCTGCCGCCTCGTGAACGCGCACGGCCTCTGCCTCGATGTGTCGGGCGGCGGCGAGTTGGCAGTCGCGCAGGCCGTCGATTTCCCGATGGAGCGCGTGTTCGTGCATGGCAACAACAAGACGCCGCAAGAGCTGCGCGAAGCCATTGCGGCAGGCGTAGGGCGCATCGTGGTCGATTCGCGCATCGAAGCACGTCGCGTTTCCGAGATCGCAGGCGAGCTGGGCAAGACGCAGGACATCTACATGCGCATCACGCCAGGCGTCGAGGCTGACACGCACGAATACATCCGCACGGGTTGCGAAGACTCGAAGTTCGGCTTCACCATGCGCGAAGATTTCGCGTTCAACTGCGTAGCCGACATCCTTGAGCTTCCGAACGTGAATCTCGTGGGCTTTCACATGCACATTGGCTCGCAGATCTTCGCACTGCATTCGTTCGACGAAGCCATTAAGGTCATCGTCGAGTTCGCGGCGCGCGTTAAGGGCCACTACGGCATCGAAGTGGGCGAGATCGATGTGGGCGGCGGCCTAGGCATCGCCTACACCACCGAAGAGAACCCCTCGTCGATCGATGAATTCGCTGAAGTGGTCACCACGGCCATGAAGAAGTATTGCGCCGAGTTCTCCTTCGCCGAGCCACGCCTGCTCTGCGAGCCGGGTCGTTCGATGGTGGCTGTGCCAGGCGTTACGCTCTACACCGTGGGCATCCTGAAGACGCTTCCCGGCATCCGCAAGTACGTGGCCATCGACGGCGGCATGTCCGACAATATCCGCACGGCGCTCTATCACGCAGACTACGAGCCAGTGATTGCGAACAAGGCCGACCAGCCACGCACGGAGATCGTGACCATCTGCGGCAAGCACTGCGAAAGCGGCGATGCGGTCGTGCTCGATCGCCCGCTGCAGCATCCCGATCTGGACGATGTCATTTGCGTGTTCGGCACCGGTGCCTACTGCCATTCCATGGCGAGCAATTACAACGGCCAGCCGCGTCCAGGCATCGTGTTCGTGAAGGATGGGCAAGCCACGCTCGTCACGCGTCGCGAGACCTATGCCGACCTCATGGCGTGCGACGTGGATTAAGCGCCAAAGCGCCGCAAGACAATCGAAAACGCTATCTTATCGAGCGGCCCGCGATCTGGCCGCTCGATGTGTCTTCAAGTAGGTATAATCACGGGATACACGATTTTGAATGGAGTGGATCACATGGCAGTTAAAGTCGGCTTGGTTGGAACCGGTACCGTTGGTGGTGGCTGCATCGATATTCTGCACAACCACAAGGGAGATTTCCTGCGTCATTACGGCATCGATATCGAGCTCGTGCGCGTTTGTTCGCGTGAGCCCGAGCAAGCTGAAGCACACGGCGTGGCCGACCTCTTTACGGAAGACTTTAACGACATCATCAACGATCCTGAGATCGATATCGTCATCGAGCTCATCGGTGGTACGGGCATTGCCAAGCAGGTCATTCTTGATGCACTCAATGCGGGTAAGAATGTGGTTACCGCGAACAAGGCGGTCATGGCAACTTCAGGCGAAGAGATCATGGCACTCGCGGAAGAAAAGGGCGTTGAGCTGGCGTTCGAGGCAAGCGTTGGCGGCGGTATTCCTATCATCGGTCCGCTGAAGCACTCGCTGATCGCCAACGAGATCTCTGCGGTCATGGGCATCGTGAACGGCACGACGAACTACATGCTCACCCGCATGGGCGAAGACGGCTTGAGCTACGATGAAGCACTCGCTGAAGCCCAGGCCAAAGGCTTTGCGGAAGCCGATCCCACGGCCGATGTCGATGGCCACGATGCAGCAGCGAAGATCGCCATCCTGGCTTCGATCGCTTTCAATTCGCGTGTGGTCATGGACGATGTCTACACCGAAGGCATCCGCCGTATTTCTCCGGTCGATCTGGCCATGGCGGACACTATGGGCTATGCCGTGAAGCTCGTTGCGCATGCTCATCGCACCGATCACGGTATCGATGTGCGTGTTCATCCCACTATGATTCCGCTCGATCATCAGCTTGCGAAGGTCAATGGCGTTTATAACGCGATCTACGTGATCGGCGATGCCGTAGGCGAGACCATGTTCTTCGGTGAAGGCGCGGGCGCTGGTCCTGCGGCGAGCGCGGTCATGGGCGATGTGCTCGAAGTGGCGCGCCATCTGCAGTTGGGCGTGAAGCCGATCGTTGGCTGCACGTGCACGGATAACATTCCGGTCATCTCCGTTGAAGAGCTGCAAACGAAGTACTACCTGCGCTTCCTCGTGGAAGACCGTGCAGGCGTTTTGGCGGCATGTGCAGATATCTTCGCGAAGTATGATGTGTCGCTCCAGTCGGTTCAGCAGCGTGGTACGAAAGCGCGCGATGCGGTCAACCTCGTGTTCGTCACGCATACGGCTCACGAAGACAGCGTTGCCAAGGTCATCGACGAGATCCTTGCGCTCCCCAATGCGGTCATTGGCGGCTATCCTTCCGTCATCCGCGTCCAAGATTAGTAACAGCTTCTTAGAGGATTTCATACACGAAAAAAGCCAGCGTAAGCTGGCTTTTTGAGTAGTGTAGCGGAAGTATTGAAAGACTCCTGCTGTTTCGGCTTTCTGTAAGCTTAAACAGCTTCGAGCGCCTGCGAGAGGTCTGCGATCAGATCTTCGGCGCTTTCGATACCGCACGAAAGTCTGATCAGATCGGGGCTGATGCCCGCTGCTTCCAGCTCCTCATCGCTCATCTGACGATGCGTAGCATTCGCTGGGTGCAGCACACAGGTACGCGCATCGGCAACGTGCGTAGCGATCTGCGCAAGCTTGAGCGCTGACATGAACCGCTCAGCTGCATCGCGCCCGCCAGCAACACCGAAGCTCACTACGCCACACGTTCCATTCGGCAGGTACTTCTGAGCGAGCTCGTAGCTCTCATCGCCGGGTAGGTCGGCATAGCGCACCCACGAGATCTTCGGATGATCCTTCAAGAACTGCGCGACCGCCAGTCCGTTCGCCGTGTGCTGCGCCATGCGCAGATGCAGGCTTTCCAGGCCCATATTCAACAGGAACGCGTTCTGCGGCGATTGGATCGAGCCGAAATCGCGCATGAGCTGTGAGGTCGCCTTCGTGATGTAGGCACCCGCCTGGCCGAATTGCTTGGTGTAGATAACGCCGTGATAGCTCTCATCCGGCGTGGTCAGCCCGGGGAATTTATCAGCGTGCGCATCCCAGTCGAAGTTGCCCGAATCAACGATGCAGCCGCCAACGGCAGCGCCATGTCCATCCATGTATTTCGTGGTGGAATGCGTAACGATGTCGGCGCCCCATTCGATCGGACGGCAGTTGATGGGCGTGGGGAACGTGTTGTCTACGATGAGCGGTACGCCGTGATCGTGCGCTGCCTTCGCAAAGCGCTCGATATCGAGCACCGTGAGCGCGGGGTTAGCTACCGTTTCGCCGAAGACCGCTTTGGTGTTCGCCTTGAACGCGGCCTCAAGTTCCTCATCAGAGCAGGTGGGGGATACGAACGTGAACTCGATGCCCATACGTGCCATAGTGTGCGCGAACAGGTTGTAAGTGCCGCCGTAGATGGAGGTGGAACACACTACATGATCTCCGCAGCCAGCGATGTTGAAGATCGCGAAGAAGTTCGCGGCCTGACCCGAAGAGGTGAGCATGGCAGCGCTGCCGCCTTCCAGCTCACAGATCTTCGCGGCAACGAAATCATTCGTGGGGTTCTGCAGACGCGTGTAGAAGTAACCGGATTCCTCCAAGTCGAAGAGCTTGCCCATGAACTCGCTCGAATCATATTTCCACGTGGTGCTTTGATAGATAGGGATCTGACGCGGCTCCGCGTTGCCGGGATGATAGCCGCCTTGAACGCAAGTGGTTTCGATTTGAGTAGACATGCAAGCTCCTTGTTCTTCAATTTGGGTACGGTCGTTCAGGCCAGGCTGCACGACCGTATGCCTTTGCAGCTCATGGTATCATCTGCATTTTTCTCTCCGCTGTTCAGCGAGGCATGTTTCGTTCTTCGGGGCATCGCTTTTCGTGATAGCCAGCACTAAGAACAACCGATAGCCTTGCGCTTCATGATTCGCGCGGCGAGCAAAAATGCCCTTTCAAAAGCTGTTATGATGAACACCGAAGAAAGGACGTTAGCTATGCCGATTAGAATTCCTGATGCGCTACCTGCAACAAGCGTGCTTGAAGGTGAGAATATCTTCGTGATGACCGAACATCGCGCGATCCATCAGGATATTCGTCCCCTGCGCGTGCTCATCTTGAACTTGATGCCCACCAAGATCGAAACGGAAACGCAGATCCTGCGTAAGCTTTCCAATACGCCACTGCAGGTCGAGGTCGATCTTCTGCAAACGGTCAGCCATCGCGCCACGCATGTGCCAGCCGAGCATCTGGAATCGTTCTATGTGGGCCTCGACGACATTCGCCACAAGCGTTACGACGGCATGATCATCACCGGTGCGCCGGTCGAGCTCTACGATTTCGAGACGGTCGACTATTGGCCAGAGCTGTGCGAGATCTTCGAGTGGGCGAAAACGCATGTGTTCTCCACGTTCTATATCTGCTGGGGAGCGCAGGCGGGCATCTACTATCACTTCGGCATCGACAAGCACATCCTCGACAACAAGATGTCGGGCATCTTCGCGCATCAGATCGTGAAGCCTTCGAGCCCGCTCGTGCGCGGTATCGATGACATCCTTCACGCACCGCATTCGCGCAACACCGAAGTCCATGTGGAAGACATCGAAGCGCATCCTAGTCTTGAGGTTATCGCTGTGTCGGATGAAGCGGGCGTATTCATCGCCAAGAGCACCGACAGCCGCCACTTCTTCGTGTTCGGCCACCCTGAATACGATACGGAGACGCTCGCCGAAGAGTACTTCCGCGATGTGAAGAAGGGCATCGACCCCGAAGTTCCCAAGCATTACTTCCCGAACGACGATCCTACGCAAAAGCCGCTCTCGAATTGGCGCGCGGCCGCGCAGCTGCTCTACACGAACTGGCTGAATTACTACGTCTATCAGGCAACACCCTACGATATCGACAACACCGATCTCAAGGCGGACTAGCCAACCATGAGTCACGGGGACGGTTCTCCCGACCCACTATCGCTGCCGCTTCCTAAGGGCGCGCAGGCAGAGGATCGCTACGACGATGAAGCCGATGCCACCGACGATGCCCGTGGCCGTAGGCCCGACGAAGGGATTCGCCACTCCGACTAGGAACATGATCGGCGCCGAGATGCAACTGTTCACAGCACCGTGAGCGAACACGGCTGGCAGACAGCTTTTCGCACGCAGGGTAAGCCAGCTGAACAGACAGCTCAAGGCTACGCAGAAACAGCACATCGCCAAGATGCCAAGCACGGGCCAGCCCGGATAATCGAGCCCGTAGTTATGACCGAGCACAGTGATGGGCGCATGCCACAATCCCCAGATGATGCCGCCTACTACCACCGAAAACGTGATGCTGCGCTTCTCCATGAGGTGTGGCAGCAGGTAACCGCGCCAACCCCATTCTTCGCCGAAGCACGTTATGCAGTTGAGCAGCGGCGCCACGAGAACGAGCGCCAGCTGAGCGTAACCGAGCATACGGATCTGGGCTGCGTCTAGGGAAGCTGCCTGTCCCGATACCTCAAGTTGGTGTTGCGTTGCTTCAACGAACAGCGGCATCGAGGGGTCGAACTGGCTCGGATTCAAGACGAAATACGCTGCGCCCCCTACTGCGACCAAAGCGATCGGGCCGAGCCAGCCTACCACATAGTACTTCCACGTGCGCCTAAACTGCACTGGTTTAATCCACACGTTGTGGAAGCCTTCGCCCGTAATAAGGCGCGTGACCACCACACCAAGCGCTGGGAAGAACATACCCGCCCCCACCAGCATGACCGTAAGGGAATCGGAGAAGACGCTCTTCCCTTCCTCCATAAGGGGCAGAGCGCGCGGATACACCGCGGTGAACCAGAAGGCCCACGTGAGCGCGAAAGTGACGATGCAATAGGTAGCCACCCGATGTTTGGCCAGGCGTTTTTGGATGCAGTTCATAAAGCATCCTCCTTTCAGATGCGAATAGCGCAAGGTATTCGATTCGTTCAGATGCTGCAGCACAGACGACTTGGCTACGTGCCCGCAGCAGTCCACTGGAGAGGGTGCACCATTGAGTCAGGGAGAGTGAGTCAGGAGAACCGTCCCTTTGACTCACTGACTCACTCACAAGCAAGCGAGAAGATGATGAAAGCAACCACGACAAGCACAAAGCCGACGATGATAGCCCAGGCAGCTGGTCTTCCCAGGTTGATGGTCCACCCTATGCCGAAACGCTCGGGCACGAAGAGACTGGCATCATCGTGGTTCCAGTAGAAGATACCCAGTTTCCAATAGCGGTCGTCGTCCACAGGCATCGACGTGGGCTCCTCCATGCGGCGCAAGAGACGCGCGCCATTTTGCCCGTAGATCATCGAGATCGCAAGAACCACCACCAGCACGATCGCGATCATGATCACGATGGGAAGGAGCGCTTGTTGCATGGTGATAACGCCCATGAACGAAAGCGCCATGATCGGACCGAGGAACGAGAGCATCGTCCCTAAGCCTACGAGCATCATGCTCTGTGCGCGCGCAAATGCTCCATACGCCCAGGCACTTGCGGCAGGGCGAGATGCATCGATGCCTTTCTTCGAACGCAGGATGCTCCAATGCGAAAAGGCGAAGCACCCATCCAGGAACACAACGATCAAGAACGGAAAGGCAGCCGTAAGAGGTGTCTTGTCCATCCAATGGGCCACCTGCCCCGAAAGATCGATGTTCGTAGCAAGATGCTCTGGCATGAGCGGATAGCCCACCATGCACACGAGTCCGGTGATGGTGATCGGAATCAAGAAGAAGAGATCCCATTTTTGAGAGAGCGGCTTGGGCGCTGGCTCTTCGGCAACGAAGCCTACGCGCTTGGCTGTTTGCGCTTCCCAGCCCCGCGCACGTTTGAGTGCGATCGTCTTTTGACGAAAGTGGAGCATGAGAGCGTAGCTACCGAAGCATATGATGAGCACAGAGACGACGAGCGCAGGTAAGAACGCACGCTCAGGATCGAGACAAATGCAAACGCCGCAAAATGCCGTGAACGCTAAGGTCGCCACGATCACAATGGTGAAATAGGAGCGCTTGAGGTGCTTGATCTCTGGATCGTTCGATGCTGCATCGGGGATGGTCACCGCGAAGCATTCGCGCTTCGGCATAAGGTAAGGGGTAGCTGCCATGAGACCACCGGTGATGGGAACGAAGAGCAGAACGAACCCCAAAAGAGCGAGCATGATCGGATCGACGGTTTGCATGACATTCACGCGCCTTGTGCCGAAGGGCCTTCGACCGCGCCCTTTTTCGCCGATGAACGCGCTGGATGCTTCTTCATGGAGCGTTTCGTACTTGCGCTCTCGGGCACATCCGAGATCGCAGCGTATGCACGAGCTGCTTGCGCGGCTGCGCTTTCAACGAATTCACCGCGCGCTCCCCCGCAGGCACGATAGGTGAGCGCTAGCTTGAACAGATCGTCCTCTATGGCTGAGAGCGTCTCGCGGTTCTTCTCGGCGCGCCCTGCATCACTCGGTTCACTGATGACCGCACCGGCACGCTCACGCATTTGAACATAGCCTTCGTCCCTCAAGATCGCATAGGCCTTGTTCACCGTGTGCAAGTTGATGCCCAGATCGCTGGCGAGCGAGCGCACCGAGGGCAACGACATGCCTGGCTCGAGCTGACCTGTTGCGATGCCCGCGATGACCTGATCGTGTATCTGTTTGTAGAGCGGTTCAGATGCTGTTTCATCGATCGTGATGATCATAGGTGCGCCCTCCTTTAGAATTGTTATATGTCAACTATAACAATAACAACGGGGAGCACTCTCGCTTTGTTTAAGCTTGAGACTGAGTGAGTCAAGGTAAGTCAGGAGAACCGCCCCCTGACTCACCCCTGACTTACTCTCAGAAAGCAGCAACAACAGCGAAGGCTTTAGGTGCCTTCACTTCCGATATCTCTGCAAATCGACCTTTCAGGCCCATCTCGTGCATGAATTGATTGACTTCACGAACGAAAAAAGCTTATTATGCAAAGGTTCGCTTTCAAAAGCCCCGTGTGGCTGTGCGGTCTGAAGCTTTTGGCACGGTAGTCCAGAACCAAGCCAGAAGAAAGCGAAGGGGTAGGATCCTTCGCGCATTTCAGGCAAAGCAAGCAACTTTTGAAAACAAACATTGTTACTTTTTTGGAGGAACACAGTGAAGACCTATTATGCAAAGCCGAATGAAGTTGCTCGCGAGTGGCTTCTCATCGACGCGCAAGACCAGGTTCTCGGTCGTGTCGCATCGAAGGCGGCTCACATCCTGCGCGGTAAGCATAAGCCGACCTATACCCCTCATGTGGACACCGGCGATTTCGTGGTTATCATCAACGCCGACAAGATCCGTGTGACCGGTAAGAAGCTCACCGATAAGGAATACTACCGCCACAGCGGTTATCCGGGAGGACTCAAGTGCGAGACCTTCGAAGAGGCCATGGAAAAGCACCCAGAGCGCGTGATCGAACATGCAGTTAAGGGCATGCTCCCCAAGAACACGCTCGGTCGTGCAATGGCTAAGAAGCTCAAGGTCTATGCCGGTGCAGAGCATCCGCACATGGCACAGCAGCCCCGCGAGATCAAGATGGAGGATAACTAATGGCAGGTGAAGCTATCTATTACGGCACGGGTCGTCGTAAGAACGCAGTTGCTCGCGTGCGCATCGTCCCGGGCACCGGTAAGGTTACCGTCAATGGCCGCGATGGTCTCGACTTCTTCGGTCGCCAGGCTCTCGTTGATTATGCAAAGACTCCCTTCGGCGTAACCGATACCATGAATCAGTTCGACGTTATCGCTCGCTGCAATGGCGGCGGCACGTCTGGTCAGGCAGGTGCTCTGCGCATGGGCATCGCTCGCGCTCTTCTCGAGGCTGGCGATTATCGCGCAGAACTGAAGCGCGCAGGTTACCTCACGCGTGATGCTCGTATGGTCGAGCGTAAGAAGTACGGTCTGAAGAAAGCTCGTAAGCGTCCGCAGTTCTCAAAGCGCTAAGCTTTTTGCTCCAGACCCGATCATATCGATCGCAAACAAGAACCGCTTCCCCCGGAGGCGGTTCTTTTGGTTTAGGGACTATAGGACAAAAGTATATTCAGGGCTAGATAGAGCGTAACGGCTCTTTTATTCGTATAAGCCTATAAGTCGTTTCTAAGATCCAAGTTGAGATTATGTATATAATGCTATGCTCTTCTAGGAAGTGAAATGACGAACTCAGTAAAAGAGCTTTGGCTTGAAGCTTTGATGGTGCCGTTGTGTGCTCTAATTATCTCCCGTGCAATGGTCAACCCGAGCCCCGCGCCGCCCTGTTCGGCATTTCGCGCTTGATCCTCCCGGAAGAATCTTTCAAAAATCGTCTCAATATTTTCTGGCGAAATAGTTTGGCCTATGTTTTTTACAGAAATTATAGCTTCTGTGTCTGTTGTTTTGACTTGTATTGTGATGATGGTTTTGGGCGAAGCATAGACGATGGCATTGCGTACGATGTTCGATAAAGCGCGCGCAATTTGTTTAGGGTCGCATTCGCATAATGAATTTAAGGGAGCATCAACTACAATCTCTAATTCTTTATTTGATGCTGCAGGATAAAGGTCTTCGGCTATTTGAAGACAGAGCGTATATAGGTCTATAGATTGAGCTTTGATGGTAATTTCTTGCAAGTTAAAACGCGCAATATCAAAGAAGTCATCTAGCATACTGCTTAGTTTTTGTGATTGGACATGAATGATTGCCGTATACTGCTCGCGTCTTTTAACGCTAAGGTTTTTATTGTTTTGCAGAAGTGAAACATAGCCCATGATTGAAGTAAGAGGGGTGCGAATGTCATGAGCAATGTAGGCTATCAACTCGTTCTTTCTTTTCTCTTCTTGTTTGGCTAGAAGCTCATTGTGCAGTGATTCAGCTTGGATGGCGGAAAGCTCATTCTGTACGATCGCGAGATCTTTATTCAGTTTTATTGGTGCAGATCTGTCCTCAAAGAGGGAAGCTACACTTCTTGAGAGTTCATTGAAATAAATAATGAATTTATTGAGAGACAAGAAGATGAGTCCTGCGATTCCGAGAATAAAAACAATAGGAAGTGCGTAGTCCTTAAATGTTTTTAATGATGCGTAGGTATCAAGAAAACGATATCTGATAATTTCAGTATCTGATTCATCTCCAGTTGATGCGTTATCTTGTTGAATCATTCGATGGCTACCATCGAATATCTGGTCTAAATCGCTTAATGATGCGTATTGCCATTGAGACGTGCTATCGGCAATGAGATTTCCTATAGCTGGCGATAGGTATATTTCAAAAAGAGCAATAGCTGTTAGCATCACAGCGGTATAAACGATGAAGCGGAGTATGAACTGTTTAAGAATGAGCTTTCGAAGCTCTTTTGTTTGTTTGCTAAGCTGATGCATGAATAGGGCTAGGATCGCATTTTATAACCAACACCCCAAATGGTGGTGATATAAGGATGAGAGCTATTTGCATCGTTGAGTTTTTTACGAAGTCTTCTGATGTGGACCATAACGGTCTTACCTCCAGATTCGTCATACTCTTCGTTCCATATTGTCTCGAATATCTCCTGAACAGAATGGGGAACATCAGGTTCCTCCATGAGAATTTGAAGTATGTCAAATTCGGTCGGTGTAAGTTCAAGAGGTATGTTGTTAAGCATGCATTCATGGCGTTGTGGATGAAGGGAAATATCTTCGAAAGCTAGTGATTTATTGGGACTCTCTTGGCACCACGACGTTCGTCTCAGTTGCGCTTTAACACGTGCTGTAACCTCATAAGGCTCAAAGGGCTTGGTTATATAATCGTCAGCACCAATCGTGAGGCCCGTTACTTTATCGATGCAACTGTCTTTTGCAGAAAGAAAAACGATAGGGAGATTCGAGAGGGTGCGTATTTGACAGCAAAGCTCGTATCCATCTATGTAGGGCATCATGACATCAAGAAGAATAAGATCATAAGTAGCTGCCCGAAATACTTTAAACGCCTCTCGCGCATCAGTACAGACTGTTCCGTTGAAACCTTCATCGTTAAGTATCTCTAAAAGCAAATTTGCGATGTAGGGATCATCGTCGATGATGAGTATGTTCCGCCCTGTATTCATGGCGATTATTATATAGACTTCCTGGGAAATATTACGATTGATTAGGCAAAACGTAAAGTTTTCTTAAAGCGCTGTAGCATTCAAATCCTACTCTCGAATTATTAGAATTCAACCAAGCCCATGAATCAGGAATGATCCATGGGAGAAGTCCGTTCTCTGAGAGAAAGGAAAAGTATGGGAATAACAGCAAAAAGGTGCATTGCACCACTATTGGCATTGATGGTGTTGATGGGAGGCTTGCTCGTTGCATCGCAGCCACAATCTGCTTATGCCGATGAAGGGAGAGACGCAGCACCTCAGACGCTAGTTGTAACTGATTCGCCAGCTAGAAGTACAGCGGACTCGGCATACGATTTTAGGATGTCTGGCAATGGGACCAACGGAACTTCTGGACGCCTTAAAGACAATGACTCATCTTCTTATGTGAAGATCAGCTCCATTACTCGCTCTTGCCGCATGTACATTGATGGTGGGCATAGCAGGACAGGTTCTTGGCGCAATTGCACGGTTAACGACCATGCGAACGCAACGAGGGTTGGAAATTGGCGCATCATGAACTATGTCAATGAGTGGGGCTATGGCTATGCTCGTTTGACAGCATGGGCAAACAATGGCGCAACCAGCGTTGCAGGTGTGTGGAGCTCCGACTGTGCCGGCAGTTATCCGTCTATCAACGCTTAGCTTGTTAAGGGATAAAGGAAGGCAGCTTAACTGCCTTCCTTTGTTTTGAAAGAGGGCTTGTGAATAAAGTTAAAATGGTTTCCTTGTTCATTTCATTTTTTGCGCTGATTATCGTGTTGCTTATGGTCAATGAAGTGAATGCGTTTCAACAGGAAGTTAAGGTCGATCAAGGAGCGAGCTACAAAGATTCGCATAGATCCGTTTTTTTCTTAGGCGAAGAGGCGATTCTTGACTCTGCTGAAGATGATGAAGGAGAGGCCTTTTTCTGGGCGGCAGGATTCACCTGGAGAGGCGCTCTTTCCGTAACTCTTGATGATGTAAGGGTCTATTCTAAAGACAGTGCTGGTTTTGGGAATATGCTCGCAAAAGCTGCAATCGTCGATGATTACTACGAGCAGCTTGACTCCGCTGTATTGGTTGTAGCGTCTTTTCGCATCAAGAACATTGATGCAGTGCCTGCATCCGAAGATGAACAGGCTTTCAATGCGTCGGTCTTCTCGATGCAAGAAGCGCTTCTTGATGAGTATCCCTGCCTCTCCGATTTTGGTAGCGCTTCGTTAACAAATGCGACCGAGAAAGATCTTTATAGGTTCTATATTCCACCTGGTAAAGAAGAAACGATCAAGCTCGGATGGTTTGTTGACCAGGCGGATCTTGCAAATGATCTGAATATCGCAGTTGGTGCGACGGGTCTAGATAAATACATCTTTTCTATCCCATCAAGCAGTATGAAAGAAGGTGTTGAATAAGATGTTGGCGACTGAAATACGTAAGGCTTTTGGAAATACCTGGTTTATTGTCGCTACACTTTTTGGTTGTCTGCTTGCATTAATTTCAGCGACTGGAAATATCATTCTTTACCATGAAACGATGCGACAGATTCTTGAATGGTGGGGCATCATAGCTCCAAATCTTTCAGCTTCATCATGCTTTAGGTTCTTTATCACTTCAGATTATATTCAACCTTCAACGGATCTCTTTTACGCGCTTGTTCCTTTACTGGCTGCGTTGCCTTATGGCTGGTCATTATGTAGCGAAAAAAGAAGAGGTTATTTGAATAATGTTTTTGTGAAGAGTAAGCGAGGAAGATATTTTTTTTGCGAAGGCATTCGCTGCTGCAACCTCAGGCTTTGCGGTTGTCGTTCTTCCTTTATTGTTGAATTGCCTTATTTGCGCATGCTTCATTCCTGCATACTCGACCGATATCGCTACAGTGTTCAACACAGGCATATATGACAGCATCATGGCTTCAAGTTTGTACTATAGCTGCCCTGTGCTATTTGTAGGCTTTTATATCGTGTTGACGGGATTGTTCGGGGCGGCGTGGGCTGTGTTTGCGCTTTTTTTGGGCGGCTATGCCTACGATAGCGTTCGACTTATTGCAGGATTGTTCGTCTGCTTGTATTTGTTCGGTGCGCTTGATTATAAAATAGGCATTTTGCTGACAGGAAGTGGAACAGAATACGTCAGCTTATCGCCGTTAATTTGGCTTAGAGGGGTAGCGATCAATGGGCATACAGATATTGCTGCAGTTCTTGTATGGCTTTCTTGCTTGACTATGATTTCGATCGTGCTCGCCTTGCGATTGCGAAAAGGTGATGTATTGTGAGCAAAGTGTTTCGATGTTTAGTGCTCGATTTGAAAAAGGGGACAATATCTCAGTGGAAGCGATACCTCGTTTGCTTCATAGCCATTCTTGGACTTCTTTATATAAACGATGTTTATATAAGTTGGAGCGCGCCTTTTTATGGTGCTGACAGCTTTTCTACGCTATCTCCTTCTTTGGGTGAGTTGATCATCTCATTATACGGGGGTATGGATTTCTATTATCCAGATAGTGGCATGCCTTTTTCAATGCCTGTTGAGTGGATGTTCGTTGTTTTGCTCGTCCTTTTTCTTTCACTCGATTATCCCCTTTCAGACCTCAGTTCGACAGGCCAAAACGCATTGGTGATGAGTTCAAGTAGGACAGCGTGGTGGTTAGCTAAGTGCTTCTGGGTCTTGTTCACGGTAATTATTTTTTGTTTTATTGTTCTTCTGGCAGCGCTTCTTATAACTCTCTGTATGGGAGGAAGCTTGTCTTTGGATATCAGCTCCACATTTCCATCGATACTTGCATTCAATACTTCTAATCTGACAACACCAGCTTGGAATATTGGTTCGTTTCTTGTTGCAGTACCTATTTGGCTATGCGCACTTTGTTTGGTCCAGTTGTTCCTTTCTTTAGCGATACGGCCGCTTCCGGCTTTTGGCTGTATAGCTGTATTTCTGTTCTTGTCTGCGTATTATGCAAATCCGCTGTTGCCTGGAGAGTATCTGATGGCTGCTCGTAGCGCCATATTCCTTATGGATGGATACCAGACTATAACTGGATTGGTTTTTGCTCTTGTGCTGGCTGGTTGGGCAATAGTGAGCGGAATATTCACCTTTAAGCAGTGTGACTTTTACGGAAAGGAATGATGGATGATTCAGTTGCGTGACATAACGAAACAGATAGGGAATAGGATAGTTCTTGATCATGTAACAGCGCAAATGAGCGAGGAGACGGTTACAGGGTTTCAAGGAATAAATGGCTCTGGAAAGACCATGCTCATGCGTGTCATAGCTGGTCTTGTTCGGCCAACATCAGGTAGTGTCTCAATTAACGGTAAGCGTTTAGGGAGAGACCTATCCATGCCTGAAAGCATGGGCACATTAATCGAAAACCCTGTTTTTCTCGATTCGTATACCGGTTTACAGAATTTAGAATTGCTTGCCTCTTTAAAAGGGAGGCCGGACATGGCAAAGCTTAGAGAATGGCTTGCAATGGTCGGTTTGGATCCTGATGATCGACGGAAATACAAGAAGTATTCTTTAGGCATGAAGCAAAGGCTTGGTATTGCCGCAGCTGTTATGGGTGAACCTGATGTTGTCTTGCTGGATGAACCGACCAATGCTTTAGACGAGACTGGGTTGGAGATGTTGCGAGAGATAGTTTTGATGCAGAAAAGACGAGGTGCGATTGTTATTCTAGCAAGCCATGATCGCTTTTTCCTAGAATCGCTTGCAGATAAGATATTGGTCTTTGAAGATGGCCATATCCAAACACTTCGACAAAAAGCGGACGTTGTTTGTTAAGGATCGGACTTTGTTGTGAAAGAAAGATATGGCTCGAAGGTTTTTGCTGTAAGCGCACTTATTCTTTGTGCAATTTGTATTGGGATTGGCATGAGGATCCAGATGGTCAATGCACAGGCTATTACAGTTCCGACCGAAGTTTATCAACAGGAAGAAAAGCTAGAACTTGATGGTGCATTTGTTGAAGTAGTGAAAGAGAATACGCAAGGCTATGCCCTTAAGGTAAACGCTGCACAATTAGTAAGCTACAACGAATACCTGAGAGAGCATGGGATGGAAAAGGTTGCAGGTTCGGGACATGACAACAAATGCATCGTGGAGGTAGATATTACTTTTTTCAATGAAGGAAACACTGATGGCTTCCTTGATGTTATGGGGTATAAGTTGATTCCTGAAAGGAAAGACGAGTATTTTATCATTGATTCGGCACTTTGGAGATCGGTAGAGAAGAACGCACCTGGCGAGACGATGGGCATGACTCTTTTGCCCAATACTACGTATCGTACGAGCATTCCATTTGTGAAAAATACTTCTGATGATTTGGTCTACTCTGATTCTGTTGACGATACAAAATGGATCTTGAATATTACCAATGCTCCTGTTCAAAAGATGGTAGATATTACGTGCGAAAGGAACCCGTAAAAGCGGTTTGGCATATGTGCGGTTGTTGAGCCTTCGGGCTAAGCTCAAGAAGAACCCGTGGATATTCCATGAGTTCTTCTTTGCGTGAAGGCATCGTTTTGGTGATAGTCAAGCAAACGTGCTTAAAGCATTTACAATAGAAAAGATGTAATTTCAGACAACGATCAGATTGAGCAAGGTGGCAATAATGCCAGAGAAGACAGATCATACTTCCGAAGAGAATAAACAGAGCGAACACCCCGCAGCGAATGCCCCGCAAGAGAACGGCACGCCGCTGCCTCCACCTACTCCTGGCGCCCAGCCCGTAGCGCCGAGCGCTCCGCAGCAGCCGCCGGTGCAGCAGCCGGCATCGCAGCAAGCTCCTGCTCAGCAGCCGAACGCCGCGCATCCTCAGGCGCAAGGTGACCCGCAACAAGCACCGCAGCCTCCTGAGCAGCCAGCTCAGCAGCCCAACCAGAACCAGCAACAGCCAACCTTTCGCGAGAACGGAGCCTTCTCCTTCTTCGCCACGCCCTCCGATCCCGACGATGACCCCACGCCCATGAGCGTCGGCTTCAAGATCGGCTGGTTCGTGCTCGGTCTTATCGGTGGCATGCTCGGCCTGTTCATGGCATGGCTTTCCAGTTCGACGCTCTCCGCAAAGCGTCGACGCCAGGCGCTCATCTGGACCTGGGCAGGCTTCGCCGTTCAGGCAGTCGCCTTCTTCATCATCGTTTTGAACGGCGGCACGTTCCCTGGCATGCCTGCTGGAGGCACCGCGGCCCAAGGCGGCAGTGCGGCAGGGACAGGCTCAACGTCTGCATTTGGATAGTCTGCGCATTCGGGAGTTCTTTCTTCCGCTGCTGGTATAATGTGCAAAATGCGATGCAACAAAGCGCACGATCCCTTTGGGGTCTTCGGTCCATGCCTGCTCGCATCGCTCATTGCTCGTGAAACATCTACGTGAGGAGAACGTATGTCGAACGTTTCAGAGATCTTCGGAACCCTGGTCTTCAACGACCACGTCATGAAGGAGCGTCTCCCATCCGAGACGTACAAGAACCTCGCGAAAACGATCAAAGAGGGAAAGCCGCTCGATATCGAGGTGGCGAACGTGGTCGCGCACGCCATGAAGGAATGGGCGATCGAAAACGGTGCCACGCATTATTCGCACTGGTTCCAGCCGCTTTCGGGCATCACCTCTGAAAAGCACGACAGCTTCTTGAACCCCGTGGGCGATGGCACCGCCATCATGACCTTCTCGGGCAAGGAGCTCATCCAGGGCGAGCCCGATGCTTCAAGCTTCCCCAACGGCGGCCTTCGCGCCACCTTCGAAGCACGCGGCTATACCGCGTGGGATCCCACCAGCCCGGCCTTCATCAAGGATGAGGTGCTCTGCATCCCCACGGCCTTTTGCTCCTACACCGGCGAAGCGCTCGACAAGAAGACGCCGCTTTTGCGTTCCATGCGCGCGATCGACACACAAGCACAGCGCGTGCTGCGTTTCTTCGGCGAAGACGGCCACCAGGTCATCGCTACGGTCGGCTCTGAGCAGGAGTATTTCCTCATCGCTGAAAAAGATTACGAACGCCGCCACGACCTGATCATGACCGGTCGTACGCTCTTCGGCGCACCGCCGAGCAAAGGCCAGGAGCTCGATGAGCACTACTTCGGCGCCATCCGCCCAACGGTCAACGAATTCATGAAAGAGCTCGACGATGATCTGTGGAAGCTCGGCGTTACAGCCAAGACCAAGCACAACGAAGTCGCGCCCGCGCAGCACGAGCTTGCGCCCATCTTCACCAACGCCAACCGCGCCATCGACGAGAACTTGCTCACCATGGAAAAGATGCGCCTCGATGCGTCGCACTATGGCCTCACGTGCCTCCAGCACGAGAAGCCCTTCGAAGGTATCAACGGCTCAGGCAAGCACAACAACTGGTCGCTTTCTTACGACAACGTGAACCTGCTCGATCCCGGCGATGATCCCATCGACAACCTGCGTTTTCTCGTGTTCCTCGCCTGCGTGATCGAAGCGGTCGACGAATACCAGGAGCTCTTGCGCATGTCGGTTGCTTCTGCAGGCAACGATCACCGTCTTGGTGCCGATGAAGCGCCTCCAGCCATCGTTTCGATCTTCCTGGGCGATGAGCTCGATGCCATCGTGGATGCGCTCATCAAGGGCGATGAGTATCATTCAGCTGAGGCCATTTCTATGGACTTGGGCGTTGCGGTTCTGCCGCAATTCCTCAAAGACAATACCGATCGCAATCGCACGAGCCCCTTTGCATTCACGGGCAACAAGTTCGAGTTCCGCATGCCGGGTTCTGCCGTGAATCTTTCGGATTGCAACATGATCCTGAACACAGCGGTCGCAAAGAGCCTCAAGGATTTCGCGGATGCTTGTGAAGGTCTTGAGGGCGCTGAGTTCGAGAAGAAAGCGATCAGCTATGTTCGCCAGCTTCTTACCGATCACAAACGCATTATCTTCAACGGCAACGGCTATTCGGAAGAGTGGCAAGAAGAAGCAGCGCGCCGCGGGTTGGCGAACCATCGCAACACCGCCGAAGCGCTTCCGTGCTTCGTCTCGAAGAAATCGATCGATCTCTTCGCTGAGTTCGGCATCTTGTCCGAATCGGAAGTGCACAGCCGCTACGAGGTGAAACTCGACAAATACACGAAGCTCTTGAACATCGAGGCACGCGTGATGATCCGCATGGCACGTCGCACGTATTTGCCCGCCATCAGCAAATATATGCGCGATCTGGCTGAGACCATCACCTCGGTGAAGGCAGCGATTGCTTCATCTGATATGGAAGAGCACGAAAAGCTCCTTTCCTACCTGGTGAAAGGAACGAACGCGGTTGCGGCTTGCACACGCACGCTCATCGCCGAGCACGATAGTGCGGAAGCCATCGAAGACCTCCAGGAACAGGCATATGCGTATGCCGAAAAGGTCATCCCCGCCATGGATGCTCTGCGCGCCGAGATCGATGCGCTCGAGTGCGTGGTCGAGAATGACTACTGGCCCGTGCCCACTTACAACGACATCCTTTTTTACAATTAGCTTCAACCACTCCAGCGAAATGGAGTAGAATAACGGAAGGCCATGGTGCTGCCATGGTCTTTCTGTTTTTACTGCATGCCGGCGCTGCGAAGCGTGCGGCAAAACGTATCGAACACTTTGAAGAAGGGGAGCGCTATGGCGGATCTGACCGAAGTCGACTACATCTGGAAAAATGGCGAGATCGTCCCATGGGCGGAGGCAACCACGCACGTGCTCACGCATGCGCTTCACTATGGTTCTGGCGTGTTCGAGGGCATCCGTTGCTATCACAATACCGACACCGATGAAGCGGTCGTGTTCCGCTTGGAAGATCACATGAAGCGCCTGCATAACAGCGCGAAGATCGCACACATGGAATTGCCGTATTCGGTCGAGGAACTCTGCCAGGCAACGGTCGACATCATCAAAGCGAACAAGCTGAAGTCTTGCTACATCCGCCCGCTCGCGTACTACGGCTATGGCCAGATGGGCGTCGACCCCACCGGAGCGCCGGTCGATGTCATCATCGCGGTGTGGCCGTGGGATGCTTACCTTGGTGAGGAAGCGCTCGAAAACGGCGTATCCGTGGGCATTTCGTCTTGGCGTCAGCGTTCGTTCAACGCCATCCCGCCAGCAGTAAAATCTACGGCTTCTTACATGAATTCGATCCTTGCGAAGCTCGAGGCGAAGGAGCATGGCTACGCAGAGGCGATCATGCTCAACGAAGTGGGCCATGTGTGCGAGGGCACGGGCGAGAATCTCTTCATCGTGCGCGACGGCATCCTCATGACGCCTCCGCTGGGCGATGGCCTGCTCGAAGGCATCACGCGCGACACCGTCTTGAATATCGCTGTTGATATGGATATTCCCGCACTTGAGGAAACGCTCAACCGCTCCGATCTCTATGTTGCCGATGAGATGTTCATGACCGGCTCAGCCGCTGAACTCACGCCCATTGGAAGCGTGGACAATCGCGTTATCGGCAAGCCCGGCCCCATCACCAAGGCACTTCAGGAGCGCTACTTCGATGTCGCTTATGGCAAAGTGCCCGAGTATGAAGAGTGGATCACGCGCATCGCTGAGTAATCATCTATCCTGATAGCAAACAGAAGAGCCCTGTTCAATGGGCTCTTTTTGTCGAGTAGTCTTGAGAGAAGAGAGAGTATGTCCGAACTACGCACCCGAGAAGTCGAAGATCTGTTAAATGTGCTTGCGGGGCTGAACGAGCCTGATGATATCTTCGCGCTCTTAGAAGATCTCTTCACGATTCGTGAGATCAAGGACACCTCCCAGCGTTTGGAAGTGGCACGTCTTTTGCGCGAAGGCGAATCGTACGCTTCGATCGAGAAGACAACGGGAGCTTCGGCAACCACTATCGCGCGCGTCTCGAAAGCGCTCAACTATGGCACGGGTGGCTATCAGCTGGCACTTGAGGTGTTGAAGGCGAGCGAGCAGTAACGTCTGGCTTGTTGAAGGATCGGGTTTTGAAGCACGACCAGCAGCATAGGCATATCTCCGCTACGGTCAGTGGATCGTTATCGCAAAACGGAGTGCAAGCGCTCACGGCTCCTCAGAGGTACCGTGTTCTGCGAACAGTAGCGTTCGCGGTGCTTCTCTGCGCTGCGCTTGTTGCCTGTGCGCTCATGAGCGGTTGTGCGCAGAGCGATCAGGGAAAAGAGCAAACGCACGCTTACGAGAGTGAGCTTATGGACAAGGGCACGCTCAAAGTGCTCGTTTCTTCTGAGTATCCCCCGTTCAGCGATGGTGGGGCAGAAGCGATGTGGGGCTACGATATCGCTGTTGCAGAGGAGCTTGCCAATCGATTAGGGCTTGCGCTCCAGCTGGTGCCCACCTCGCGCGACACGATCATCGAGACGCTGGCCTGCGAGCCATCTGCCACGGCAAGTGAAGAAGAGAAGCCCGACCCCGAAGGCGATATCGCGCTTGCTGCGCTTGCTATTACGGGAGAGCGGGACGAGAAAGTCGACTTCAGCAGCTGGTATTACGTGGGCAATCAGGCGGTCGTTACGATGAAGGAGGCAGAGCAGCCTTCATCCGCATCCTCTGCGCGCGCTTCGACAGACACCGCATTGCCACGCTTCGTGAAGCCCTCTACTGCTCAAACAACAGGGAAAGAAAAAGCACCCGTAACCTTCGAAAACACGGCTGAGTTCGATCCCGAGACCACGCGTATCGCGGTGGTGAAGGGGAGCACTTGCATGCAGACTGCGCGTGAGCTCACGAACGAAAAGCTGATCATCGAGTATTCGACCGCACGCAAATGCCTTCAGGCACTTAAAGCTAAAGAAGTTCAAGCAGTAGTGCTCGATCTTCCCGTTGCTGATTATTTGATCGACCACGAATTCTCGGACATGCGCATCATCGAACGCATCATGACGGGGGAGGCCTACGGCATTGCACTGCCAACGGAATCCATCAACCTGAAGGATGCGGTCAATGAAGCGCTTGCAGCTATGGAAGAGGATGGTACGCTCACGCGCCTCCAGGAAGAATACATCGGCAACTCATACTAGGTGACGAACGACCGGGTCGTTCGTCATCTTTTTGGAAATAAGATGGGGAATATGAACGAAGAGCTTGAAGAAGTACGGAGCATCATAAGCGAAGCAGATCCGAAGAGCGTCGTGTTCTTCGGAGGGGCGGGGGTTTCAACCGAAAGCGGCATCCCCGATTTCCGCAGTGCCAAAGGCATCTTCAATGAGGCGTACCCCTATCCTCCTGAGGTGATCGTGAGCCATTCGTTCTTCGAAGCGCATCCCGATGTCTTTTACGATTTTTACAGAGCAAAGATGGTGCATGAAGATGCCAAGCCGAATCAGGCGCACAAGAAGCTCGCCGAACTTGAGCAGCAAGGCATCCTTCGCAGCGTGATAACCCAGAATGTTGACGGCTTGCATCAGGCGGCGGGGTCGAAGCGCGTGCATGAGCTTCATGGGAGCATTCATCGCAACTATTGCATGAAGTGCGGTAAGCGCTATGGGCTTGATGCGATCATGGAAGCCGACGGTGTGCCGTATTGTGAATGTGGGGGAATCATCCGCCCCGATGTGGTGCTCTATGAAGAAGCGCTCGATCAACAGGTCATACAGGCAGCCGTCGAAGATATCACGCAAGCAGAAACGCTCATCATCGCGGGCACCTCGCGAGTGGTTTATCCAGCAGCAGGTCTCGTTGAATTCTTCAACGGCAAGAACCTTATCGTGATCAATCGCGACCCGAGCGCACTCGATAAAACCGCGGATCACTGTCTCGCTATGAACGTGGGCGAAGCATTCGATTTCTAGACGCCCCTGTTCATCCTGTTTGCTCCATAAACGAACAACCCCCGCGCTGAACTTCAGCACGGGGGTTGCAAGAATTCGTGAGCGCGCCTAAGCGCAAAGGCTTAGTACTCGATGAACTTTGCTGCAGGGGTGAAGCAGATCGGGCACTTCTCGAAGTCTTTGCCGCGGTGGATGTAGCCGCAAACGGGGCAGAGATAGAAGTGCTCGTCGGTGGGCGTATCGATGTTGTTGTATGCCCACATATAGTTTTCAGCGTGATAGCCTTCAGCGAGCTTTGCGCGCGTGAAGATCATGACAGCAGCGTTGTTGCCTTCTTCCTGAGCCTTCTTGATGAACGCAGGATACATGTCGGAGGTCTCATAGATTTCGCCCTGAGCAGAAGAGATGAGGTTCAAGTCTGCAGGAGCATCGGTGCCTGCGGTAACTTCCGGACGAGGCCAATCAGGATCTTCAGCCGTAACTGCGTTGTATTCCATAGCAATGTGGATCTGCTCAGCTGCAGAGGTTGCACGCCAGAGAGCTGCGAGCTGGGAATAGCCTGCTTTTTCTGCTGCGTCAGCATAAACGCTGTAGTGTGCAGAAGCGCCAGTTTCGCCACCAACAGCTGCCTTCAGGTTCTCGAGCGTGGTGCCTACAGGCGTTTCGCTGCCTGCTGCAATGTTGAAGTTGGTCGAGTTATCCGGCGTTGGGATTTCATCGCGCACTTGTTGTGCCATGTTCATCACTCCTCTTCGATCGCGCGTGCGATCATCGATTCATACTAGTCGAAGAACGTTTGCAGCTCTTCTGTGCTCTTCTCGCTCACAGGCAGACTGCGTTCGTCCTTGATGTAGAATTCTACTCCATGAAACAATAAAAAAGTTGATTGCTAACAAATGGTTAACTATTTTTTTTGATGCGAAAACGCGATCGGTCGATGCGTCTTGGCGCAAGAAGAGCGCTATCGTTGAGAAAGCGCATCAAACGAATAAGCCTGCTTGCGAGCTGAAACGAAAGGACGATCATGGAACGCGAGAATGCGTGGAAATCCTATACCGATCAGGACAAATCAGAACTTAACGAGCTTTGCGAAGGCTATAAGAGCTTCCTTTCGCAGTGCAAGACCGAACGACTCGCCACCAAGCGCGCTATCGAGCTCGCAAGCGCAGCGGGCTATGCTTCCCTGGCAGAGGCAATCGCTGAAAAACGTGCGCTGAAACCAGGCGATAAGGTCTGGATCGACAACTATGGCAAGGCGATCATGCTCGTGCAGATCGGAACGAACGACATCGAAGCGGGCGTGAACATCTTGGGTGCGCATATCGATTCCCCGCGTCTCGACCTGAAGCAGAATCCGCTCTATGAAGCTTCCGATTTTGTGCTGCTCGATACGCACTATTACGGCGGCATCAAGAACTATCAGTGGGTCGCGCTGCCTCTCGCGCTCAAAGGCGTGGTGGCCAAGAAGGATGGCACCGTGGTCGATATTTCGTTGGGCGACGATCCAGCCGACCCGGTCTTCTGTGTGACCGATCTGCTGCCGCATCTGGGCGCAGAGCAGATGAAGAAGAATGGCAGGGAAGTGGTGGAAGGCGAAAGCCTCGACGTTTTGTTTGGGAGTGAACCGCTCATCGTTGAAGACGCTGAAGAAACCACCGAAGCAAAGCCAGCCAAAAAAGAACAAACCTACGAAGAGCAGATCGCGAGCACTGCGCAAAAGGAAGCGGTACGCGCGCATATCATGCAGTTGCTTCTTGAACGCTACGGTATCGAAGAGGAAGATTTCCTTTCTGCTGAGATTGAGGTGGTCCCCGCGGGCGACGCGCGCGATTGCGGACTCGATCGCTCGATGGTGATCGGTTATGGTCAGGACGACCGCGTCTGCGCGTACACGAGCCTGGTGGCTCAGCTTGCCATCGAAGATCCTGCTCGCACAGCGGTATGCATCCTCGTAGACAAGGAGGAGATCGGCAGCGTTGGTGCAACGGGCATGACCTCGGCGTTCTTCGAGAACACCATGGCAGAGATCCTCAATTTGATGGGCAAGCAGGGCGATCTGGCGCTGCGTCGCTGCCTGGCGAATTCCTCGATGCTCTCTTCCGATGTGAGCGCAGCTTTCGACCCTTCGTATGCTTCGGTCTTCGAGCCGAAGAATTCCGCCTATTGCGGACGTGGCCTCGTGTTCAATAAGTACACGGGCTCTGGCGGTAAGTCGGGTTCCAACGATGCGAATGCTGAATACATGGCAGCACTCCGCAAGATCATGGATGATTCAGGTGTGAAGTATCAAACCGCTGAACTGGGTCGCGTGAACGCGGGCGGCGGCGGAACCATTGCCTACATTCCTGCGAAATACGGCATGAACGTCATCGATTCTGGCGTGGCAGTGCTCTCCATGCACTCACCTTGGGAAGTCACGTCGAAAGCGGACATCTACGAAGCTTACAAAGGCTACAAAGCATTCCTGAACGCTTAAACGATTTCGTATCAGCAAGCTGGATAACGCCTGCTTCACCAACGGCATCGGTACAATCGATGCATGACGAGCAGTACTAACAAGAACCTGAACATGACCTCAGGCGTTTCGATAAGCGAGATGCATGGGCATGCGCCGGCTGCGGCGAAGGATACGTGGATCTTCAACGCCGAAGCCACCTCCACGCTGCTCATTGCGGCATGGTATATCTTTGGTGTGTATATCACGCTCGGGATCATCCCTAAAAATGCCTTTTACGAATGGGGTGCGCATTGGGTCATTTCGTTCCTACTGGGCGTACTCGTATTCTGCGGCCTTTATGCACTCGGTTTCCATGCAGGCGGCGCGTTCGCGCCCTTCTGGATTCCCGTGAACGCGATCACCTGCTTGATCGCCTGCTATCCACTGCCCGTGTTCGTGATGTGGGTGCTCTCTCATATCGGCAAACTGGGCTTCATCGTCTACCCCAGCCGCTATCTGCCCGCTTCATTCGGCAAATAGCGAAAGTGGTATTGCTCGGTCTATGGGGATATGCTCGCCGTGTAAATCAAGAAGAATACGAACGCTCGATGCCTGAACCTCTCATGCTTCCCACACAGGCCAACGATCATCCAGAGAACGGGACCTTTTCGCCACTGTTGAAGAGGGCATGACATGCGTTTTTGGATTGCTCATCGGCTATATCTTCGAGAGCACTTCTAAGCGAGGAAGCATCTCTTCCTGAAGCTCATCAGCTATATAAGGAGCTGGCTCGAAGCCTTGTTCGCTCAGCAAGTTTCCTTCGGTATTTAGTGCTGCAGTAGCTCGTTCGGAAAAGGGTTTTTCTCGTAGAGGAAGAGACAGCGAAACGGCAGCAGCATCGGTGCGGGCAAGGTATTCCTGGTTGTAGCAAAAGGTGGTTTCACCGTTTTCGCGCACAAGATTTCCTAAGGCAACGAGTCCGTCAGGGTAATCGCGATAGATAGTAAGATTCATGGCTATTCACCTCGTTTCGCAAGATAGACATCTAAGCCTAAGGTGATCAAAACGGTGAGGGCTTTCGCGAGCTCGGCCGTAGGTTTACCGTTTTCCAGATTAGAGATGAACGTAAGGCTAACGCCGCATAGGTCGGCAAGATCGGTTTGGGTTAAGCCTTGTCGCTTTCGCTCGGTGCGAATGGCAGCTCCAATTTCGTTGCTGGTGCGAATCGGGTTCATGCTGTTCCTTCAGAATTATTGCGTACGCCACAATTATGGCATAGTTTTGCGAAATTACTGCGTACGCCGAAAAAGAACACATTTTAGTAGCCGAGTTGGGCAAAGGAAGAAAAGCCCAAAGAGGCTCAAAGGAGCTCATCTATCGATAACGAAACCGCTTATTTCGGTTGTAGCTTTACGGGGTTATTTCAGCAGTTCAGCAACTTTGCCCAGCAGCGGTTCGAAGCTGATGCCACGGCTCATGAAGTTTGGCTGCTCGAGCGTGACGATCATCGCATCGTGCACGAACTTGCCTGCGAAATCCACAGCCGTATCCAGACTCTTTTCAGCCATGATAGCCGCGGTCACACAGGAGCAGAACAGGTCGCCCGTGCCGTGCAACATGACCGGAAGCTTCTCTACTACGAACTCTGTGAGGGGAGTATTGCGGCCCGCGACATAGTTGCGCAAGAAGCCATCTTCGCGATCAACACCCTTGATGATCACGTTTTTCGCACCGCGATTGCGCAGCATGTTGATCATGCTCTCGACTTCTTCAACAGAAACGTTCTGGCCTGTGTACTCAGTGCCGAGGATGACCGAGGCTTCGGTCAGATTCGGCGTGAGGATGTCTGCGCCATCGGCCAGGGTTGCCATGGCATCGCAGAGTTCTTTGGTGTAAGTAGGATAGATCTTGCCGTGGTCTGCCATAACGGGATCGACCACGCGAAGCGCGTTGGGGAATAGCGCATACAAACGCTGAATGCTATCGACCTGCTCAGGCGCGCCCAAAAAGCCAGAATAGATGGCATCCAGGAAAATATCTACTTTCTCCCAAGCATCGATATAGGGCTTCATCATGTCGGTCGTGTCGAGCATGTGCCATACGGGGAAGGCAGTGTGTGAAGAGAAGAGGCCGGTAGGAAGCGGGCACACATCGCATCCTGCGGTGGAGATAACGGGAATGGCCACACCCAGTGAGCATTTTCCGTATCCGCACAGATCATGCACCGCGCCTACGCGTGGGATGTAATCCGGGTTTTCGGAATGATCGTAGAGTGGCATGCTTTGCAGTCCCATGAGGTGCTTCTTTCTATTCGTGCCCGCATGAACGGACGTTTCTGTATCAAAACAAAACGAGTGCGCTATTCGCCTTCGTTCTCATTCTCTTCGTCGCGGTCTTCCGGGCGTTCACCACGATCGCGAAACACCCTGCGCGTTTTACGTTCGCTGATCACCGCTGCGATGATGCTGATAACGATTCCAGCACCGACCAAACATCCGATTCCGGCATACGTTTCAAAGATGAAATGGTAGATCTCAGCCAGATCCATGATGCCCCTTTATACTTTGTTTCCTTATCGACAGGACCCCTCGCGTTTCTCGAATATCCAAGAGGCCTTGAAAAGAGAGAAGGGCTGTTAGGTGGTATCCTGTTTGGTTGTAAAGTATACTCAATCTGAATATCTCAACAATACCAGAGACGCGCTGATGAAGTTATGCGTCGAACTATTGTTTACGAAAGGGAAATCATGCTCGACATCCGATTCGTCCGCGAAAACATCGATCTTGTGAACAAGGCCATGGAAAGCCGCAATTTCACGTGGGATTCGAAGCGCTTCTTGCAGCTCGACGAAGATCGCCGCAGCGCGATCGCGCAGGAGGAAGCGTTGCTTTCGCAGCGCAACACCATCTCGAAGAGCATCGGAGCGCTCATGGGCGAAGGCAAGAAGGAAGAGGCAGAGGCGGCGAAAGCAGAGGTCGCGAAGCTCAAAGAGAAGATCGCCTATTACGCCGATTTGCACGAACAGGCCGAGTCTGCGCTCAACGAGCTCATCCTTGCGATCCCGAACATCCCTTCCGAAACCACGCCGATCGGCAAAGACGAGGACGATAACCCCGAGGTGCGTCGTTGGGGCACGCCGCCCACGTTCGATTTCGAATTCAAGGCACATTGGGATCTTGGCGTGGATCTGGGTATCATCGATTTCGAGCGCGCGGTGAAGCTCGCCGAATCGCGCTTCGTGCTGCTGGGCGGGCTTGGTGCTCGTCTCGAGCGCGCGCTCATCAGCTTCATGGCCGACACACACGTTTCTCGTGGCTACAAGGAATGGTGGTGTCCGGTCATGGCGAACGCCAAGACGCTCACGGGTACCGGTCAGCTTCCGAAGTTCGAGGAAGACCTGTTCAAGACCACGGAAGGTCTCTATCTTATTCCCACCGCCGAAGTGCAGCTCACGAACATCCACTCCGATGAGGCGCTCAGCGCCGATCAGCTGCCGCTCAAATATTGCGCCTTCACGCCGTGCTTCCGCGAAGAGGCGGGCAGCGCCGGTCGCGATACGCGCGGACTCATTCGCTTGCACCAGTTCGACAAGGTCGAGATGGTCAAGTATGCCAAGCCCGAAGAATCCTACGACGATCTCGAAGCGATGGTCGCCGACGCGGAGAACATCCTCCAGTTGCTTGGTTTGCCGTATCGTGTGATCAGCCTCTGCACGGGCGATCTGGGCTTCTCGGCAGCGAAGACCTACGATCTGGAAGTGTGGCTGCCTTCATACGATGCCTACAAGGAGATCTCTTCCTGCTCGAACTGCGAAGACTTCCAGGCGCGTCGCGCGAACATCAAGTACAAGGACCCCGAGAACTTCAAAGGCAACCGTCTCGTGCATACGCTGAACGGTTCCGGTCTTGCGGTTGGTCGCACCATGGCTGCGATCATTGAGAATTATCAGCAAGCCGACGGCTCGATCAAGGTTCCTGATGTGCTCGTTCCCTATATGGGCGGCATCGAATACATCAAGCCTGAATAAGCAGTTATAAGCAGTCGAACCATGCCTGGCAAGCGCGCGCGAAATACGAATAAACCTCGCGGAAAGCATGCTGCTCATGCGGCGCCTCCTGCACCCAAGCGCGCTTCAGCGCCCGCGCCTAACACGCCGCGTCCTGCTCAAGTGCCTCATGCTCCGCAGAAGCCTCGGCCAGCCGTGCCTCACGCTCCTGCGGCAAACCAGGCTGCGCATCCAGGAGCAAATGCATCGCCGACTGCGAAGGTGCCGCACGCTCAAGCTGCGAGACCGCAGGGTGAGCAGATTCCCGTAAGCCGGGAGATGCCTTCCGCGCATCCGCAAGCGCAAAAAGCTTCCAAGGCGAAGAAGGCGAAAAGAGCCAAGAAGAAGCGCGTTCCACGTGCGTTCAAGATCGTTATCACGATCATTCTTGTGGTGGTGCTCGCAGGCGGCGGCTTCCTTGTTTGGGACTACCTGTTCCGCTACGACGACAAGCAAGACTTCCAAGGCCAGTGGAAGATCGAGGGAACGAACGCTTCGATCGTGATCACCGATTCCGAGATCAAGCTCACCGATAGCGTGAGTTTCGGCTATGAGCTCGACACGTTCGCGAAGACCATCAAATACACCTACGTGAACTACGCCAACGAGGGGTCGTACGTGTTCTCGCCCGAACGTGATGTGCTTACGATCACCGATGTGGATCCTGAAGCGAATCAGGGCGAAGGAAACCAATCGATGCGCCTGTTGAAGGTTTCGAATCAATCGACGGGCGAACCAGAAACCGCCAACAATAACGACACGAGCGATGCGCAGACCAACGGCGTCGGCGTGATTGATGGCACGGAAAGCCCAACGCAAGCCGAGCGCAATGAACAAGCTGCTGGTTCTGCCCAAGGCGGAGACTAGCCCGTGGCAGAGAAGATCACGCTCGAGCGGCTGAGCGTACTGCCTGATCGAATCGAAGCGGAGGTGCGCGTTCTCGATCCTGCTTATTGCACCACCTCGCCCGAGCTTATTGCTCAGGTGCTCGTTCAGTTCCCTACGGTTCCCTTTCATACTTGCCGAAACGAAGCGGGACCTACCTTTAGCGCGGTCATGGAGAACACGTCGCTCCCGCACTTGCTCGAGCATCTGGTGATCGACATCCAAACACGGGCGCATGCCGAGCGAGAAGATGAAGCAACCGACCCGGTGTTCACGGGCACGACCCAATGGAGCGCGACCATGCGCGATGTGGCTATTGTGCGCGTCTCGTTCTATGACGATCTTATTGCGCTCGGGGCTTTCAAACAGGCGCTCCATTTCATCAACCAAGAGCTCGCATAACTCGCGCGCAAAACGGCAATCAACGCGACGTTAACAAACCTATGTGTGTCATGTTTTTTGATTCTCGCCTGATGCGAAGTGTCTATAATAGAACGCAGCCCGCTTTCGGAAAGAGACCACAGGGTATCGCCCCGCAAGCGTGTTCCTAAGAAGAAGTAAGTTCATGTATAAAGGGGGAAACACTATGGGAAGATTCGCAACATTTCTCGTTGGCGGCTTGGTCGGTGCAGGTATTGCCCTTCTCACAACGCCCCGCACGGGTGAAGAGAATCGTGCGCTCATCAACGACACGCTCAATGAGAATTATCCAGACGCAATGAAGGCAGCGCGCGCAACCACCAATCAGCTCGTCGATGCTGCTGCAACTACTTCGACCAAGGTCATCAACACCGTGGTCGACAAAGGTGCTGAAGTAAAAAAAGGATTAACTAGTCGCGTAGAGCAGACGGCTCCTGCAGTCGTTGAGAAGAACGACGAACTGCGCGACAAGATCGATGCAGCACGCGAGCGCATTGCTGCGCAGGTCGCGAAGAATGCTGAAGCGGTTCACGACACGGCAGTCGATGCAGTGCCCGTAGCGATGGATGCTGCGAAGAATGCAAAAACAGCGGTCAAGGAAGCAGCTGAAAACGCGACAGATGCAGCAAAAGACATCGCACAGAGCGCTGCTGATGCTGCGAAGAGCACTGCAAAGACCGCGGCAAGCGCAGCAAAAGATGTGGCAGAAACCGCCAAGAAAACGGCTAAGTCTGCAGCAGATGCAGCAAAGAAGGCCACCAAGAAATAACGGGATTCACGCGATCAACGCTAACGATCCACTAATGATAAGGCGCTCTTAGGAGTGCCTTATCGCGCATTGAGGGGTTATGGGAGACATTCATACAACGCAACAATTGATGGGCGTGCGTGTCGAGCACGCGAAGAAACCGGGCAAACGGCTTGGGCGCGTTCGCCATTTCATCTTTCATCCCACTAAGCGCAAGATCGTGGGCTTTGCAGTGAAGCGGCCCGATGCTGCGCTCATGTTCCATCGGAGCGATATCTTCGTGGCGCTCGACGGCTATAGCGTGGTCGATGGCGTGGTCATGATCAATGACGATAGCCAATCGACCGGCCGTGCTGCTTGCAAACACCTGGGCGTCTCATGGGACGATTGCGTTATCTGGCAAGGTCTGCCGCTCATGACGGAAAACGAAGAGCGCCTGGGTTACGTGGGCAGCGTTTCCTTCGATGCCGAAACGGGCGATGTCGTATCGCTCCAGGTCGATAAGGGAGCTTCGGTCGAGTTTCTGCTCGGCAGATCGGAATTGCCAGCCAGCCTTATCGAAGGCTTCAAGATCGGCATCGGCGATAATCTCTCTAAAGCTTCGGAAGATGAGACCTTCCGTGGCGCGATCGTTGTCTCTCCTGAAGCGCTCAAGCTTGAACGGGAAGGCGGCGTGGCGGAAAAAGCCGGCGCTGGTGCGGCAGTTGCAGCGCATAAGGTCTCTCAAGCAAAAGACAAGGTGAAGCCCAAAGCCGAGGAAGCAGCTCAAAAAGCCGAAGAGCTGGTGAACAAAGGGGCATACAACCTCGGAGTCCAACTCTCTAAAACACGGGGCATGTTCTCGAACTTCAAAGACGAATACAAAAAGGCGCTCGAAGGGAAGAGCGATGAAGGCGAATAGCGACATCGCTCCTGAAATCCCTGAAGCGGATTTCAACGAGGCAAAAGTCGCATTTGAGGAATCGCTTGGTTCGAACTTCGGTACGGCGTCCATCCTTGAAGAGGAAGAAGAAGCCCCTACTCTTACGAGCGCGAGCCCATCGCGCATGAGCAAGGTCCTTTTCACGATGCGCCAGATCTCGCAGAGCGATCATCGCACCGCGGGCATCCTTGCGCTCACGTTGGGTGCATTCGGCATGCATAAGTTCTACCTTGGTTACCATGAACAGGGATTCTTGTTGTTGCTCGCTACGATCATCCTCGCAACGCTCTCATCTGGCATCGGTATTCTGGCCATTTGGATGGTCGCTGGTGCCGAAGGGATCATCTATCTTTCCAAGTCGCCGCAAGAATTCGAACAAATTTATGTAGAGGGTACGCATAACTGGTTCTAGCAGTGCAAGTTCCCTGCTCTTTTCGTTATAATAGGCTGCGATCATTCGATCAAGTTGCACGCAGGTGCAATGCTTAAATAAGGAGGAGAATATGCCCACCATTACTCGCGATCAGGTAAGGGTCCCTGCAGATGTAATGCCTGAAGCACGTGAAAACTACATTGAGAACTATATGAAAGCAACGCGCGGCACGGGCCGTTTGATGTTGTTTGCTTGCGATCAGAAGATCGAGCACTTGAACAAAGACTTCTACGGCGAAGGCATCGATCCGTCGGATCTCGAGCCCGAGCATCTTTTTGAGATCGGCAGCAAGGGCACTATCGGTATCCTGGCTGGTCAGCGTGGTCTTATCGCTCAGTATGCGAACGATTATCCCGAGATCAACTATCTCGTGAAGATGAATTCCAAGACCAACCTCGTGAAGGGCGCTCAGGACGATCCATATTCTCCGCAGCTCTACGATCTGGAAGCGGTGCTCGCCATGAAAGATGCGGGCGTTAACATCGTTGGCATCGGCTACACCATCTATCTTGGCTCCGAATACGAATCAACCATGATGGCTGAAGCAGGCGAACTCATCGCCGAGGCTCATGCTCAGGGTCTCATCGTGGTGCTCTGGATCTATCCGCGCGGCAAGGCAGTGCCCGACGAGAAGGATCCCGATCTTATCGCAGGCGCAGCAGGCGTTGCGCTTTGCTTGGGCGCAGACTTCGTGAAGGTCAATCTGCCGAAGGCAACCGATGGCCAGACTTCTGCTGAAGGCCTCAAGATCGCTTCGACCGCTGCTGGTCGCACGGGCCTGGTTTGCGCAGGCGGTTCTAAGGAAGATGCTTCGGTCTTCCTGTCCGACCTTTACGATCAGATCCACATTGGTGGCGCATGCGGCAACGCAACGGGTCGTAATATCCATATGCGTTCGACCGAAGAAGCAGTTCGCCTTACCAAGGCTATCTCTGCTATCACGCTGGGTGATTACAGCGTCGAAGATGCGCTTGCAGTCTTCAATGGCGAAAAGGATTTCACCATCTAAGCTGCTGAAATATGCAGTGAGCGTTTCTTGAGTAAGGGCATTTGCTCTCAGGCGCTCGAGCCGGACTTGTTCGGTGAATACAATCTAAACGGGAGGTGCTTGTTATGAGCTCCTCCCGTTTTTCGTTCTGGGCCATACTATCTAGCTCAGCCGGCAGAGAATGGTCACTCTTGAGAAAAGGGCCCCTGCCTTGTTTTTGACCGCTTCAGTCTACGGAGCATCCCTCCTGGGTAAGGGGAGGGCGAGGGCGACGAGTGAACAATACAGAGAGGTGCAGGAAGGAACCATGCGCGCATGGATATTTCAGTATCTCTTTTTCAGATCGTAATGGGATTGGCGGTTTATCTTGTCATTGCTGCAGTGCTCATTGCGGTATCGGTCATTGATTTTCGAACGCGCCGCATCCCGAATGAATATGTGCTTGCCCTTTTGGCCTTGCGTCTTGTCGTTGCTGCCTTCGATGCTTTGTGGGGAAGCGCCTCCGCGGCGTTTGTGTCACTTGCCACTTCAGGTGTCGTTTCGATAGGGGTAACGTTCGCGCTGGTCGTGCTGAAGCGGATTTTTGAGAAGCGCACTCAGCAAGAAAGCTTAGGGTGGGGAGATGTGAAGCTGCTGGCGGTAGGCTGTTTATTCCTCGATCTCCAGCAAGCTTTCACGGCGCTCTTCATCGCTTCGCTGGTAGGGGTGGTGTTGGGCGTGTGCTTTCGCATCTTCGCAAAGGATCGCACCTTTCCCTTCGGTCCTGCACTCTGCTTGGGCATCATGATGGGCCTGTTCGTATGAATGAAGCGCATCGGGGCGTTCTTGCAAGCCCGCTGTATTTCTCAGTGTTCCATCGATGTTCTTTCATTTATCAGGGAAAACTTGTTAGTAAGAAGGCCCTTGCAACAAAAAAGCTCCCCAGAAGGGAGCTTGATTCTTAGCTGGTGCCCGAGGCGAGATTTGAACTCGCACGTCTTTCGACAACGGTTTTTGAGACCGCCGCGTCTGCCATTCCGCCACTCGGGCAAGCGAAGATTCATTATAGCGGATTCGCTCTCTTGCATAAAGCGCCGCTCAGCAAAATGGCGTTATAGAAGGGTGAATAGTGGGCTGCGCGCTCATACGTAAAGAGCTCGTGCAAAACAGAGCGGGATGGTGCTGCGAACAAGCAAGACTAAGGGTGGCTCTATTCTGTTCATCCACGGACAATCTGCGCGCCTTGTTGCGCCGGGCAAAGCGCTTTCTGCCATAATAGCCAGTGAATGATAATCGCGATTCGAACGCAAGGGGATAACGATGTATAACGAAACGATGTACGAGCGCGGCAATGCTCCGTCGGCAATTCGTGAGCTGTTTGCCTACGGCATGGAACGAAAAGCCCAGATCGGCGAAGATAAGGTGTTCGACTTCAGCATCGGTAACCCTTCAGTTCCAGCTCCCGATTCGGTCGCAGAGACTATTCGCGAATTGGCAGATATGGCGCCTGCTCAACTGCACGCTTATTCCGCGGCGCAAGGCCTCGAATCAACGCGCGCGGCGATCGCTGAGAACCTGAACAAGCGTTTCGACACCCACTACACAGCCGATAACCTCTACCTCACCATGGGCGCAGCAGCGTGCCTCTCGGCTTGCTTCACGGCGCTCATCAAGCCGGGCGATGAGATCATCGTCATCGCGCCCTATTTCCCCGAATACCGCATTTGGATCGAATTTGCGGGTGGTGTGTGCGTTGAGGTCCCGGCGCGCGAAGACAACTTCCAGATCGATTTCGATGCGCTCGAGCAGGCGATCACGGAGAAGACGAAGGCGGTGGTCATCAACACGCCGAACAATCCGGTCGGCACCGTCTATACGCGTGAAACGCTCGAAGGTCTCGCAGACGTGCTCGTCCAAGCTGAGCAGAGGTTCGGTCACGATATCTATCTCATCTCCGATGAGCCTTATCGCGAGCTTACCTATGGCGTTGAAGTGCCGTGGGTGCCTGCGATCTACCCCAACACGCTGGTGTGCTATTCCTGGTCGAAGTCGCTTTCACTGCCGGGCGATCGCATCGGCTATGTGCTCGTTCCGAACGAGGTCCATGATTCCCGCGAAGTCTATTTGGCGGTATGTGGCGCTGGTCGTTCACTTGGCTACATTTGCGCGCCGGTCTTCTTCCAGCGCGTTATCGAGCGCTGCGTAGATGAGCCCACGAATGTGGAGGCCTATACGGTGAATCGCGAGATTCTCACTCATGCGCTCGACGAGCTTGGCTACGAATACATCGAGCCCGATGGTGCGTTCTATTTGTGGATCAAGGCGCTCGAACCTGATGCGCAGGCGTTCTCGAACAAGGCAAAGGAACACGAATTGCTGCTCGTTCCTTCGGACAGCTTCGGCGTAGACGGCTGGGTACGAGCAGGCTATTGCATCGACAAGAGCACGATCGAGCATTCGATCCCGGCATTCGCTGCATTGAAAGCTGATTACGAATAATGGCATTTGAAGGCGCAATCCTTGATTTTGACGGAACGCTTGTCGATTCGATCGATGCGTGGCACGATCTCGAGGGCGTGCTTGCCCGTGAAGCGCAGGCAACCGTCACGCTTGAAGATCGCAAGCAGCTTATTCCGATGTCGCTCGATGAGATCGCACAGTGGTTCCATGGGCGTTTCGGCCTAGGGAAGGATGCCCGTGCGGTACGAAAGCTCATGGACGAGTACATGGTCGATGCTCTTTCGCATTCGAACACTCTTCCGGGGGTCGAAGCCTTTCTTGAGAGCTGCAAACGCGCAGAGGTGAAGCTGACCGTAGCATCGTCAAGCCCTCAGCTGTATCTGCAAACAGCCCTTAAAGCACTAGGCCTGCTGCCATATTTCGAAGCGGTGCTTTCGGTCGAGGACTTGGGTACTACAAAACGCCAGCCAGGCATTTTCGAAGAAGCACGCCGGATCATGGCAACACCAAAAGAAGCTACTTGGGGCTTTGACGATTCGTTTTACGCGCTTCAGGTACTTCATAACGCAGGGTATCCCACCGTCGGGATCTTCGATCCGCACGAAGGTTACACCTTTGAAGAGTGGCAACAAGAAGCCGATATCGTCGTGCGAGGATTCAACGAGCTATCGCTCGCAACGTTGGAAGCATATCCAGTCAAGAACGAGCAGAAGAACTAGGCTCTAGGGAGTCCGAGCTTCTCCAGTATTGTGGTCGCTTTCGAACGGATCTCGTCGAGGCTTTGTGGCGTAGCGAGCATGCTGGGGATGATCGTGCGCGCAGCCATATGCCCGATAGCTTCTGGATCGTGATCCTTCACTTCGTAATCGCATGAAACCAGAATGAGATTGCCGCGCAACTTCGCGTGATAATGGTGCTGGATGCCTTCGGTGATCGAGAGGATGGTTACGACCTGCTCGTCCACGAGGCAATCATTGAACACTCCCTCTTCGATGCCGCGCGAGATCGTGCGCTCGAAGGCCTGGTAGAATTCGCGATATCTGGTAAGAAATCCCTCGAAACGATCGCGATGGTCATGGACAAGCCCTTCGAACTCGATGAAGTCGAAGGGAAGATTGCACTTGCGCACCACGTCGTAGGAGATGAGCATATAGAGCTGAACGACACGATCGTCGATGTCGTTCATGATGTGGTCAAGTGCGGAGAGCGATCGGTTGGGGTCGCATACCTGTTCAAGGATGGCCTCTTTTGAGGGGAACCAGTAATAGATCGATGATTGATCCATGCCCACTTCGTGGGCGATCTCCGAAACGGATGTCTTGTGATAGCCTTTTTCGCGAAAGAGCCGGTTTGCTACCGTAATGATCTGCTCACGCTGGTTTTGCTTCGCGCTCGATCGCGCATTCGATCTCTTCTTGGTCTTCGCGCTCGTATTCGTATGCGATTGAGCTTCTGATTTCGCTGAAGATTTCGAGTTTGAGGTAGCGGCAGGATGCATGATGCGTGCATGAGAAGCATCGATCTCGGGAGCTGTTTTTTGTGCGTTTCGAGTCTTCGCCATGAAAGCAACCTCCCAACGATGCGAGCATGAATGTGTCTTTTTGTGATTATACCCCTACGAACGCGCTAGACGAAATTTGGCGTTATCATAGAATCAATAAGATACGGGTGTGCGGCAGTGTCGCCATTCGATCAGTAGACCTATACGGAAAGAAGGCTTCAGGATGGACAAAAAAGTCTACGAATTGCTCAACGACCAGATCAACAAGGAACTCTATTCAGCCTACCTCTACATGGATTTCGCGAACTACTATGAAGAAGAGGGGCTTACCGGCTTTGCTAATTGGTACATGATCCAGGCTCAGGAAGAGCGCGATCATGCGCTGAAGTTCCGTAGCTACTTGCATGAGAACGGCGAAAAGGTGGTGCTCGAAGCTATTGCTCAGCCCGATAAGAAGTTCACCGACCACATCGCTCCGCTTGAGGCGGGCCTTGAGCACGAGAAGTACGTGACGTCGCTCATCAATGATATCTACAGCGCAGCGTTTGCAGTGCACGATTATCGTACGATGAAATTCCTCGATTGGTTCATCGAAGAGCAGGGCGAAGAGGAAGACACGGCTGAAACCATGCTCACGCGCATGAAGCTCTTCGGCAACGATGCCAAAGCGCTCTACGATCTCGATCAGGAATGCGCCGCACGCGTCTACACCGCACCCGCTGCGTAAACCCAATCGCACAAGATAAGGCTAATCTAAGGGCACCCTAGCGTGTAATCGCTGGGGTGCTTTAGTCTTTATCGATAGCTGTCGGCTCCCAAAAGCCCGTTCATGATGCTCGAAACGATCGAGATAACGATGCTCGCAACGAATCCCGACCCGAAGGTCGCGATGATGAAATCGATGCCGAACAGCCCGTTCGCCAGCCATGAAGCAAGATAGAGCAGCGCGGTATTGATGATGATATAGAAGATACCGAGCGTAATGACCGTTATAGGAAGCCCGAACAGCTGCAATATGGGTTTGATGGTCATGTTCAGCAGCGCGATGATGAGCGCGATGATGAGCACGCTTGCCCACGTGGACACCGTTCCGCCTACTTCGATACCGGGAACGAGCCACACCGCGACCGCGACGGCAATGAAGATGCCGATCACACGAAGCACGAAATTCATGGCCTTCACCTACTTTCTTCTGTCATTCTTATGAGAACGCTTTCCTAGCTTATGCGAGAAGGCGAAACTATAATCATGAAGTGCCCAAATGAAACAAAATTGTAAGAGGACGTTCAGGTGATCGAGACTATTGAACATACGATCGGCAAGCATGCGCTTTTCGATGCCGCTTCGCCAGCGCTTCTGATGGTATCGGGCGGCTCGGATTCAACGGCGCTTGCCTACATCATGGCCGACCTCCATGCGCGCGGGCTGGTCGGACCACTTGCGTGCTTGCACGTGAATCACAAACTGCGCGGGCGCGATGCCGAAGACGACCAGGTCTTCGTTGCTGCGCTTGCTGAAGCGCTCGATATCCCGTTCTTCTGCTGCGAGGTCGACGTTGCTCTGCTCGCCCGAGAAACAGGAGGTAACGTTGAAGCTATCGGGCGGCAAGAGCGCTACATTGCTGCGCGCGAAGCCCTCGAGAGCCTCTGCATGCACGCGGCAGTGCCCATCGCTGAAGGACGCATCATCACAGCGCACACGCAAGATGACCGCGTAGAGAACTTCTATATGCGCTCGATAAAAGGCACGGGGCCGGGCGGCTTTCGCTCCATGCTCTATCGCAATGGGCCAGTGGTGCGTCCGCTGTTGGATGTCTCGCGTGCTGGCCTGCGCTGCTATCTTGAGGAACGCGCGGCTCGTGGTGAAGTGGTCGTACGCGATGAACAGGGCGCTCTTTGGCGTGAGGATGCGACGAACGCGCATACCGACCGGTTTCGCTCCTACGTGCGTCACGAGATCGTTCCTGCAGCGAAGGCGCAGAACCCGCAACTGCTCGATACGCTCTGCCGCACGATGAACCTCATTGCTGACGAAGACGACTTCATGGAATCGCTCGCCGAAGACGCCCTTGTGAACAATGCTGAACAGGCAGAAGGCTACACGCTGTTGCTTCCAAGCTTCGGCATGCTCGCGCTTCCGCTCAAGCGACGCGCAATTCGTTCAGTGCTCGAGTCGCTCATCGGTTCCGAAGGGCGCATCGAGAGCACGTCCATCGAAGCCGTGCTCCAAGCCTTCGACGAAGACGGCAGCCCGCAAAGTGGCTATGTCGTGAACATCCAGGGCGATCTTGCCGTGAGCGCGAACAAACAAGGTGTGCTCATCGAACCTATGGCGCGCTTCCGCACGCGCCGCAAGCGCGCTTAACCGAGACTTTTCAATCAACGCTTCCTTAAGGAGAACCCATGGATCAACAGCCGGTCATTCCCATCAACATCATCTTGGCGTCGAATTCGCCGCGTCGAAAGCAGCTGCTTCAAGATGCAGGCGTCCAGTTCCGTGTGTTCACCCCCACTGAACCGGTCGACGAAACGCTCGATGCCGATCTGCTCGCGCAGCCTGAAGAGGCCGTGAAGAAGCTTGCCGAGCGAAAAGCAGGTGCAGCCGTTCAAGAGGTGCTCGCGCAGAATCCGGTGGGGTTGGGCTTCGTGATCGGTGCCGACACGATGGTCGTGCTCGATGGCGAGATCTTCGGCAAGCCCTATTCGGCCGATCATGCACGTGAGATGCTGCGTAAGCTCTCCGGCAAGACGCATCAGGTCATCACGGGCGTTTCGGTGTGGATGATGCTCTTGAACGAGACCGAAGAAAACGGGGGAGACGGCAACGTTTCGATCGGTTTCCGTACCTTCACGGAAACGAGCGAGGTCACCTTCAAAGAGCTCACCGAAGAAGACATCAATGCGTATGTGGCTACCGGCGAAACCATCGACAAGGCGGGCGCCTACGGCATTCAGGGCAAGGGCGCGGTGCTCGTTGAAGGCTATGAGGGCGACTACAACAACATCGTCGGGCTGCCTGTTGATAAGCTGCTCGAGAATTTCCCCGATCTTTTGCGCAGGGAAGTGCCGGTCGAGATAACGCAAAAAGAGGCGTAAACGCGCGAAAAAACGGGCTGTATGAGGCGTTCACGGGCGCAGACGATGTAGATTTATTGCAAATTTTTCGCAAATGGAATGTGCACACCTGCAAGCGGACGAATCGCGCGGCGTTTTTGCTAAACTAGAACACTAAAAGCCGCAGATGCGGTTTGAAAGCTATGCCATGAAAGAGGAGCGGTGGAAGAATTACATCCCGATCTTGAGCGCGTTCTGTTCTCTGAGAGCGACATTCGTGCGCGGGTACATGAAATGGGAGCGGCCATCACGCGCGATTATGCAGGAAAAGACCTTGTGGTCATCTCGATCCTGCGCGGTGCGGCGATCTTCATGGCCGATTTGGTTCGCCAGATCGATCTTCCGCTCGAAATGGATTTCATGGCAGTTTCTTCGTACGGAAAAGAGGCTGAAAGCTCGGGTATCGTGCGTATCCAGAAAGATCTTTCGACCGACATCATGGGCCGCGATGTGCTCATCGCCGAAGATGTGATCGATACGGGTCTCACGCTGCGCTATCTGATCAAGAATCTTCAGTCGCGCAAGCCCGCATCGCTTTCCATTGCGGCGCTTCTCCGTAAGGACATTCCAGAACAGGCCGATCTTCCCTGTCACTACCTGGGGTTCGCTTGTCCGGATGAATTCGTGGTCGGCTATGGGCTCGACTACGCGGAAAAATATCGCAACCTTCCCTATGTGGGAGCGCTCAAGCGGAGCGCGATCGCAAAGAAGGCCTGATCGTAAACGACTGAACCACTGAATGACCAACCGACCAACGCATAAGGAACATTGATACGTTATGGCACAAGATCCAAACGCAAAGAACAACAAACCGTCGAACAAGCAGCCTAACAAGCAGCCACGCCAGATCAACATCATCACGATCGTGGTGTTCGCGCTCGTGGCCATCTTCTTCTTCTCGATGCTCACGCGCATGCCACAAGGCTCTTCGGACGGCATCACGCAAACCGACTCGCTGGTAACGTCTGAATTCACGCAGGCGGTCGACCAGGGGCGTGTTGAATCGGTCGTCTATGATGCGGGCGCTGAGACCATTTCGGGTGTCTACTATCCCGCACAAACGGCAGGCGTAACGGCGGCGAATGCGTTCAATACGGGCATCGAGGCGCTCAATTCCCAGTTGGGCACGATCGTGAATGGCGGCTCGCGCCTTGAGACCATCGAGCCGAGCATCCTGCAAGTCAAGACGCTCGGATCGAAGCACAACTTCACCTGTACCTGGGTCGGTCAGGACACGTTGGGCCAGCTCATGGCAGCGCATCCCGAGATCAAGTACAGCATTACCCTGCCTTCCCCGTGGGGTTCGATCCTGCTCTCGCTGCTTCCGATCCTGATCATCGCTGGTTTGCTGTTCTTCTTCTTCTCGCAGATGAACAAGGCGAACAACTCGCAGATGTCGTTCGGCAAGGCGAAGGCGAAGAAGTCGGTCGAGGAGCATCCCGACGTGCACTTCTCCGATGTCGCTGGTGTTGATGAAGCGGTCGAGGAGATGCAGGAGATCAAGGATTTCCTCGACAACCCTGCGAAGTATCAGGCTATGGGTGCGAAGATCCCGCGTGGTTGCTTGCTCGTAGGTCCTCCGGGCACGGGCAAGACCTTGCTCGCGCGCGCCGTTGCAGGCGAAGCGGGCGTGCCGTTCTTCAGCATCTCCGGCTCCGACTTCGTTGAGATGTTCGTAGGTGTGGGCGCTTCGCGTGTGCGCGATTTGTTCAAGCAGGCGAAAGAAGCTGCTCCAGCCATCATCTTCATCGACGAGATCGACGCGGTCGGTCGTCAGCGTGGCGCAGGTCTTGGCGGCGGTCACGATGAGCGCGAACAGACCTTGAACCAGTTGCTCGTTGAGATGGACGGTTTCGAGGCGAACGATTCGGTCGTGCTCATTGCGGCAACGAACCGCGCCGACGTGCTCGACCCCGCATTGCTGCGCCCCGGTCGTTTCGACCGTCAGATCGTGGTCGATGTTCCCGATGTGAAGGGCCGTGAGAAGATCCTCAAGGTCCACGCGGAGAACAAGCCGCTTGCAAAGGACGTCAACCTGCCGCGTTTGGCCAAGATCACCCCGGGCTTCACCGGTGCCGATCTTGCGAACTTGCTCAATGAAGCGGCTATCCTTTCGGCGCGTCGCAACAAGCACATCATCTCCGAGCAAGAGGTCACCGAAAGCATGGAGCGCGTGATCGCTGGTCCCGAGCGCAAAGGCAGGGTGCTCGACGAAAATACGCGCAAGACCATCTCCTACCACGAATCTGGCCATGCGCTCGTGGGACACCTGCTTCCCCACGCCGATCCAGTTCACAAGATCTCGATCATCTCGCGTGGTCGCGCGCTGGGTTACACCCTTTCCATTCCAGATGAGGACAAGGTACTCAATTCGCGTAACGAAATGCGCGATGAGCTGGCCGTGTTCTTGGGTGGTCGTGTGGCGGAAGAGATCTTCTGCGAAGACATCACCACCGGCGCTTCGAACGACCTTGAACGCGCAACGAAGATGGCACGTTCGATGGTCACGAACTACGGCATGAGCTCCGATCTGGGCGTTCAGGTATTCGGCCAGCCCAACCACGAAGTGTTCTTGGGCCGCGACTACGGCAATACGCAAGACTACTCGGAGGAAACAGCGCGTCGTATCGACGAAGAGGTGGCGCGCATCATGCGTGAAGCTCACGATCGTGCTTACGAGATCCTGTCCTCGCACAAGGAGCAGATGGACCTTATGTCTGCGGTCTTGCTCGAGCGCGAGACGGTCGATGGAGAAGCCTGTACGGCACTTCTCGATAACAAGTGGGCAGATTACCTGAAGCTCGAGGCGAGCGGCGCAGTGGAGAAAGCTGCCAACACGCTCGCATCGAAAGAGCCGGAGCAAGAAGCTCCAGCTCCTGCTGCGCCGCAACCCACCCCTGCACAGCCAGCTGCTCCCAGCGCTCCTGCGTCTCCTGCATCCAATGAGATGCAGACAAGCGCACAGAATGGGGCAGCTGCCCCGCAAGCTCCGGCAGCACCGCAAGAGCCTGCTGCACCAACCGCTCCTTCTGCACCGGCCACGCCCGTTGCACCTTCGGAGCCGAGCGCTTCGGATGCCAACAAGGGCTTCCTTGATAGTCTTGAGCAGAAGATCAAAGATATGCAAGATGGTCAGGATGCAGAAGACAAGCACGACGATAGCGCAGGCAAGCCGCGCGAATAGCCAAAGGATGTTCATTCATGATCTGGAAATGCAGCCAGTACAGTTTTGATGCCAAGATGCCCATTATCATGGGCATCTTGAATCTTACGCCCGATTCTTTCTCCGATGGTGGCTCGTATCCAACGCCTGAAGACGCGATCGCACGCGGACTTCAGATGGTCGAGGAAGGCGCGCTCATTATCGATGTCGGGGGAGAATCAACGCGTCCCGGCGCCACGCCCGTAACAGAAGAAGAGGAGTGCGCCCGCGTGCTCGATGTGGTGAAAGCGCTGGCTAGTAAAGGTATTTGCGTGAGCATCGATACGCGTCATGCTCCTGTTGCGCGTGCGGCGCTCGAAGCAGGTGCTTCGATCATCAACGACGTGAGCGGCTTCCGCGATCCTGCCATGGTCGACCTGGCCGCTTCGTGCGATGCGGGGCTTGTGGTCATGCATATGGGCGGCGATGATCCTCGAACGATGCAAAATGAACCCGTCTATGAAGACGTGGTTGCTGAAGTGCGCGATTACTTAAAAGCGCAGGCAGATAATTTGATCGCGCATGGTGTTGCACGCGAGCGCATCTGCCTCGATCCTGGTCCTGGTTTCGGCAAGACGGCGAAGCAAACGATCGAGCTCATGAGGAACTTCCACGAGTTCAACCGCCTGGGCTTTCCGACCATGGTCGCGGTTTCGCGCAAGAGCTACATTGGCGAAGCGTACCACATCGAAGACCCAAAAGAGCGTGATAGTGCTTCAGCAGCTGAAGCACTCATGGCCTGCGAGCTGGGCGCATCGGTCATCCGTACGCACAACGTGGCGCTCACTGCTCAAGCGCTCGAAGAGAACCTGCGCCCCTATGTGCTCATCGGTATGGGCTGCAACGTGGCGCTCGTGGCAGACGAAGGCGAGGAGCGCGAAGGTAAGATCGCGATGATCAACAAGGCCATCGGCGACATGTGCATGCTGCCCGACACGCAGATCATCGATATTTCAAGCTACTACGAAAGCGAACCGGCCTATTTCGAGGATCAGGATCTTTTCGTGAACACGGTCGTGCTCATGCGCACCGGCTTGCCTCCGCAAGAACTGCTCACCTACCTCCAAGCGATCGAGAACAGCTTAGGTCGTGTGCGCACGCAGAAGAACGGCCCGCGCACGTGCGATCTCGATATCCTCGACTATCAAGGCTACGTTTCCGATCTTGAGGTGCTCACCTTGCCGCATCCGCTCTTGCTCGAGCGCGATTTCGTGGTGAAGCCGCTCTTGGAACTTCTGCCTCATCATGAGCTTGCCAATGGCGTGCCGGTCACGTCCGATAATGTGAAGTACGGCAAAGCTTGGAAGTGCGAGCAATGAACGACGCATCACGTTCGCAGGATGCTGCGTACCCGCAAGATACAGGCTGTCCACAAGATGCGAACCCCCTGAAGGACGCAGCATTCCTGCAGGCCATAGCGCATCTGCAAGAAGCAGCTCGCCCGCAGGAAGGGGAGGAGCAGCAAGCTTCCGCCGAAGTGAAGACGTACGGTGGCGGGTTTTGGCGCGTCACGTTCTTCGATGAAGTTGATTCGACCAACAACTGCGTCAAAGAAGCTATTTCCAAAGGAGCTCCTGAAGGAATCTGCTTTGTGGCCAACAGACAAACAGCAGCGTATGGAAGACAAGGAAGATCGTGGAAGAGCCCTGAAGGCGGCTTGTATTTCTCGTTCATCCTCGATCCTTTGAGCGAGCATCTTCAGCCAAAGGTGGACCAGAACGCTCTTCCAACGCTGAGCCTTCTTCTTTCGCTGGCGGTGCAGGAAACGCTCGCTTCCTTCGCGCAGACCGACAAGATCAAGATCAAATGGCCCAACGATATCCTGGTCGTATCCGATGAGGGAAGTGCCAAGTTGGTAGGCATCTCGCTCGAGATGATAGGCGGTAAGCTCTGTTGCGGCATCGGCATCAATATCACCTCGCCTAGTGGCTCTGCTGAAGATGCTAAAGCAGCAGGTTCGACCGAAGAGTTAGGCGTTCCCGCAGCATATCTTGAAAGCTTCGATGCTCTATCGGGCGTTACGTTCGATCAGATAAGCGGTCAGCTTCTTCCCGCATTGCTCGGGTGCATCCAAGGGTTTTACGAATTATGGCGCGAAGAGGGGATAGAGCCGTTCATGGATGGCTACAATGGCCTTCTCTATAACAAAGGCGAGCAGGTCGAGCTCGAAACGATCGATGGGGAGCTGCTCTACGCTGGCGAAGTCATCGGCGCATCATCTTCCGGCGAGCTCCTCCTCCGCACTGAACAAGGCCGCGTCATCGCCGCCAACTCCGGCGAAGTCCACACCCGCCATTCCCTTACATGAACAGGGCTTTGATGCCGATCGCGATCAGGACGATGCCGCCGATGATCGTGGCCTTGTTCCCCAACTTCATGCCGAAATGCCGCCCGATGATCAGCGCAACGATGCAGCATAGTGCGGTGGTCAAGCCAATCAGGGTCGCTGCCGATGCGATGTTGAGCGAAAGCGCTGCGAAACTGACACCCACAGCAAGCGCATCGATGCTCGTGGCAATAGCTTGGAAGAACAAGACGGGAATCGTGAGTTTCGCCTGCTTATCGAAGACTTCTTCGGGCTCTTCATGGAATGCATCCCAGAGCATCTTGCCGCCGATGAACCCGAGGATAACGAACGTGATGATGCCCGCATAGGTTTCGATGAAGGGCCCCACCAACGAACCAGCATAGAACCCGATCATGGGCATGAGCCCCTGAAAGACACCGAAGAAGACGGGCATCAAGAGACGGTGGGCTTTATCGGTTCCGCGATAGACGAAGGCGTTGGACACCGTTACCGCAAAAGCGTCCATGGAAAGGGCAAGTCCCAAAATGAGAAGTTCGATCGTGCTCATGGTCTTGTTTTACCACAATTCAGCATGCACGATCTCTTTATGACCGCTCAAATCAATAGGTCGTCCGAAAGTATCGATTTTGGGTGCCATATGTATAGATTTATAGATATAATTTATGAGTAACTGATAGATTCCAGTGTATCGGTTATGGATCAGCCCGCGAGCTTGTTCCTCGCTGCCACCATGGATCGAGTTTGGTACGAACCGCCGCTGGCAAGAGTCGAACAAGGTATGCAGTAAACTCAAAAGCAAGAGAGAAGGATAGTATGTCTGCAGAAGTCATGGTGAGGCAACAATCGAGAAGCCGTTCGATCGTCTATTGTGCGGCAGCTATTGCCTGCATGGCAGTTACTGCATGGGTCACCGTACCGATCGGTCCTGTGCCGCTTTCCCTTTCTCCGCTTGCTATCTTCTTCACGCTGTTTGCGCTCAAACCGAGGGATGCCTTCATCGCGATCTGCGACTACGTTGCGCTCGGCGCTATCGGCCTTCCGGTCTTCACGGGGTTCCGTGGCGGGATAGGTGCTCTCTTCGGCCCAACGGGTGGCTTCATCATGGGTTTTGTGGTGGGCGCGTGCATCGTTTTGCCCCTCAGCCATCTGCTGTCTAAGCGCGCTGCTTTTGCTTCCGACCAGCGTGCAACGTTTCTCGGCGGCCAGGTGAAAAGAGGATTCTTGCTCCGCAGTCTCATAGTGGGCGTTTGTTTTGCGGCTATTTATTATGTATTTGGTTGGCTGTGGCTCATGTGGGTCGGCCAGCTTACGGCAGAAGCTGCATTCGTGGCGGCTGTCGCTCCTTTTGTCGTCCCTGATCTTTTGAAGATGCTGCTTGCGGTATTCCTCGCACAAGCAGTTGGAGCAGCGCAGAGCAGGCTCTAGGTTCGGATCTGCGCGAGGAGCAAATGAATGGGAAGGCATCCGTAACATTTGGGGTTGTTGCGGATGTAGATGATGCAGTGTGCGCTCGTGCTCGACGGGCGAAGGAAAAGGACAGAAATGAATCTTTCTCAGCTTTATTACTTCAGAAAGCTCGCTGAGCTTGAACATTACGGAAAGGCTTCCGAAGAGCTTTTCATCACGCAGCCTTCTCTTTCAAATTCGATCGGCAATTTGGAGAAAGAACTTGGCGTACCGCTATTCGAGCGTGTTGGTCGCAATGTGCGCCTTACTTCCTATGGTGCGGAATTCAACGAGCACGTGTGCGTTGCGCTCAGCGAGATCGACAAAGCGATCGATCTTATGAAGCTCTATTCTAGTGGGCTTTCGGGACAGATCCGCATCGGTGCGGTCATCTCGATCCAGCGAAACTTCCTTCCTCTTCTGCTGAGCTCCTTCCGCAAGGAATTCGGCGATAACATCGATTTCGACATCCATCAGGAAACCACCTACGATTGCCTGAAGGGCTTGCTCGATGGCAAGCTTGATGTTGCGTTCTGTGGCATGGTGCTCGATGAGCGCGATATCGTTTACGAGCCGATCATCACGCAGAATTTGATCGTAGGTGTTTCGGAGACCCATGAGCTTGCTTCTCGCGAAAGCGTTTCCCTTGAAGAGTTCAAAGACTATAACTTGGTTTCGTATCGCAAGGAATCATTCGCTTCGACGTTGCTCGAGGGGCTATTCCGCCGCGTTGGCCTTTCGCCCAAGCAGTCGTTCAATGACGAGATCAGTGCTGCAGCCTTTGTGGTTTCCGAATCCGATACGGTAGCCATCATGCTCGAGACGCTCGACGATATCAAAACGCGTGGATTCGTAGGCATCCCTATCTCCGATATCCAAACTCCGTTTCACACGATCTACATGGCGTATAAAGAGAAGGCATTCCGCAGTTGCGTGACCGACCAGCTCATCGAGTTCGCACGCAATTTTGCGAAGTTCCCCTCCGGCAAGATCGGTGACCTGCGCGATTATTATCGCCGTGAGCAGATCGAATGCGGCACGTTCGAATAGCAATTCCTATTCACTAATAAACCATGTTCCAAACCTATAGGTCTTAGTCTATGGGTTGAATGATTTACTGGTCAAAATCTACAATTTGGGTAGCAAAATTGCCCCACAGATATTGCTGCATCTATGGATATTGCCCAAATCAATATGCTTACATCTATATTATTCTTGGATTCTATCAATTCGACAGATGCGCCTATTGGACGCGTTCATTAATGAAGTTGATAATTGATACAGACTTGATAACTAAGTCGGAGGGATTAATTCAGGGGTCTTATTCTTCTCATGCAACTACCGCGATCGTGGTCAAACGAACGGCCAATTCAGTAATAGGCGGTAGTGCATGGGTAGGGCAAGGAGCCTGGAATAAAAGAAAAGGAAGGTAAACATGGCAAATTGGTTCGCAACAGCTCCAGAGGAGCAACTTAAGGGCAAGACCGCGATCATCATGGGTGGTGGCTCTGGTATCGGTAAAGCAACCGCGGAACAGTTCGCAGCTGCTGGCGCAAACATCATGGTTTGCGGCGTTCCTGAGCAGATCTGCCTCGATACTGCTGAAGAGCTTCGCGCAGCAGGCGGTAAGGCCGTTGGCATGGTATGCGATGGTACCGATGCCAATCAAGTACAGGCAATGATCGATAAGACCGTTGCAGAATTCGGCGATATCGACATTCTCATTTCCACCGCAGGCATCTCCTTGCCTCGTATGAACGCAATGGACGCAACTGAAGCTGATTGGGACAAGATCTTTGCTGTTAATGCTAAGGCGAACTTCTTCCTCGCAACCGCTGTTGCTCGTTTCATGAAGGAAAAAGGTCACGGCGGCAAGATGGTACTCATCTCTTCCCAGCGTGGCATCTCTGCTATGGAGAACATTGCTCTCTACAGCATCACCAAGGCAGCTGTTATGGGTATGGTTCGCTCACTTGCAGTTGACTTCGCACCGTATGGCATCACCGTCAACGGCATTGCTCCGGGCTACGTTATGACCCCGATGGTCGAAAAGGTCTTCGCAGACAATCCTGCTCAGAAAGACTATGTATATGGTCGCACCCCAAGCAAGGTCAAGATGGGCTCGCTCGAGGAAATGGCAAACGCTATCTACTTCCTCTGCTCGCCGGTAACCGAGTACACCACCGGTCAGACGCTCATTCTCGATGGTGGCTGGTCCATCCAGTAAATGTTTTGTTCGTGCAGCTGCCCTTCGGTGGCTGCACCTTTTTCTTCCGTTTCATTTCATACCTATCGAAAGGGGTTGTACATGGAAGGTACAATGAATGCAGTTCACTGCGTAGGTCGCGAAGAGCCATGGCAGTATGTTGAGGATGCTCCGATTCCTCAGATCAAAGACGACGAAGTACTTCTTGAGATCAAGGCTTGCGGCATTTGCGGCACCGATCACTCTCTGCATCGCGGTCAGGAAGCTCTCTTCAATTCTTATGATATCCATTTCCCGGCAGTTTTCGGTCACGAATTCTCCGGCGTCATCGCTGAAGTAGGCAAGAACGCTCCGAGCAACCTCAAGGTTGGCATGCGTGTAACCGCAAATCCGGTTCTGTTCGATAACACCTGCTCCTACTGCGATAAGGGCATGGTCAACATCTGCGACAATCGTCCGTTCTACGGTACCGACCTGCCAGGTGCATTCGCAAAATATATGCCCATGCGTGCAACTAATGTTATCCCGCTGCCTGACGATGTTTCGTTCGTTCAGGGCGCACTGCTCGAGCCCCTGGGTGTTGCTCTCAACGCTGTTGAGCGCGTGCATCCCGAGCCGGGCGACACCGCGCTTGTCATGGGCCCTGGCCCCATCGGCCTTCTCATGATCGCAGTCCTCAAGCAGGCTTATGGTATCCAGAAGGTTATCTGCTCCGGTCTCGCTATGGACACCAAGCGTCTTCAGGTTGCAGAGCAGCTCGGCGCTATCACCATCAACGGCTCTGAAGAAGACGTTATCGCTCGCGTGAAAGAACTCACCAACGGCAAGGGCCCCGAGATCATTCTCGACGCAGCTGGTCACTACACCGTTGTTGAGCAGGCAGTTGAGATGGTTGCTAAGAACGGCAAGATCGGCATCACCGGTCTGCCCGCTCAGGCTTCCAGCATTCACATGAACCCGATCGCTATGCGTCAGATCAGCATCATCGGTTGTCGTGCTTACGAGCGCAAGCATTGGCGTCAGGGCCTGGCACTTCTTGCTAACGGCCTCGACATCGCGCCTATCGCAAGCCACGTTCTTCCTTTGAAGGACTTCGAAAAGGGCATGGAGCTCATCGATGCTGGCGAAGGTCTCCGTGTTATCCTCGAGCCGTAATTCAGCTGGCTTGAAATAGCACTACTCTCCCGTATAAGGGGAATTGGAAAGCCCCGGTTTTCTGCCGGGGCTTTCTTTCAATAGGTTATTTATTCTTTAGATTGGAGAAATACATGGCAGGTTTGGAAGGCGTAATCGTCGTTGATCTCACCCAGTATGCAGCTGCTCCTGCAGCAAGCCGTCTGCTCGGTGAATTGGGCGCAACGGTCATCAAGGTCGAGCCATTCACGGGCGACGAACAGCGTACTCAGGGTGCAGCTTGGGGTATGCATTACAAGAGCGAATTCGACGATGTCGCATATGACTGCGGTTCGTTCAACAAAGAATGGACAGCGATCGACTGCAAGAGCCCAGAAGGCAAGGAAGCAATGATGCGCCTTCTGGAAAAAGCAGACATCTTCGTTACTTCGCTGCGTGACGGTGCACTTCAGCGCCTCGGTTTCGACTATGAGACCTTGCATGCGAAATTCCCGAAGCTCGTTTGGGCACAGAACCGTGGCTATGGCCAGTTCGGTCCTATGAAGGATGCTAAGGGCTTCGACGCAACTTCATTTGCCGCACGTTCTGGCTTCGTTGCTTCGATTCCGCAGAACAACGAGCACTATGAGCCCGGCAACTCGCCGATCGCATTTGGCGACTGGAACACCGGCTGCGCTCTTTGTGCTGGCATCTTGGGTGCTTATGCAGGCGCGCTGCGCACGGGCGAAGGCGACAAGGTCACCACGAGCCTCTATCACGTTGGCACCTGGGGCATGACCTGCTCGCTCATCACGGCACAGCAGGGCGATCCGCATCCGAAGGACCGCATGAAGGCGAAGTGCCCGACCAACAACTCCTATCCTTCTCGCGATGGTGTTTGGTTCCTCATGTGCTTCGGCAACTACAACAAGTACTGCCAGCTCGTGTTCGAAACGCTCGAGATGGATCCGAAGTACTTCACTGATCCCGAGCTCAACACGCTCGAGGCTCTCGCGAACAATGGCCGCTATGAAGAGGTTGTTGCAGCGATCCAGGACGCTACCAAGAAGTTCGACTTCGTTGAGCTTGAGAAGCGCTTCCGTGAGAACGATATTCCGTTCGAGAAGATCCAGACGGTCGCTGACGTTCTGAACGACGAAGAGGCATTCGCTAATGACCAGCTCCGTCGCATCAAGTATGTCAAGCAGGGCCCGACCTCAGAATTCACCGAAGGCGAAGAGTACATCGTTACCACGCCTCCGTTCCGTCTGGATTCTATTGGCGATCCGGTGCTCTATCGCAGCCGCCCGATCGGTTATGACACGCGTAAGATCTTGAAGAACATCGCTGGTTATACCGATGCAGAGATCGATAAGCTCGCAGCTGACGGCGCAGTCATGGAATACGATGGCGATCCGCTGCCTCCTGAGGTGCTGGAGCCTAGCTTCGGTCCGAACTCGAAGAAGACTAAATAAAGGTGGTTTAACTAATGGCAAAGAATACTCCATTTTCTGATATTACCGTTCTCGACTTCTCTCGTTACCTTCCTGGTGGCTATGCAACGCAGGTCCTCGCAGACCTCGGCGCAACGGTCATCAAGGTCGAAGACACGGGCCTGGGCGACTTCATGCGCCACGACTATCCGACCAAGGGCGGCGGAATCTCTTACTACATCACCGCGCTCGGCCGCAACAAGAAGTCCGTTTCTTTGAATCTGAAGAACGAAGAGGTTGTTGACTGGTTCTTGAAGATGGCACAGGAAGCAGACATCATCGTCGAAAGCTTCCGTCCTGGTGTTACCGCTAAACTCGGCATCGACTACGAATCAATCAAGAAGCTCAACCCGGGCATCATCTACTGTTCGATCTCGGGCTATGGCGCTAATGATCCTCGTTCGAAGAAGGCTCAGCATGACCTGAACATGCAGGCAACGAGCGGTTATCTGTCTGTCAACCATGGTTCTACTTCGCCGCTGCATCTCTGTGACCTGTCTTCAGGCATGGTTGCGGGCCAGGCGCTGCTCGCTGCGCTCTATGCGCGCACGGTTACGGGCGAAGGCGCTTACATCGACATCTCGATGTTCGATTGCTTCGTTTGGTGGAACTCGCTGCTCGATAGCCGTTGGTGCTTCAACGATGGCGAATGCAAGCGTGACGACCTCGAGTATCCGTCAACCGCTTACAACGTCTATGAGACCAAGGATGGCGGCAAGCTTGCTCTTGGCATGGTCGAGCCTAAGTTCTGGGAGCCGTTCTGCGATGCGATCGGTCACCCCGAGATCAAGCCGACTGGTTTGATGCGTCGTTGGGAAGCTCCTGAGGCATTCGAGATCGTCGAAGAGACCATCAAGGGCCGTACCACCCAGGAATGGCTCGATTGGCTCGAGGATAAGGACTTCTGCATCGCTAAGGTCAATTCCAAGACTGAAGCGGTCGAGCAGATCACGCGCGAGAACCCTGAGGCTCTCGCATGGGTTGAATTCCCCAATGTTGGTCGCGTGCTGCAGACTGGTCTGCCTCACCACATCTCAACCATTCCGGTCGAGATCTCTGAATTCACTGAGGTTTCGCCGCTTGGTGCAGATACCGAAGTCTACCTGAAAGAGGTCGGCGCAGATGATGCGACGATCGCACGCCTTAAGGAAGAGGGCGGCATTCGATTGGGTGACGATATTGAGCCTGAAGAGGATCGAGCTCCAGTTAAGCCTGCATAAGGCCACGATCCAACCTTTGGGAAATCTTTCCTTCCTAAAAGAACGCCGGCGTAATGCCGGCGTTCTTTTATTGTGAGCAGGGCATCATTGATAAGCAAAGTTGGGTCTGATCCTCTGTAATAAGGGTTAGGTCTTTTCTCTTCATCCTTTTGCAATGACCGAAGCGTACTTTCCGTTGTCGCCGAAACTCTCTGAACGAAAAATGGTGCACGTTTGTGCCCGTTTCGTACCCTTCGCTGTCTGAATAGAACTCAACAAAACCCCATGTCATGTAGGGTAAATCCTGCTTATTTACTCCAAACTGCCACGTAATGCAAGAGCATTTTCATCATTTGAAGTTACAAGTTACTGACAAAGGTAACGACATTTTCGCAGTGTTGTCCACCTCGTTGTTTGACCTCGATCGTTGCCATATTCTGGCTATGGGTTTTCTTGAAAAACCATCAACTATCTGGGCAAATGTTTTGATCTGTGTCAAAGGCGGACATTCAGCGCATTGGTCAGATACTTGATATCGATTGGCAAAGGAAAGAAGGAGGGGAAAATGTTATTCGATGTCTATGGAGCGAATGCGGGCTTTCAGTGGCTCGGTTTGTTCATGGTGCTTGGCGCACTCATCTTGCTCAATGAGTTCGCGAGACGCACCAAGGCAGGCGGCATCTTCATGTTCATTGGAGTATGTGCGGCGATGACCGTCTATTGCGTGGTGGTCGAGATCGGAGCCGCCATGGGGGCTGAATGGGCGCTCAATAACCCAACATATCAAACGATGGGTGGTTGGTTCCATTACGCTAAGGTCTATGCGGCAACCGCAGGCTGTATCGGCTTCATGATGCTGAAGTACAGCTGGGGCAAGATCGGCCGCTCACATTGGTTCAAGGCGTTCCCGTTCGTTATCGTTGCGATCAATATCCTCATTGCGGTCGCAAGTGATTTCGAGAGTGCGATCGTGGCATGGGATTCCAGCTTCGTAACTGATGAGGGCGTGCTTCTGAACGGTGGCATCCATAACGTGCTGAATGGCTGCGCCGGTTTGCTGAACATCCTGTGCATGACCGGCTGGTTCGGCATCTACATCTCAAAGAAGCGCCAGGATATGCTGTGGCCCGATATGACGTGGGTCTTCATCATCGCTTATGACCTCTGGAACTTCTGCTACACCTACAACTGCCTGCCGACTCACTCTTGGTATTGCGGCATCGCGCTTCTGCTCGCGCCTACCATTGCAGGCCTCTGGTGGAACAAAGGCGGATGGATCCAGAACCGCGCGTTCACACTTTCGATGTGGTGCATGTTCTGCCAGGTTTGCCCGATGTTCGCGAACGACTCGATCTTCGCAGTTCAGTCGGTGAACAATCCGGCGGTGAACACCGTGGTGGCTTCGATCGCGCTCATCGCTAATATCGCAGCGCTTTCTTACATCATCTACCGCTCGAAGAAGCTCAAGGTCAATCCTTACAAGCAGGAAGTGTTCGTGGGCACCAAGGACTTCCGCGAGGCAATGGCTCGCCGTGCTTCCACCGATTACCTGCTGGCTACTGAGCCGAAGAGCGCAACTGCTGCAGAGATCGCTGAGATGGTCGCGTATAACGAGCTCCCTGTTGAGGGTAAGCCAGGCTTCGTCTATGTGGCTGTCGATAAGAATGGTCAAGAGGCAACCGAGACGATCAAGCGGGAATAGCTACGCGCCTAAAACGCAACGCATAACTATTTGCGATTCGTATCCGAAAAAAGCCTCATCCGATCCGTTCGGGCGGGGCTTTTTAGATGACAAACTACCCGGTCGTTCGACACCTTTTCCCATCTATCCCATGCAAGCAGCACGCCCAAGGGGCACTTGTAATTACCCGCTTTCGCTGTTCGCTTGCCTATTCAGGCAAGCTCATGCGCTTCGCTCCTTCGAACAGCCTATTACGAATTAAGAGTGCGGACTTAGAGTCGTCCAACCACCCCACAGGCTCCGCCCCTTGGGGCAACACCAAGCAAAAAAGGTGTCGAACGACCGGGTAGTTTGTCACCTAATCCCAGGGATTGGGTTCGAAGAGCGGACGCGCATCGGGAACATCGGCATAAGGGTGATAGCCATCGTCGTCTTCAGTGATATCACGAAACTGAGGCGTGGCAGGCTGTTCACTTCCCTGCTTGGCTGCCTCTGTTTCTGTTTGAGAAGGAAGCGGCGTTGAGTGAGGTTTCAAGGTATACATCATGCTTCCTCCTGTCTTTGCGCTCAAAAAATTTCACCATAAAGTATGGGTTTGTCGTATTTACTCTACAACAAAACCAGGTGGTAAATTACAACTTATCCAATGAAGGCAAAACGCGCTCGTTTTTTGCTACGCTAGGGCAAGAAGCAACGGAACACAGAAAGGGCGCATGGGAAACCTACACGACATATCTCGTCGAATCTCTTCGGTCGCCTCGACACGCAAGATCACCTCCACCATGGAGATGGTCGCGAAAACGAAGATCTATCGTTCCCAACGACGCGTCTCGCGTGCTGAACCCTATGCACGCGTCATGCGCGAGATGCTCACGAACATGGCTGAAGAATATGCCGATCCTGTTCCGCTTGCCACACCCCACGACGATATACGACATAGCGCCATCATCGTCATCACTTCCGATCGTGGACTGTGCGGGCATTTCAACAACGACGTATTGCGTCTCGCCGAAAAACGCGTACGGACCTGCGAGCAAGAAGGCAAGCAGGTGAGCTTGATCCTCTGCGGCAAGGTTGCAGTGAACTTCTTCAAGCATAAAGGCTATACGCCGATCCAATCATTCATCGATCAATCGGCTTCGCCTACCATTGAGCAAGCCGACGCGATTGCAGATTACCTGGTCGAATACTACCTTGCGAACGAACTTGACGAAGCTTTCGCGCTCTACAACCATCATCACGGGATTCTTTCGCAGACTCCCGTGGAATGGCGCTTGATGCCGATCGATATGGCCGCGTTCGATCCTCACCATGTGCGTTTCAGCGGCGGCATCAGCGAGAAGGATCCGCGACTGAAGAACTTGATGGGTCGCATCAACTACGAACCGAATCGCGCCTATGTGCTCGAGCGCCTTCTGCCTGAATACCTGGCAGGCTATCTCTATTACATGCTCATCAATTCAGCGGCAGGCGAACAGGTCGCGCGCCAGATCGCCATGCGCAGCGCGACCGACAACGCTGATGACATCCTCTCCGAGCTGCACTTGCTCTACAACCACATGCGCCAAGACGCCATCACCACCGAACTGAACGAGATCGTGGGCGGCGAAGATGCGCTCGAGGATACGTTCGTTCCCCGTGCAAGAAAGTTCTTCTAGCAGCCCATTCGCTTCAGCGTGGTCGATCCTTCGAAGCGCGTTCCTTCTTGGTTAAGCCTGCGCGGTTGCTTCGACGATGCAGAAATCGGTCTCACGATGTTCGCGCAGCACGCCCATCATCTCGCGCGTGAGAGAGTGATCGTTATCGGTAAGGAGCTCTTCACGGTCGAGCCACTCTGCGAACGAAAGCTCGTGTTCGTCGAGACGAATCTCAGGATCGCCCTCAAGTTCGCAGAAGAAGCCGAAGAGAAGCGAGCTTGAATCGGGCCAGGGCTGGCTTTTGTAATAGCGCAAGTTCTTCACGCGCAAGCCCACTTCTTCCATTACTTCACGATGGACCGTTTGCTCGACGGTCTCCCCCATCTCGCAATAGCCCGCAACAAGCGCATAGTTCGCATACGGGCGCCCTTTATAGCGCGTTGCGAGCACCTTGCCATCGGGGCGCGTGATCGCAACGATGACCGCTGGGAACACCTTCGGGAAGATCATAAGACCGCACGCAGGGCAGCGCATCATACGCTCTACGCGGTCATGCTCGGTCTTAGCACCACAGCGTCCACAGTACTGCGATGATTCGTACCAGTTCCAGTACTCATGCCCCACCATGAGCGCAAAGCGCTCCCGTTTCGGATGGTACTCGATAAGCTTCTGCAAAGGGAGGAAGGCCCATCCGTCCGTTTCAGAAGAGGCATCATACGGTTGACGCGCGAGCGCGACATCGATCGTTTCATCGGGAACTTCCGCCATGAAATAGACATCCTCGCCCACCGCGAACAGATAGATCGCACGCATGCTCTCAAGTTCGCTCTCATCGAAGAGATCAGCGAAGAGCGGTGCGCGCATCGTGCCTCCTTCAACGAAGGCCAGCACCTGCTTCCCGCGGTAGATGATGATCTTATCTTCGAGCGCTGGTGCCCTGAAGGAAATATCATTGTTATAGGCTGCAGGCGCGATGTCGTGTAGCATGTCTCTCTCCTTGAAGCTGCAAATCTTCCGCTCATTATATACCTGTAAGCAGCGGCGCCCATGAGGTCCTTGAATTACCCTCGTTCGTCACCTTTTTTCATTCATCATCAATTCGATCAGCACCGAGCGCGAGACACGAGGCTCCCCGCTTCCCTGCTCAAGAACCTGCATCCTGCAGGTTCTTTCGTGCGTCGCTGCTTTGCTCGGGTTTTATTAAGAATGAATTTAGTCGGCAAAGAGTCACCTCGTTGCCTCACTCTCTCCGCTGATCGAAGCAAAAAAGATGTCGAACGACCGGGTAGTTCGTCATCTTCGTCATAAAAAAGGAGCTGGCGTGAACCAGCTCCCGTAAGGACAGGGTATGTCCGATAATCCTGCTCTACTGAGCGAAGATCTCGATCGTGTCGCCTTCAGCGAGCGTGACCATGGCCTTCTTCCAGGTGCGGGTCGGGCCAACGTGATAGCGCACACGCTTGGGCTTCGGCTTGACGTTAAGTGTGTTCACCTTAACGACCGTTACGTTGAAGATCTCTTCGATAGCCTGACCGATCTCGACCTTGTTGGCATCTTTTGCGACCTCGAACGTATAGACGTTCTCGTCCATCATGTCGTAGGAGTGTTCCGTAATGATGGGGCGGATGATGACTTCGCGTGGATCCTTCATTATGCAAGCACCTCCTCGATGCGATCAAGCACAGCGCTCGTTACTACGAGGGCCTTATTGTCGATGAAATCGTAGGTGTTGAGCTCGGATGCTGCAAGCACGCGAACACCAGGGATATTACGGAAAGAAAGATATCCGTTGACGTTGTCATCCTCAAGGATGAGCGTGATGCGCTTACCGTCCAAGCCGAGCTTAGCGAGGATCGCAGCTGCTTCTTTCGTAGAAGGCTTGTCGAACGTGATGGAATCAACCACGACAAACTCATTGTCAGCGAGCTTAGCAGAGAGCGCAGAGCGCATAGCCAGCTTGATGACCTTCGAAGGCACCTTGAACGCATAGGAACGAGGGTGCGGACCGAAGACAGTGCCACCGCCTGCCCATTGAGGAGCACGGATGGTACCCTGACGAGCACGACCGGTGCCCTTCTGGCGCCATGGCTTCTTACCGCCACCGCGAACCTGGCCGCGCGTGAGCGTGTTGTGCGTGCCTGCACGGCGCGCTGCGCGCTGTGAACGAACGACCTCATGCATAGCATGTATGTTCGGTTCGATCTCAAAAACGCTCGCAGCAAGTTCAGCGCTACCCGCTTTTTTGCCGCTCGTGTTTTTTACATCAATAGTAGTCATAATCTAAAAACTCCTTCGCAGTGTATTTAAGCCATACGAATGCGAACTACACCATTTTTGCCACCGGGCACGGAACCCTTCAGCAAAATGAGGTTCATATCTTCGTCAACACGAACAACTTCAAGATTCTTGGTGGTGATGGTATCGCAACCCATGTGGCCCGGAAGGCGAACGCCTTTGAACACACGCGAGGGGCTTGCGCACTGACCGATCGAACCGGGAGCACGATGGAAGTGAGCACCATGTCCACCAGGACCGCCACCAAAGTTGTAGCGACGCATAACACCAGCGAAGCCTTTACCCTTGGAAGTACCGGTCACGTCGACCTTCTTCACCTCTGCGAAGTTCGCAACGGTGACCTTCTCGCCGAGCTCGTGCTCGGAAGCAGAGTCAACGCGAACCTCACGCAGATGGCGCATAGGAGAAACGCCATGTTTAGCGAAGTGACCGCCCATGGGCTTGTTCACCTTGTTCTCCTTGATGGTGCCGAAGCCAAGCTGAACTGCTTCATAACCATCGGTTTCGGTGGTCTTGATCTGGCAGACCGTGTTCGGTGCTGCTTCGATGACCGTAACAGGAATGACCGTGCCGTCTTCGTCGAAGAGCTGGGTCATACCGACTTTGGTTCCGTAGATAGCATTAATCATCAAATATCACTCCCTACAGCTTGATCTCGATATCGACGCCGGCAGGAAGATCGAGACGCATGAGAGAATCGACCGTGGAAGGGGTCGGATCCAGGATATCGATCAGGCGCTTATGCGTGCGCATCTCGAACTGTTCACGAGAGTCCTTGTTGACGTGCGGGCCTTTGATGACGCAATAGAGATTGCGTTCGGTCGGCAGCGGAATAGGACCGGAAACCTTGGCACCCGTCTTCTGTGCGGTATCGACGATGAGACGCGTGGACTGATCCACGATCTCATGATCGTAACCCTTCAAGCGGATGCGAATACTTTCTTTAGCCACTTAACTTACCTCCATTATGGGGTGCGTACGTAAGCCAGAAGGCTTACGCATTGCCACCTGCTTTGCTGATAATTTCATCTTGAACGTTCTTGGGAACCGGCTCATATGAGTCGAACTGCATGGTGTAGACCGCGCGACCCTGAGTACCGGAACGAAGGTCGGTTGCGTAGCCGAACATGTTGCCCAGCGGAACTTTCGCAGTGATGACGATCGCGTCGCCACGCTGCTCCTGACCCTGGATAAGACCACGGCGGGACGGGATATCGCCCATGACGAAGCCGGTGTACTCTTCAGGAGTTTCGACTTCAACGTTCATAACGGGCTCGAGAATGACCGGATTGGACTTCTTGAGCGCGTCTTTGATAGCCATAGAACCAGCGACCTTGAAGGCAGCTTCAGAGGAGTCGACCTCGTGGTAAGAACCGTCGACGAGTTCAACGCGAACATCTTCGACCGGGTAGCCCGCGAGAACGCCAGAGTTGAGTGCCTCCTGGATGCCCTTATCGACTGAAGGGATGTATTCCTTGGGAACAACACCGCCAACAATCTTGTTCTCGAATTCATAGCCCTTGCCCGGCTCCTGCGGATACATGTTGATGACCGCATGACCATACTGACCGCGACCACCAGACTGGCGGACGAACTTGCCTTCAGCACCCATGACTTCCTTGCCCGGACGCTCACGATAAGCAACCTGGGGCTTACCAACGTTAGCTTCGACCTTGAATTCGCGAAGCAGACGGTCGACGATGATCTCGAGGTGCAGCTCACCCATGCCCGCGATGATGGTCTGGCCAGTCTCGTGGTTCGTGGAAACACGGAACGTCGGGTCTTCTTCAGCGAGCTTCTGGAGCGCGATGGACATCTTGTCCTGCTCGGCCTTGGTCTTCGGCTCGACCGCGATGTCGATAACCGGATCAGCGAATTCCATGGACTCGAGGATGATCGGTGCGTCTTCGCTGCACAGCGTATCGCCCGTGGAGGTATCCTTCAGGCCGACAACAGCAACGATATCGCCTGCAGTACAGGAATCGATGTCAACACGGTTGTTGGAGTGCATCTGGAGCAGACGGCCGATGCGCTCTTTCTTGTCCTTGCAGGCGTTGAGCACATAGGAGCCAGAATCGAGCGAGCCGGAATAAACACGCAGATAGGTGAGCTTACCAACGAACGGGTCGGTCATGATCTTGAATGCGAGCGATGCGAAGGGGCCCTTAGGATCTGCGGGGCGCTCTTCTTCTTCGTCGGTCTCAGGGTTGATGCCCTTGATCGGCGGAACATCGAGCGGAGAAGGCATGTAGTCGACAACCGCGTCGAGCAATTCCTGAACGCCCTTGTTCTTGTAGGAAGAACCAACGAAGACCGGGTGGATCTTGCACTCGATGGTACCCTTGCGGATAGCTGCCTTGAGCTCCTCGACAGAAACTTCCTCTTCCATGAGGACCTTTTCCATCAGGTCGTCGTCGCAATCAGCCGCTGCTTCGAGCAGCATCTGGCGGCGCTCTTCAGCAACCGGGATGAATTCATCGGGGATGGCATCCATCGGCTCAGGATAGGTCATGCCCTTATCGTCAGCCTTGAAGTCCCATGCGGTCATGGTAACGAGGTCGACAACACCCCAGAAGTTGTCCTCAGCACCCATCGGGATCTGAGCAGCAACAGCAGGTGCATGAAGACGATCATGCATGGTGTCGATAGCATGGAAGAAATCGGCGCCAACACGGTCGTACTTGTTGATGTAAGCGATGCGCGGAACGCCATAGCGGGAAGCCTGGCGCCATACGGTCTCGGACTGAGGCTGAACGCCAGCAACCGCGTCGAAGACCGCAACCGCACCGTCAAGAACGCGCAGGGAGCGCTCGACTTCTGCGGTGAAGTCGACGTGGCCCGGGGTGTCGATGATCTGGAAGCGGTACTCCTGACCGTCCTTCTCCCAGAAGCACGTGGTAGCTGCAGCGGTGATGGTTACGCCGCGCTCCTGCTCCTGAACCATCCAGTCCATGGTGGCAGCGCCGTCGTGGACCTCACCGATCTTGTGGGTCTTGCCGGTGTAGTAGAGGATACGTTCGGTAGTGGTGGTCTTACCAGCATCGATGTGGGCCATGATGCCGATGTTACGAGTGTTTTCGAGACTTGAATTAGCCATGTTCGCTCCCTCCTACCAACGATAGTGTGCGAATGCACGGTTTGCTTCAGCCATCTTGTAGGTATCTTCGCGCTTCTTCACGGCTGCGCCGGTGTTCTCAGAAGCATCGATGATCTCGTTCGCGAGACGCTGAGCCATGGTGTTCTCCTTGCGCTTGCGCGAGAAATCCACGAGCCAACGGATAGCGAGCGTGGTGGAACGACGAGAGTTGACCTCGATCGGCACCTGATAGTTAGCACCACCGACACGCTTGGACTTGGTCTCGAGCGTGGGGCGAATGTTTTCCATTGCCTTCTTGAAGACAGCGATCGGATCTTGACCAGTCTTCTCGGCAACGATATCGAAAGCACCATAGACGATGCCTTCAGCGACGGACTTCTTGCCGTCCAAGAGAACCTTATTGATCAGCTGAGTGACCAAACGGTTGTTATATTTTGCATCCGGCTGCACTTCGCGGCGGACTGCTGCTGCACGACGCGGCATGTAGTTACTCCTTTTGCTTCTGCGCGCTTCGGGGCACCGGTTCGGCGTCCATTAGGTCGGTGGGGCTCCTTACCCAGACTCTACCGGCCCGCGCGGCTTAACGAACGTTATTTCGGGCGCTTGGCGCCGTAGCGGCTGCGGGCCTGCTTGCGGTTGTCCACCGCAGCGCAGTCGAGCGCCGCGCGGATGACCTTGTAACGGACACCGGGAAGGTCCTTTACACGGCCGCCGCGGATGAGCACCACGGAGTGCTCCTGCAGGTTGTGGCCGATGCCCGGGATGTACGCGGTGCCCTCCAGCCCGTCGCTCAGGCGGATACGGGCGATCTTGCGCAGCGCGGAGTTCGGCTTTTTGGGGGTCATGGTGCGCACCGCCGTGCACACGCCGCGGCGCTGCGGGCACTGCTTCAGGATCGGCGCGTTGGATTTATACTCCACCTGCTCCCTTCCCTTGCGAACCAATTGGTTGATGGTCGGCATGGATGTTCCTCCTGTATCGTTTCAAATTCTATATATATCGTACAAACTCCCTGCAACCCATCTGTAGGGATGATTGTCCACCGTTTCAGCGCCGCGCCGCCTGCGGCGCAGCGCCGGCGCAC